>OHPO01001165.1_pt1 | contig 12368 bp, 10 predicted proteins | sample 1577741 | NCBI WGS metagenome assembly OHPO01 (sample SAMEA3879574, study PRJEB24766) | human gut metagenome | biome: human-associated habitat; feature: feces | place: USA | collected 1985/1987
CCGACAGCTTGACGATGCTGGTGACGATGGCGTCCGGCACACGGACGCAGTGGTGCTTCTCGTAATAGATGCGGATGCCCTTGATGACCTCGATCGTATCCAGCAGGGACGGCTCCTCGACCTTGACGGGCTGGAAACGGCGCTCGAGCGCGGAATCCTTCTCGATATATTTGCGGTACTCGGCAAAGGTGGTCGCGCCGATGACCTGCATCTGCCCGCGGGAGAGCGCGGGCTTCATGATGTTGGCAGCATTCATCGAGCCATCGGAGTCGCCCGCACCCACGATGGAGTGGATCTCGTCAATAAACAGAATGATGTTGCCGGCGGCCTTGACCTCGCTGATAAGGCCCTTGACGCGCTGCTCAAACTGGCCGCGGAACTGGGTGCCTGCCACAAGGGCCGTCAGGTCCAGCAGATAGATCTCTTTATCCTGTAAGCGGGCGGGCACTTTGCCTTCGGCAATGCGCTGGGCAATGCCCTCGGCAATGGCGGTTTTGCCAACGCCGGGTTCGCCGATGAGTACAGGGTTGTTCTTCGTCTTCCGGGACAGAATGCGGATGACGTTCCGGATTTCCTCATCCCGGCCGATCACCGGATCCATCTTCTGCTCTCTTGCCCGCTTGACCAGGTCAGTGCCGTACTTTTCCAGCGCGTCGTAGGTTCCCTCCGGGTTGTCGGTGGTGACACGCTGATTGCCCCGGACTTCCTGCAAAGCCTTCAGAACACGCTCCTTTGTAATCTGATAGGTCTTGAACAGCTCCTTCACGCCGCCCCGGGCAGTTTCCAGAAGTCCAAGGAACAGATGCTCCACAGACACATACTCGTCCTTCATGGTCTGCGCCTGCTGCTCCGCCGCATTGAACGCGGCCTGCACGTCGGCGCTGACATAAAAGCTGTCCATGGCCTGACTTGTCCGCACGCCGGGAATCTTCCGCAGCTCGGCCTCCGCCGCCGCTTCCAGACTTTCCACCGTAACGTCCATCTTTTTCAGCAGCTGAGGGGTCAGACCGCCCTCCTGCCGCAGCAATGCCAGAAGCAGATGCACCTGCTCCATCTGCTGATGAGAATTCTGAACCGCCAGCTGCTGCGCGCTCTGGACGGCCTCAATCGATTTTTGGGTATAGTTATTGAAGTTCATCTACTTTACCTTCCTTTCGCTTTAGCACTCTCATCATCAGAGTGCTAATTCATTTGTCTTTACTATACCCCAATTTGAAAAAATGTCAAGGGTTGCATCCCACAAGCTACAAAAAATTCACATTTGGCATTCTGCACAAAAATACCATCCTCAATTTTACGTGCTTAATACTTATTTAATATTTGCGCACTTATTTTTTTAATAGCCCCCGGATATAATGAGAATGTACTCAATGATAATTTTCTTTTTCATTTTCTTACCTCTCTTTTTCTCTGAAAATCCCCGACTTGGTCTGGTCAACCAAAGTCGGGGATTTTTCATGTCTATTCTGGGGCGCCGCCGGTCGTTCTCCCTTGTTATTTTGCCAGCGCCCGGGTCTTGCAGAGCTTGTACAGCTCCTCCGCCGCCAGACGGGTCTTCGCCACCGGGTAACCAGCCTTGGGGAAGCAGTAGTAGAGGCACCGGTTGTCGCCGATGCAGATGGTGTCCGCGATTTCGTACCAATAGTAATCGGCGTACAGGCCGTAGGAGGCCGTGGGCTTCTGGGTGTAGCGGAGCTTCCCGCCGCAGCCGGTGAGGGTGAAGCCCTCCCGGTCGTGGGTCAGATGCCCCTGCCCTACCTTATAAATGGCCTTGAAATCCACCATCATGGCAATGTCCACGTCGATGTCCAGCTTGTATGTCCCGTCCTCAAGCTCCCGGCGTACCTGCTCCCGCTCCCAGCGATACCAGTCAGGGACGTGGGAAAACTCCGTCTCCCCTTCCGACGCCGCAAGGTCGCCGATGGAGGTCAGTTCCCAGTGCTTGCCGCAATGGCGGCAGGTCAGGCCGGTGCCTTTGCCCGTCAGCTCCCCCTCCGTGCCGCAATGGGGACATTTATACAGAATACGCTCCAGACCGTCCGCCCGGAAACCGTCGGTGATCTGAATGCCGTTTTCCCTCTGCCAGCGGAACTGGTCGAAAGAGAAGGCTTTGTCCAGTCCGTCGGACAGCTCCTTGACGGATTTCTCCTTCAGATCCTCCCGGCTGTACAGCAGACGCACCTTCGCCGAAACGGGAACGCTCTTGCGCACCTGCAATTCATTGTACAACGGGTTGCGGCTGAAGGCGCCGAAAGTCTCGATCATCACCACAGGCACGTCCAGCTTTTTCAGCAGCACGCCCATTTTCCGGGGCAGCGCGGTACAGGTTCCGTCGAAGGAATAGCTGGCCTCCGGGTACATGAGAACGCTGCTTTTCAGGTCTTTCAGGCAGTAGACCATATCCTGCACCAGCGTCAGGTCGGTGACGAATTTCCGGGTAGGTACGCAGCCGATGGTGCGCATCGCCCATGCCATCAGGCCGCCCATGCCCACAAAGCCGTCGGATGTACAGATAATATTGTAGGGTCGGGGGTACAGAATGGCGCTTGCGATCTGCAAATCCAGAAAGCAGGAATGGTTCATGAGAATCAGGCACGGCTCGTTCTTACCGACCTTCTCCATTCCCTCGCTGGTGTAATGGAAGTGGGTTCCGGCCAGTCCCAGAATGGACAGCCCCCGCACAAGGGTGCGCCAGAAAATGCCGGGCCGGATGGGGTGCAGATGGGGATACTGGGGCAGCGCCATGACTTTTTCGTAGTCCAGTTCCTTCACGGTGGTTTTCATAGGGCATCCTCCCGATTGTGTTCTCTATAAAATTATACCAGATGCTGTCCTCTCCGTCAACCAGCGGCTTTGCATGGCTGTATATTCATCTATGATGAATAATATGCACTCAGTTGCTGGAATAATTTAGGATGAATTCCCTGAATATTCACATATACATGTTAAACTTGCGGGTTTTTGTAGTATTTATATTACATACGGCCTTATTTTCTCTTTATTGTTGTATATTCATCCTATTGACGATGAATAAAATACGAGCTATAATGCACTCATCAATCACCTCCCAGCTACGGGAGGTCAAAAATGAAAAGGAGAGTAAAATTATGAAAAAGGTATTTGCACTTGCGCTGACCGTTCTGATGGTCATGTCCATGTTCGCCGGCTGCGGCAGCAGCAACACCGCCAAGGCCACCACCGCCACCGAGGCTCCCGCCGCCACCGCCGCTGAGACCACGGCCGCTGCGACCACAGCTGCCGAGACCGCCGCTGCCGAACTGAAGACCGTCGAGTCCGGCAAGCTGATCATGTCCACCAACGCCGCCTTCCCTCCCTATGAGATGGTCGCCGATGACGGCAGCTTCGAGGGCATCGATGTTGAGGTCGCCGGCGCGATCGCCGAGAAGCTGGGTCTGGAGCTGGTCGTGGACGATATGGACTTCGACGCTGCTCTGCTGGCCGTTCAGCAGAACAAGTCCGACATCGTCATGGCCGGTGTCACCGTCACCGAAGACCGGCAGCTGGTCATGAACTTCTCCGACAGCTACGCCACCGGCGTGCAGGTGGTCATCGTCAAGGAAGGCTCCGATGTGACTCTGGACAATCTGGGCGAGAAGATGATCGGCACCCAGCGTGGTACCACCGGTTACATTTACACCTCCGATGATTACGGCGACGATCATGTCACCGCCTATGACAACGGCGCCTCCGCCGTGCAGGCTCTGATCAACGGTCAGGTTGACTGCGTGGTCATCGACTCCGCTCCCGCTGAGGCTTTTGTTGCCGCCAACGCCGGTCTGACCATTCTGGACACCGAGTACGTCACCGAGAGCTACGCCATCGGCGTGAACAAGGACAACACCGCATTGCTCGACGCCATCAACCAGGCGCTGGCCGAGCTGACCGCCGACGGCACCGTCCAGTCCATCGTTGACAAGTACATCTCCGCTGAATAATCCAATCGCTCAGCCAGGGGCGGCTCAAGCCGCCCTTGGCACGGTTGTACCCGGAAAACCGACCTTCGCGCTGGGAAGGCCGATTTTCTGCGTATAACACGATACTGCGCAATATTAAATGAGAAGGTGAAGCTGTGGAACTTTACGAACTTTGGAAACCCCTGATGCGGGACGGCACCGCATCCTTCTGGCAGGAATTCTACGTCAAATTCTATCAGGCATTTATCGAAGGAAGCCGCTGGAAGCAGTACCTGAACGGCGTCGGCACCACCCTGCTGGTCACAGCCATGGCGCTGACACTGGGCATTCTCCTCGGCATTGTGGTGGCCGTGATCCGGACCGCCCACGACCAGCAGCGGACAGGGCACAAGAACCCCATTCTCGGCCTGTTCAACGGCATCTGCAAGGTATACGTCACCGTCATCCGCGGCACGCCCATGATGGTGCAGCTGCTGATCATGGGCTTCGTTATCTTCTCCTTCTCCCGGAACTACACCATGGTGGGCGCGCTGACGCTGGGCATCAATTCCGGCGCTTACGTCTCCGAGATCATCCGGGGCGGCCTCATGTCCCTTGACCCGGGTCAGGCCGAAGCCGGGCGGAGCCTTGGCCTCGGCTACATCGACACCATGCGTCTGATCGTCATTCCGCAGGCATTCAAGGCCATTCTCCCCGCCCTCGGCAACGAGTTCATCATGCTGCTGAAGGACACCTCCCTCATCACCGTCATCGGCGGCAAGGAAATGGTCTACGCCGCTCAGGCCATCTACGGCCGAACCTACGAGCAGATGTTCCCCCTCATCGGCATCGCCTGTATCTATCTGCTGCTGGTCATGGTATTCAGCTGGCTGCAAAGTTTACTGGAAAGGAGGCTGCGTCAAAGTGATAGACGTTAAGCATCTGAGCAAATCCTTCGGCGACCATCTGGTTCTCAAGGACATTTCCGAACACATTTACCCCGGGGACAAAATGGTCATCATCGGCCCCTCCGGCTCCGGCAAGTCCACGTTCCTGCGCAGTCTGAACCTGCTGGAAGAACCCACCTCCGGCACCATCACCTTTGACGGCGAGGTCATCACCGACCCCAAGACGGACATCGACGTGGTCCGTCGGAAAATGGGCATGGTGTTCCAGCACTTCAACCTCTTCCCCAACATGACCATCCGCAAGAACATCACCCTCGCCCCCGTGCGCACCGGTCTGATGACGCAGGCGGAAGCGGACGACAAGGCCACCCAGCTGCTGCGCCGGGTCAGTCTGGAAGAAAAGGCGGACGCCTACCCCAACCAGCTCTCCGGCGGCCAGAAGCAGCGTATCGCCATCGTCCGTGCATTGGCCATGAACCCCAAGGTCATGCTTTTTGACGAACCCACCTCCGCTCTCGACCCGGAAATGGTGGGCGAGGTTCTGGCCGTCATGAAGGAGCTGGCAGAGACCGGCATGACCATGGTGGTCGTCACCCACGAGATGGGCTTTGCCCGTGAGGTCGGCAACCGGGTGCTGTTCATGGACGACGGAAAGGTTCTGGAACAGGGCTCCCCTGCCCAGCTTTTCGGCAATCCCCAGAATCCCCGCTTGCAGGATTTCCTCTCGAAAGTTCTGTAAATATTCTGATATCCCAGCCTTTCAGGCTGGGATATTTTGCTATGCAAAAGCATAGCAAAATAAGAAATGCGCCATTTCCTCGCCCCTTCAGGGCAACCGGAAATGATGCGCAAAAACTTCATGCACCGGCATCTGCACTTTTTCATGGTGCGATGCTCATGCATGAAGTTTTTTTGCCCAAGTACTTGACAAATCTGTTATATCTGTATATACTGCACATATACAGTTGTAACAGAAGTGAGGTGCCAAAGTGACCGTATTGATCGACAACAAAAGCAGCCTTCCCATTTACGACCAGATCTACTCCCAGATCAAAGCACAGATCATCAGCGGCGAGCTTCAGGAGCACGAAGCCCTGCCCTCCATCCGGAGTCTCGCCAAGGATCTGCGCATCAGCGTCATCACCACCAAGCGTGCCTACGACGAGCTGGAAAAAGAGGGCTTCATCTACACCATCGCCGCCAAGGGCTGCTTCGTGGCTCCCAAAAATGTGGAGCTGCTCCGGGAGGAGACCCTGAAAAACATCGAAAATCACATTGGCCAGATCGTCCGCCTTTCCCAGTCCGTCGGCCTGAGTGAGCAGGAAGTTCTGGATATGGTCAGATTTGCCATGGAGGATTGAACATGAACGCATTGGAAATACGGGATTTAACCAAGCACTACACCGGTTTTTCCCTGAATCATCTGAACCTGACCCTGCCCTGGGGCTGCATTATGGGGCTTGTGGGCGAAAACGGTGCGGGAAAAAGCACCACCATCAAGCTGATTCTCAACACCATTTCCCGGGACGGCGGCACCGTCACCATTTTGGGCCGGGACAACCGGGAGAACCTGTGCCTCTCCAAAGAGGAGATCGGCGTGGTGCTGGACGAGGTGGGCATCTCCGCCTGTCTCACCGCCCGGCAGGTAGGCAAGATCATGCAGGGCATTTACCGCAGCTGGGACGAAGCGGTCTTTTCCGACTATCTGACCCGGCTGGCCGTTCCCGCGGATAAGAAATTCAAAGATTTTTCCCGGGGCATGAAAATGAAGCTTGGCATTGCCGTCGCCCTGTCCCACCACCCCCGGCTTCTGATTCTGGACGAGGCCACCAGCGGCCTTGACCCGGTCGTCCGGGACGAGGTCATGGACATTTTCAACGAATTCACCCGGGACGAGAATCACGCCATTCTGATCTCCTCCCACATTGTCAGCGACCTGGAAAAGATCTGCGACTACATCGCCTTCCTGCACAAAGGCAGGCTGATCCTCTGCGAAGAAAAAGACCGGCTGAAGGAGGAATACGGGGTTCTTCACTGCACCGCTCAGGACGCGGCGGCCATTTCCGCTTCCGCCATCGTCGGCAAGCGGGTGTCACCCCTCGGCTGCGAGCTTCTGGTGAAGCGGTCGGGCGTTCCCGGGAATTCCACGTTCAGTCCGGTAGATATTGAGCAGCTGTTCATTTTCATGGCAAAGGAGGAACACTGATATGAGAGGCTTGCTTCGGAAGGATTTTTACCTGCTTTGGAATTACTGCCGGCTGATGCCCCTGTTTTTGCTGGCGTTTATTCTCTTTTCCGCCTTTTCTTCGGACGGGCAGTCGCCCTTTTTCATCTACTATCCCTGCATTCTCAGCAGCGTCCTGCCGGTGAACCTGCTGGCCTATGACGATGCGGAGCACTGGCTCACCTACTGCGACACCCTCCCGGTGACCCGGCGGCAATACGTCTCCGGAAAGTACATCATGAGTCTGATCTGCGCCGGTACCATTTTCCTGCTGTCCGCAGTTGCCGCCGTCGTCCGGCTCTGCCGGAGCGGCGCGTTCAATCCGGCCGACCTGACTGACCAGCTGGCAGTGCTTGCCATGATCTCCCTGCTGTCCTCCGCGCTGACCATGCCGCCGCTGTTCAAATTCGGTGCGCAGAAGGGACGCATTGTCTTTATCGGCGTGGTTGGTATTTTCTGCGGTCTCACCGCCATTCTGGACACACCGGACTTATCCGGTGTCTCCCTCCCCATTGCACTGCTTCCGATTCTGGCAATGGTCATCTTCGCCGTCTCATGGCTGCTGTCCATCCGGTTTTATGAGAAACGGGAAATCTGAAACTATAAAAGCACATCGGCCATCCAAATGGACGGCCGATGTGTTTTTTTGCTGTTCTTTATTCCCCGTACCCCATGGGATTCTTTGACTGCCAGTTCCAGGAGTCACGGCACATGTCTTCCAGATTCTTTTCCGCCTTCCAGCCAAGGACGCGCTCGCTCTTGGCCGGGTCTGCGTAGCAGGTGGGCAGGTCGCCGGGACGGCGGCCGACGATCTGGTACGGGACCTTGACACCATTGGCCTTCTCAAAGGCGTGAACCATGTCCAGCACGCTGTAGCCGATTCCGGTGCCCAGATTGAACACCTCACAGCCCAGACCGGAAACGACGTATTTCACCGCCGCCACGTGTCCCTTGGCAAGATCGACCACATGGATGTAGTCCCGGACGCCGGTGCCGTCGGGGGTAGGATAATCGTTTCCGTAGACGCTGAGCTTCTCCCGGCGGCCGATGGCCACCTGGGTGATGTAGGGCATCAGGTTGTTGGGAATGCCCCGGGGGTCTTCGCCAATCATGCCGCTTTCGTGAGCGCCGATGGGGTTGAAGTAGCGCAGAAGCACGACGCTCCACTCCTTGTCGGCGTGGGCAATGCCGGAGAGGATCTGCTCGGTCATGTACTTCGTCCAGCCGTAGGGGTTGGTGCAGCTGCCGGTGCGGCTGGTTTCCCGCAGGGGCATCTCGTTGTCGCCGGAGTAGACGGTAGCGGAAGACGAGAAAATGATCTTCTTGCAGCCCACGTCCGTCATGACCTTGGTCAGAACCAGCGTGGTATTGAGGTTATTGTCGTAGTAACGCCAAGGCTGGGCGACGGATTCTCCCACGGCCTTCAGGCCCGCGAAGTGGATGACGGCGGAAATTTCATTTTCCGCAAAAATTTTCCGCAGGAGCGCCTCGTCCCGTACGTCTCCCTCGTAGAATTTGACTTTCCTGCCGGTAATGGCCTCCACCCGCTTCAGGCTCTTGGGGTTGGCGTTGCACAGGTTGTCGATGACCGTCACATCGTATCCGCTGTTGAGAAGTTCAACGCAGGTATGGGAGCCGATGTATCCAGCGCCGCCGGTGACCAGAATGTTCATTGTGGTATCCTCCTTTATACTGCGCAAAAGCGCGTTATCTGCATCTGACGCCGTTACCGATTGGGGGAACGGCTGGTTTCAGGACACATTATAGCGTGCTCTGTCAAAAATGCAATCCTAAAAAACAACTCTTATTTTCCATATTTTGCGACCACTGCCGCCATGGCGTCGAACTGCTCCTCCATGTCCTTCACCAGCTTCATCTGGGTGCGGGCACGGTCCAGATTCTGCTGCGGATGGCTGACGTGGAAGTAATGGTCGCCGTCCAAGTAATCCGTCAGAAAGCGGAGACCGCATTCCAGCGTCATCAGCCGTGCGCCCCATGGCAGATACTCCAGCTCCGCGGGCGTCAGGCTGCCCCGCGCCCCCTCCAGAAAGCTCCGGGTGAACACCTCGTATAGCTGAATGTCAAAATTGACTTTGGACAAGTCCTGTTCATCCTCCAGGCAGTGGTTCGCGCCGAAGCGGATGGAGTCGCCGAAATCGTTGATGGAGAGGCCCGGCATGGTGGTGTCCAGATCGATGACACAGATGCCCTCGTGGGTGTCCCGGTCGATCAGGATGTTGTTCAGCTTCGTGTCGTTGTGGGTGACCCGCAGGGGAAGCTTCCCTTCCCGCAGCGCCCGCAGAGCAACGCCGCAGTCCTCTTTCCGCGCCAGAAAGAATTGGGTTTCCGCGGATACCCCTTTCGCCCGGTTCAGCTTATCGGCTTCCAGCGCGGCGAGAAACTGACCGAAGCGGACTTCGGTGTCGTGGAAATGGGGAATGGTCTCGTGAAGTGTCTGGGCGGGATAATCCCGGAGCATGTACTGGAACCGCCCGAACGCCCGTCCCGACGCCGCAAACAGCTCCGGCGTGGCCGACTGATAGCAGTCGGCATTTTCGATGAAGGGCATCAGCCGCCACACCCTGCCCCGGTTGTCGGTCACAAAATCCGCGCCGTCTCTGGTTTTCACCAGGCTCAGCGTCTCCCGGGAAGGGTCGCCGCCCTCGGCAAGAATCTCTCTGCGCAGATAGGACGTAATGCCCACAAAATTCTCCATCACTTCCTCAGGATGGGGAAACGCGGCCTGGGACAGCCCCTGCAATATCAATTGGACAGTGCCGCCCTCTGGGGTACGGCACGATACGCAGAAGGTATCGTTGATGTGCCCCTTGCCGTGGCGGGCAATGTCCAGAATCGTACCCGGCAGCTCGTAGGCCGCCAGAATCTGTGAAATAACGGAATCCCCTTCGGGTGCAGAAATCGTGTTCATTTTCAGTATCCTCCATTATGATAGCGCTGTTATTTCCCGCTCTGCCCGTTCACCCAATCCACCGCCGTCCGGGCAAAGGCTTCGACCACAGGCAGGGGCTTTCCCTCCGGGATGGCCAGGGCGATGGTTCGGCTGGCACGGGGCTTCAGCGGACGAACCGCCAGATTCTGTGTCCGTCCCTGAATGAGCAGCTGGGGAACGATGGAAATGCCCAGCCCAGCACAGAGCCTGTTTCCATCCGGGGAGCAAGCGGAACAAATCGAAGATTCTCAAAAACGGCTCCCAGATCAAAGCACAAAGCAACGCCCAGCCCCTGCTCCACCATGGCCAGAATGGCGTAGTCGTCCTTGGTGGTAAATTTGATGTTCGGGCGCACACCGGCATTATCCAGCGCCCGGTGGATATCGTGAGCTGAGCTTTGCAGCAGACTGATAAAGGGGTCCTCTCCCAGCTCCTGAATGGGGATCTCGTCCAGCTGTGCCAGCCGGTGGTTCTTCGGCATAATCGCCACCAGCGGGTCCTGCGTCAGCGGGATGGTTCTCATCCCTTCGGGGGCAGGCAGGGTCACAAAGCCCAGATCGACCTCCCCCTCCCGGAGCCACTGCTCCATGTCGTGGTAGTCGCCGTTGAACATTTTCAGCTCAGCCTTGGGGTGGGCGCTCTGGAACGTCCGGATCATCCCTGGCAGCCAGTGGACGGCCACACTGGTAAACGCCCCCAGCCGGACGGTTCCGGCGTCGGCGCTGCGGATGTCCCCGATCAGCTCCGTCAGCTCCCGGTCCTTTTGGAGAATCTCCTGCATCTTGGGCAGCACCATCTCCCCCGCCTCCGTCAGCCGAACGCCGCTCCGGTTCCGGCGCAGAAGGACGAAGCCGTATTCCTCTTCCAGCGCGCTTAAGACATGACTGATGCGGGACTGGGTCGAGCCCATGGCTTCCGCCGCTTTGGTCAGGCTGCCAAGCTCCACCGTCCGCACAAATGCTTCATATTTTTTCAGGCTCATGCCGCTTTTCCCTTCTTCATGCGGAAATTTCATCATATCTTGTGTATAATAGCACCAATTCCTTTCTTTGGCAACGTTTTTTTGTACAACTCAGGAAGAAAGTTTTCGTTGCAAAAATCCTAAAACCTTTGTATAATGATTTCATCATTATTAAGCATGGATACATGATTTTATTTCATGTATCGAAAGAGAGAGGGATTTTTGTGAATTATATTGAGCTTTCCGTATTCATAGCCTATTTCGTATTCATGGTAGCCATCGGCCTGTACTTCTTCAGCAAGTCCAAGGGCGCCGGTGAAAAGGATTACTTCCTCGGCGGCCGCAACATGGGTGCGTGGGTGTCCGCTCTGTCCGCCGGTGCTTCCGATATGAGCGCATGGGTGCTCATGGGTCTTCCCGCCTCCATCTATTTAAGCGGCATGGGGCAGACATGGATCGCCATCGGTCTCGGCATCGGCTACGCCGTGAGCTGGATTTTCATGGCGCCCCGGCTGCGTCGGTTCTCCATCGCTGCGGGTGACTCCATCACCATCCCCCAGTACCTGACCAACCGGTTCCTGAGCAAGAACAAGTCCCTGCAAATCCTCAGCGCCATCATTTTCCTTGTGGCCTACACCATCTACGCCGCCTCCTCCATCAAGGCCTGCGGCACCCTGTTCAACACGGTCATGGACATTGATCCCACCGTTGCCATGTACATCGCCGCCTTCATCATCGTGGCCTACACCTTCCTTGGCGGCTTCAGCGCGGTGTGCTGGACGGATTTCTTCCAGGGCATGATCATGCTGGCGGCGCTCTTGATCGCCCCCCTGTTCGCTCTGGCGCTGGCCAAAGCGGGCGACGGTGCCGCGACCGGCGCGGCCCTGCCCGACGGCTTCTTCAACTTCTTCACCACCCCTCAGGACATCATTTCCGGCCTGGGCTGGGGTCTCGGCTACTTCGGTATGCCCCACATCATCATCCGGTTCATGTCCCTGAAATCCGAGAAGGAACTTCGCAAGTCCAGCGTGATCGGCATTTCCTGGACGACCATCATCCTGATCATGTCCGCCCTGACCGCCATTGCCGGCCGCCTGTATCTGGGCGAAATTGAGGATTCCTCCACCGTGTTCATCACCATGGTTCGCCGCATCTTCCCCGCGCTGGTATCCGGTCTGCTGCTGTCCGCGATCCTGTCCGCCGCCATGTCTACGGCCGACTCCCAGCTTCTGGCGGCGTCCTCCGCCTTTGCCAGCGATGTCTATAAGCCCGTCATCCGCAAGAAGGCTTCCGACTCCGAAATGCTCTGGGCAGGGCGCATCGTGGTCATCGTCATCGCCGTTGTCGCGCTGATGATCGCCTCCGACCCCAACTCCGGCTCCATCATGGGTCTGGTGGAAAATGCCTGGGG
>OHPO01001170.1_pt1 | contig 12336 bp, 11 predicted proteins | sample 1577741 | NCBI WGS metagenome assembly OHPO01 (sample SAMEA3879574, study PRJEB24766) | human gut metagenome | biome: human-associated habitat; feature: feces | place: USA | collected 1985/1987
ATACCTTGAGAGCGAGAACCAGTCTGATAGCTGCTTGCAGCCGAAGACTGGTTCTCGCGGGTAAAACTCGCTAAGTGCTGAATAGCACTTAGCGAAAGGCCTATGGCCTTTTTTAACACGCTTAAGCCCTGGCGGATCCGCCAGGGCTTATTAAATACGTATTTAGTTTTTTATTATCACTCTAACGGCGACTCACCTATATGTGTAGAATCCGCGCCCCGTTTTTTTACCCAGCAGGCCTCCGCGCACCATCTTGCGCAGCAGCGTATGCGCACGGTACTTCGGGTCGCCCGTTTCCCGATTGAGCGTGTCCATTATGGCAAGCACTACGTCAAGCCCGATAAGATCCCCAAGCGCAAGCGGCCCCATCGGGTGATTGCAGCCTAGCTTCATAGCCGCGTCTATATCCTCTACAGAAGCTATGTTTTCCGCCACAAGTCCTGCAGCCTCGTTTATCATGGGTATCAGTATTCGGTTCACTACAAATCCCGGATATTCCTTTACTTCTACGGGCTGCTTGCCTATTGAAGCGGCGGCCTCGCATACCGCGGCATATGTCTCGTCCGACGTATGCACCCCGCGTATAACCTCAACAAGCTTCATAACGGTTGCCGGATTGAAAAAATGCATCCCAATAACCTTTTCAGGGCGCTTAGTCGCCGACGCGATCTCCGTAATCGATATGGATGAGGTATTGGTGCCCAATATCGCGCCCTCTTTGCATATACCGTCCAGCTCGGCAAATACCGACCTTTTAACCTCAACGTTTTCAACGATTGCCTCAATTACAAGATCGGCCTCGGCGGCCTGTTTCATATCTGTAGTAAAATTGATCATGAGGAGAAGCTCGTCCATCTTTCCCTGCTCAAGCTTTCCTCGCTCTACCCGCTTTAAAAGGCCCTTATGCAGTCTCTTTGAAGCCGCGCTTATAATATCGTCGTTTATATCGCGCACAGTTACATAATAACCGCTGTTTGCAAACGCCTGGGCTATATCAAGGCCCATGGTTCCCGCTCCAAGTACAAATATGTTCTTCATGCCCTTATTCCCCCTTAAATCCGTCGTGCTTTCTCTTCTCTACAAACGCCTGCATTGCCATCTTCTGATCGTTTGTGCTAAAGCAAAGTCCGAATAATTTAGCCTCACAGGCAAGATCGGCCTCAAGGTTTTGCCCCGCAAACCTGCGAATAGCCTGCTTTGAATAGCGAACGGCTGCCGGCGCGTTTGCGGCTATGCATTCGGCTAACTTTACAGCCTCGTCCATTAGCGTCTCCTGAGGGTATACCTCGTTTACCAGGCCAATGCGTTTTGCTTCAGCGGCGTCAATCGGTTTTCCGGTCAGTATCATCCGCATAGCGTTTCCCAAACCAACGACGCGTGGAAGCCGCTGAGTCCCGCCAAACCCCGGCGTTATGCCCAGGCCCGTCTCGGGCTGCCCGATCTTTGCGCGCTCTCCTGCGATGCGGATATCGCAGCACAGCGCCAGCTCGCAGCCACCGCCAAGGGCATAGCCGTTTATTGCGGCTATTACCGGAATTTCCAGGGATTCAACGGCCGTCAGCGCCTTTTGCCCCATAAGGCCGAATTGCTCGGCTTCGCCGCTTTCAAGGCCGCTCATCTGCGCGATATCCGCCCCCGCTACAAACGCCTTGCCCGCTCCCGTTATCACCAACGCCCTGATTTCCCTGTCGCCGCCAATTAAGGCAGCCATCTCCTCAAGCTCTTTAAGCACCTCGGTATTCAGGGCGTTAAGAGCTTCGGGGCGGTTGATGGTTGCGATGGCTATATCGCCTTTTTTTTCGACTGTTATGTTCTTCATGGCTCCTCCTTTCAAGATAAGTTTAACAGCTGCCGCTACCCTCAGTTGACAAGGGTACCATTAAACATTTTAACTTTATGCGGGAATGTTACCCAATATATAGGCTGTCCGCCGCAGTACAATTCCGTATGGGGCCGGCATTCATCTTTAAAAGCTTCAAAACAGGAATAAGCATTGCGCGCTATTACAACGAACTAAACGGATGATGCGCCAAGTGAATTCGCACCTGGCGCATCAATTTAAAGCATCATTTCATTCCCCGCTTAACCATCTCGGTAACCGCGAATGTTGCGACATCGCCCGCGTATTTCTGAGGCCCGAAGCCCGCGTCGTATCCAAGCTCCTTGGCCAGCTCATGTGTAATTCGCGCTCCGCCGCATATGAGGATAAATCTCGAGCGCACCCCCTCGGCCTCCATAAGCTCCACAAGCTCGGTCAGGTTCTGAATGTGAACGTCCTTCTGGGTAACCGTCTGGGATACAAGCATCACGTCGGCGTTGAGCTCGATGGCTTTTTTCAAAAACTCCTCGTTGGGCACCTGCGCGCCCAGATTGTACGCGTCTATCATATCATAGCGTTCCAGTCCGTAATGGCCGGCAAAACCCTTTCGGTTCATAATCGCGTCTATGCCTACCGTGTGGGCGTCCGTGCCCGTAGAGGCTCCAACCATTACGATCTTGCGCCCGATGTTCTCGCGTATATATTCGTTGACCTCCTCCATATCCATGGCTTCCGTTTCAACGCTCTGGACATGGATGTTTTCATAATCGACGCTGTGCGTACATGAGCCGTAGACAACATAAAAGGTAAACTCCTTATCCAGCGTCTGGCCCAGCGCCACGTTTGGCTCAGTTATGCCCATAGCCCTGGCAAGCTGCCTTGCCGCCTCGGCTCCCCTGTCGTCGTTTTTAACCGGAAGCGTAAACGACAGCTGGACTTTACCGTCGTTCATGGTGTCGCCATAGGCCGTAAGCTTATGGAGGTCCAGGGTCTTGTCAAAATCCTTTTTGGAAGTATCATATAAACCCGAACTCATACCTTCATACCCCCTTCATCAGTTCTATGAAGGGGTTGAAGTAACCTTCGCCCTTCTGTACAACTCCGCCGAGCCCCTTGCCGGCGTCGCGCATGCGCTTTATATCCGCGAATATACCCTTTTCCAGCGTGGCAAACAGCCCCATCTCCTCAATTTCACCCAAAAGTGCTGTCGCCTTTGACAAAACCTCGTTTGAACGGCTCTCCATTATGCCGCCCTCGCGGAAGGTAAGCTCGCTTCCAAGGTCCTTCATCGTTTTGGCGATATACTGCGCATTCTCTATGGCAAGCGCCCGGTCGCTCATAAACGGGGTGTGGATGGCCTCGGTAAGCATGCCAAGGAGATGTATCTTTTGATTTGTTATGGTAGTAACCATGTTGAACAAAGCGTCCTGCACATGCCCTCTGAATATGTTGCCCGTCATAAACTTTGTCGGCGGCATATATTTAAGGGGCGCCTTTGGGAATATCTCCCTTGCCATCTGCGCCTGGGCCAGCTCGTATAAGAACCCGTTTTCTACATCCGGCGATATTTCAAACGCGTGGCCAAGCCCCTGCTGTTCCTCCGGCAGTCCGGCGCACAGGGCGAACTGCTCGTTTAAAAACTGGGACGCAAGTACCGTGTGCGCTTCCTCTACAGCGTCCGCGGTGGTAAGGTAGTTATCCTCGCCGGTATTGATTATAACACCCGCAAAGGCGTTGATAACGCGCGAAAAATACTGGTCGATTATCGTGCGCTGCATGTTGATGTCTCGGAAGAGTATCCCGTAAAGCGCGTCGTTTAGCATTACGTCAAGCCGCTCCAGCGCGCCCATAGCCGCGATCTCGGGCATGCACAGGCCCGAACAGTAGTTGCACAGCCTGATATAGCGCTTTTCCTCAACGCCAACCTCGTCAAGGGCCTCGCGCATCAGCCGGAAGTTTTCCTGAGTAGCGTACGTGCCGCCAAAGCCCTCCGTAGTGGCCCCGTACGGGACATAGTCAAGAAGGCTCTGTCCTGTCGTGCGGATTACCGCAATTACGTCGGCGCCCTGCTTGGCGGCCGCCCTGGCCTGCGTAATATCCTCGTATATGTTTCCCGTGGCTACTATAACATACAGATATGCGCCATCCTTATCGCCGAATTCTTTGAGGAATCCGTTGCGCTTATCCACGTTTGCCCTTATGCGCTCCACAGCGGCCCCGGCAACGGGCATGACAGCGGACCTTATCTCCCGTTCAGTGCGCGGCTCTATAACCGTAAGGTCGATCTCCGCCGAATTTATGCCTTGCGCTATTTCCTGCGGCGTCATTCCCGTGGCCGCCACAGCGTTTCCAATATAATATGCCACGCCTCTAGACAGCGCGCCCTTATCCATGAGGTGGTCCACTACCACATTGGGCAGCGGCACCTCTACCTCATTTACGCCGTCTATACCAAGCAGACGGCATATGGCGCGCTCCACTGTGACAGTGGTGTGCAGATCTATAAAATCCTGCGTATCCACGGCAACCCGCCTGGCCGACTCCCTGGCGCGCGCCACCATTTCCTGATTAAGATTGAGTTTGCTCTGCATTTGCTCACCTCAGTTCATTAGTTGTTCGGCTTTAGCCATGCCGTTCATTCCCTTTTTGATCGTACCGCCATGCATACCCATACCAAAGGTAGGCCAGACTGTCAAAAACCCTGGGATTGTATAGGGACGCAGCCCTTGACTTTAAATCCGGCGCTGACAACCGCGCGTAAGAGCCGGGTGAAAACCGTGTGGTTTTCGTTCTTTGCAGGTTTTGCCGTCCGATAGCCCGAAGGGCTGAGCGGCAAAATCCGTAACCTCAAAAAGTGGCGCGGCCGCTTTTTTGACACGCTGCTCATACCGGAGGTATGGCCGGCTGCCGCTACTCGTGCCGCGCACGCTTTGTGCGCTCCAGGTCCTTGGGCTCCATTGACAGCTGCCATCCCTGCTCAAGCCCCGCAACGCCTACAAGCCGTTCTTTTCTCTTGCCGCTGCATACCTCGCATGAGCATGTCTCCACATAGTGCTCGGGCTCGGTATAGGTCGTAATAACGCCCTCAAAGTTTCTAAGTATCACCTTGCCTGGGCTCTGGCTTATTACATAATTCGGCATTACTGGCGTTTTGCCGCCGCCGCCGGGCGCGTCTACTACAAACGTTGGCACGGCATAGCCCGACGTGTGACCCCTGAGCGCTTCAATTATTTCAATGCCCTTTGAGACCGGCGTTCTGAAATGCTCAAGCCCCATCGACAGGTCGCATTGATATATATAGTACGGCCTTACCCTGATCTTGACCAATTCATGCACCAGCTTTTTCATCACATGGACGCAGTCGTTTATCCCCGCTAGCAGCACGCTCTGGTTGCCAAGGGGGATTCCCGCGTCGGCAAGCCTCGCGCACGCGGCCGCGGACTCCTCGGTTATCTCGTCCGGATGGTTGAAGTGGGTATTAAGCCAAATCGGATGATACTTCTTAAGCATATCGCACAGCTCCTGCGTAATCCTCTGGGGCATGACAACGGGCGTGCGCGATCCGATTCGGACTATCTCAACATGCGGTATGGCACGAAGCTTTGCTATTATCGTTTCAAGCATTTCATCGCTGATCATGAGCGCGTCGCCGCCGGACAACAAAACGTCGCGCACCTCCGGATGACTGCGCACGTAGTCAATACATTTCTCAATCTGGTTCATCGGAACCGCGCAGTCGTGCTGCCCCGCGAAACGGCGGCGCGTGCAGTGGCGGCAGTACATTGAGCACTGGTCGGTGATAAGCAGCAAAACGCGGTCCGGATAACGGTGCGTAAGTCCCGGCACCGGCGAATCCGTGTCCTCGTGCAGCGGGTCGAGCAGATCCGCCTCTGACTTATACAGCTCGGGAGCCGTGGGCACCGCCTGGCGGCGCACAGGGTCGCTGGGGTTTAACGGGTCGATGAGCGAAAGGTAATATGGGGTTATCGCCATTCGCAGCGCATCCAGACACTTCTTTACGCCGTCCTCTTCTTCGGGAGTAAGCGCTATGTACTTTTTAAGATCGTCAAGCGTTTCAATTCGGTTTTGCACCTGCCACTTCCAGTCGTTCCACCGCTCGTCGGGTACGTCCTGAAATAGGCCGAATCTCCTGCTTTTATTCATAATTAACATTCCTTTCATGTTAGAGGATGGTTAGGTGCTCTAATTAATCGTAATGCCTAAGCTTTCTTGAGCTATAAACTGTAACCGGCGGCCGGTTTGCTTGCTTTAGAACCGATAATCAGCACCGTACGCGGCGCTGAACAAGCCCGTGCGCGTGCTGGCCAGCCAGCCGCCGATGGAGTTTATATGGTCTTTTGAGCGTTAATCATACGTATTTGGTGTTGAACAGATCCCTTATCGCCTTGCTCTCGCGAAGCTCGTGCAGGGTGATTTCAGCATGGTCCTTTGTATATCCGTTGCCAATTATCATATTTACGTCCTTGCCAACGCCCTCGGCGCCCAAGGCGGCCTTTGTAAAGCTTGTGGCCATAGAGAAGAAGTATACGGTTCCGCCGTCCCTTACGGGAAGTATGCAGCTCATCTCCGTGTTCTCTATGTTTACGCATGATATCGATAGATCATATTCTCTGCCGCCGTTCGCCGCAAGCGCTTTGTCAAGAACGTCTACGGGCGCGGTGGCTGAAGCGATTATAACCTCATGGCATACGCCAAGATCCATAAGCATGCTGATCTGGCTTTCGCGGCGCACCAGGGCGACGACGCGTCCGGTTGGGCCAACACGCTTCATGGCCTCATAGCAGCAGAGGATGCCGCTCTTGCCCGCGGCGCCCAATACTAAAACGCTGTCGCCCGGCTTTACAAGCTTTGCCGCCTGGGCCGGAGCGCCGGCTACGTCAAGGGCCGCAAGCGCCAGCGCCTCGCTCATGTCGTCGGGAAGCTTTGCGTAGATCGCGCTTTCAAACAGCACGGCCTTAGCCACCACGTCCACGCGGTCGATATCCATATGGATTTCTTTAATTTCCTCAATCTTAAGCGGGGTCATCGACAGGGATACGAGCGAAGCGATTTTATCGCCTACCTTGAGGTCGCGGTCTTTGAGGTCTTCGCCGATGTAGGCTACCTTGCCGATGAACATGCCTCCCGATCCGGTTACGGGATTTTGCATCTTGCCGCGCTCGCCCACTATGGACATGATCATTTCCTTGATCTTTTCGGGATCCTTATTGCATGCTTCCTCAATCTGGGTAAAGGAAGCCGAGTCGATGTTAAGGGATATAACGTCGCAGATAATCTCGTTTGAGTAAAGCTTATCCATGTCGTTGTCGATCTTGTAGGCGGCCTGGGTGAGAACTCCCTCAGGCGAGATAACCCTGTGTATTCCGTATTTATTGCCCTTCATTGCCATGTTTTGTTCCTCCTGTTTTTGTCTTTTTATTTATTGAGTCGGGCTAAGCGCTCTTTAATACCGCACGCTTTCGTCCGTCTTTGATTGTATCTATGCCGCGGATTTATGCATTGCGTTAATTTCCTTGGTTTAAGCCGAGAATCGCCCTCGCTTCCGCCGGCGTGGCTATATCGCGTCCCAGCTCCCTGGCCAGCCGAACCACCTTTTCTACCAGTTCGCCGTTGCTCTTGGCAAGCACGCCCTTTGATAGGTATACGTTGTCCTCAAAGCCTACGCGGACATGGCCGCCTAGCAGTATCGACATTGTAGCCATCGGAAATTCCACCCTGCCTACGCCGCTTACGGTGAACGTGGCGTCATGGGGTATGCTCTCGCGCATAAAGATCAGATCGCGCGGCTCGCCGCTGATCCCGCCGTTTACGCCCATGACAAAGTTAAAGTGCATGGGCGCCTTGATATACCCCTTTTTGCAGAGCCGGTTCGCCATGTCGATCATGCCCTTGTCAAACACCTCGATCTCCGGCTTGATTCCGCGGGCGATCATCTTTTCTCCAAATTCCTTTATTGTGTTTTCCGTGTTTACAAAGATTTCATCCCCGCCAAAGTTACAGGTGCCGCAGTCTAGTGTCGCCATCTCCGGATTAAGCGTTATCGGCTGAAGCCTCTCGTCATTGCTCATACCCACGGCTCCGCCTGTTGAGGGCTGAATTATCACGTCCGGGCATTTAGCGCGTATCGCGTCCATGCACTCCTTGAATCGGGCCGCGTCCTGGGTGGGCGTTCCGTCGTCGTAGCGCACGTGCAGGTGAATTATCGACGCTCCGGCCCTATAGGCCGCATACGCCTCGTTGGCAATCTCCTCGGCCGTGTAGGGAACGGCTTCGTTATGTTCCTTGGTGACCTCTGCTCCGCATATGGCGGCGGTGATTATAAGCTTTTCCATGCTGTCACTTCCTCACTTTCTCTGCTTATCCTTGGGTACAACGCAGGTTCCGCTTGCGCGGCACACTACTATCGGTTCATCCAGCACGTCGCAGGCCGACTCGTTTATGTCTGGCCTTGGGGCGATTACCTTTCTGGCCTCAAACACCATCCTGCGGGAGCTATTGCCGATATGTACGATTTCACCGGTGGCTTCTATATAGTCCCCAGCATATACGGGCGCAAGGAATTCTACCATGTCGTACGCTTTAAACAGGCCCTCGTCGCCGTCGTTGATTATAAGCAGTTCCGTGGCCACGTCGCCAAACAGTTGGAGCATCCTGGCCCCATCGACCAGATTGCCGCCGTAATGGGCGTCATGCGCGCTCATGCGCATTCTAATGACAGATTTCATTTATATAACCTCCAATTTGTATTTTGTAATGTAATTCATGTAGCTTAAACATTAAAATATAAATCCCGCTGATTATAAAAGGCGCGCAACGGCACATGCAACACAGCACCGATAGCGCACCATCCTTAAAGATAAAAACAGCTATTGACACATCAAAAAAGCGATGAATCAATAGCCCTCCATCCAAGCCGGACGACAGTCGCAATGCGCTGGGCATTGCGCCCAAGCAAGGGGCAAAGAGCCTCCCCACGCTTTCGGCGATAGCACATTCATATACGGCATTACACGCTCCCATGCTTTCCATCCGCATACTACCTTGCTGTATCGCGCCTCTATTCCCAATATTTAATTATATGTCTATTATACGTATTCAGCGTTTCCCTGTCAATATGCGCGGATTAAGTTTTAAATTTTCAGGGGTTTCGCGTCTTGCCGGTTATCGCCTCCATTACAGCCCCGTCCATCCCGAGCAGCCGGCATATGTTCAGCGCGTCGCGGGGCGCTCCGGAGGAATCCTCCACCAAAAACAGGCCGTAATTCATATGACGCTCTATTATCTCCACGCCGCCCTTGCCAGACGGCCCTATCTCAGCTTTTAACCTATCCATATCAACGCCCTTCAAGCCTACGACACGGTAATGCGCGGCCGCATAGTTGGCAACGTTGTCATAATGCGTCGTCAACACGCTTATGGCATTCATTTTACCCAAATAGCTGACGATTCCTTTTACTATCATCGCGCCCTCGTCAGGGTTGGTTCCCCTGGCGAACTCGTCAAGGAGCAGGAGCGAAAGCCCCTTGCCCTTTATGTCCTCAAGCGCTTCGTTAAACCGTACGATCTCAGCGCCGAAGCTCGAAAGGCCGCGGGAATCATCCTCAAGATCCTCAGAGATCAGATGCATAGCGTCAAACAGCGGAAGCTCCGCGTTTTCAGCAAACACAAACAGGGCGCAGTGAGCGCAGAACACGTTCAACGCTATCGTCTTTAACGCCACGCTCTTGCCCCCCATGTTGGCGCCCGTGACGACGGCGGCGCCGCGCTCAAGCGCAATGCTTATCGGGGCAAACGAGCTGCCGCGGGCCTTAAGCGACTCCGCTGTCTGGGGGTTGATCATTCCATCAAGGCGCATTTTCCCTTCGGTTATAACGGGGCGTTTAGCGTTTAAGCGCAGCGCCAGCGCGGCCCTGGCAAGCGTAAAGTCGAATCTTGCCATATTATCCATGCTCTCAAGGATTGGCCGCTTGTATACGGCAAGCTTTTCGCACAGCTCACGCCTTAAACGGTCCTCTTCCCCGTCTTCCCGCGCCACTATTTCCGTCCGTTTCAGTCTCAGCGCTTCCCTTGCTTCCACTTTTGTCTCTGCGCGTATCGCGTCTTCAATTCTTCTCTTTTCCGCCCGTATTGACGCGAGCTTTTCCGAAAGCCCGCCCGATATATGGAACGCGGCGATCCTGCCGCCGTCCGGATCCAAAATATTAAGCGCGCATGTCAGCGGCTCTATTATGATATCGTGAAAGCGCGCGTGCCGGTTCATTTCCTTAAACTCGGGCGCTATAAGTTCCAGCTGAAGGAGATACCGCTTCAGCTCAAACAGCTCGACGTCGCTGAGTTCAAGCCGGTCGAGCATTTCTACGGAGCGGCGTATGTCCTTCAGCGCAGCCATATGCCGCCTTAGCATAGAAAAGCGCTTTGGAAACTCCCTGACCGCTTCGACGGCCCGCTCAACGTTGTCAAGATCCGCTTCAAGCCTCTCTCTCTCACTGGGAGCGTATATCTTAATCCGCTTTACAAGCGCCGCCCCGTATGGCGAGCTTGGCGTAAGCTGGTCAATTATATACTCAAATCCAATATTCCGCTTTTGAGCATGGGATATATCTATCATAATTATATTGCATCCTCCATCACGTTGATTACAGGAACGTTCACAGCCATTTCAACAGCCCGTTTAAAGCTGACGCGGTCAAAATCCGTCCCATAAGCGCTTACCGGATTAACCGCCACCATTAAAAGCCTGGTCTTTGTAAATACGCGGATATCAGCCCCCTTTAATATCAGCTTTTGATATGCGTCGCGTTTTATAAGAAGCTTGCTTGCGTCTTCAACCGTCAGTTGGATTCCATCAAGCCTCCGTTGAGCGGTCAAAAGCGGCCTTATAACCGAATCCGTCAACGCGCCCTTAAAAAATATCCCCTTAATTCCATCAAACCTCCTGACAGCCTCGATTAGCCCGCCTTCCCCGGCGGCCGGCAGCGACTCCCGTCCATCCGTAATGGTTACCCTGCTTTCTGGAAGGCTGTCCCACAGCAGGCTTTTTTCCAGCGTAAGCAGGCCCGCGGCGTATCCGGTATCCTCAACCGCCGCGGCCATGCTTGGGGAATAAGACGCGCCCGTACACAGGATGGTGGCCTCGCTGACGGCGGGTGCGCAGAGCGACTTTCTGCTTATCGCCCCGTCTATAACCACCATGCCGGCGCCGTGATGGAAAAACATCGTGTTCAGCATCGAAAGCTGGTCGTTCATAGAAGGCCCGCCAAGCTGCACGGCGCCGTCGCTCAGCGCACGCACCAGCACCACCCGTCCCAGCGGCGTAGGTATTCCTGTGGTGTCGATTATCTCCATGGTGACGTCGCAGTGCCTGAGAAGGCCCTCGGCCGTGGCTACCAGAGCGCCTTCTTTTACATATATCTCAGGCTTATGAGTGTTGGTCACAAGGTCCGTGCGCTCGCCGTCGCGTCCTATAGAGGTCAGCGCGACAACCCCGCCCTCCTTCGGCCAATCCCTGATCAAGCGGTTCAATACCGTCGTCTTTCCGGCATTTTTACACATGCCGATGATCGACAGCGTTCTATAGGGCTTTACAAGCTCAAATAGTCTCATCTATCCTCCTGTCACAGTTCGTCTAAATATAAGCGTTTCTCACGCAACATTTTTAAGCCTGCTATACACAAGCCAAGCGATAATTCCCACGCATATTCCGGTTGGTACGCTCAAAAGGCCCATAAGCGGGAAATATGCGGCCACCGGCGGGCCAACGGCTGCCACGCCTATGATAAGCTGCCCCGCATTGAAGCAAAAGGAACCGGCCACGCTTAGGCCCACGGGGGATATCATGCCCTTTTTAAATAACGGGTTCAACAGGCTCATGGCAGCGCAGGACGCAAGGCCTCCCGTTAAGCTGTATATAAAGCCCGTAGGAGAGCCGCCCAGCATCAGCGAGCCGATTGTGCACCTGATTATCGTAACGGTAAAGGCGTCAACAGGCGAATATAAAAGCAACGCAACAAGCGCAAATATATTTGAAAGGCCCAGCTTTACGGGAACGCCCGCAAAAACCGGCGGCATCAGCGATTCGGCATAGCCGGCCACCAGCGCCATCGAGGTTAGAACGGCCAAAACTGCAATACGCCTTGCCCCGCCCCTCATCCGGTGACACCATCCACGTCCAAAACGTCCTCTATTACTATTAAAACCTCGTTAGGCACGCAGACCACCGGCCTGCCAGGCTGGGCGTCCCCCATATGTACGCAGGTTTGGTCTGGACAGTCCGAAAGCCTCATAAACGCCCGCCCATGGTTTATTTCAATGGTGTTATGTCCGTCAGGCGCAGTAATGACAACATCGCTGTCGACGCTCCCCCTGTATATCTCGACGCCCTGGCAGGTCACGGCAACCGTATCGCCGCCGCTTCCAGAGATCAGCAGCAGGGGCGCCAGCGACGCGGCACACACAGTTCCTATTAACACGAAATCGAGCGGCCTCAGCTTATTTAA
>OHPO01001180.1_pt1 | contig 12295 bp, 9 predicted proteins | sample 1577741 | NCBI WGS metagenome assembly OHPO01 (sample SAMEA3879574, study PRJEB24766) | human gut metagenome | biome: human-associated habitat; feature: feces | place: USA | collected 1985/1987
CCTTCCACTTATGCGGACCGCAAGGCCATGTTCGAAGCCCGCAAGGCCGCAGTGGAAGACGAAATGAAACAGCTGGAAAAGACTCTGGATATGCTGAAATTCAAATGCTGGTACTATGAGAAAGCTATGGAAGACGGCAACGAAGACGGGATCCATGCCATGCTTCCCGATAATCTTCCCCCTGAGATCCAGCCCATCTACGACAACAGCCACGACAGATAATGTCTTACAGTTTTCCACCGTATACGGGGAATCCGCTGTTAGCGCCATAGCTTTCAATATGCTTGATGTTCTTCAAGACGTCCATATCCTCTGCGCTGATCTCAAAGTCTACCTCAGCATTGGTCTTCATATGCTCGGGATTGCCGGTCTTGGGCAGAGAGATGGTGCCTAACTGCAAAGTATACCGGATGCACAGCTGCGGTACGGAAACACCGTATTTTTCTGCCATGGCCTGAATCTCGGGCTGATGCAGGATCTCTCCGTGGGCAATAGGGGAATAAGCCTCTACTGCAATGCCGTTCTTCTGGCAGTACTCTACCAGTTCCAACGGAGTGTTGCTGATGTGGCACAGGATCTGGTTAACCATCGGTTTGATCTCAGCGGTCTCCAGCAGGCTCTCAATGTCTCCCACCTGGAAATTGGAAATACCGATTGCTTTCAGCTTTCCGGCCTTATAAGCGTCCTCCAGTGCTCTCCAGGCTGCTCTGTTGCCTTCCACATAACGGTTCTCACTCTGGTTGACTTCCACCCAGGGCTGGGGAGAGTGAATGATCATCATATCCAGATAATCCAGTCCCATTTTTGCCAGGGTCTCGTCGATGCTTGCGGCTGCGGATTCGTAAGTCTTGTGCTCTGCTGCCACCTTGGATACCACGAACAGTTCCTCTCTGGGTACGCCACAGGTTCTCACACCATCTCCCACACCACGCTCGTTGCCGTAGGCCTGTGCGGTATCGATATGACGGTAGCCCAGTGCCACTGCTGCCTTTACTGCCTCTGCCGCCTGGTCATCGGGAATAAACCAGGTTCCCAGTCCCAGTTGCTGGATCTTCACACCATTATTTAAAGTCAAAGTATTCTGATACATTTTGCTTCTCCTTTCAAAACTTATGCTTCGTTCCTTATTTTCACCTTTTTTTCCGTTAGAAACGTTTCTTACGGGATGATTTTATCATAATACCTAAAGCTAACTTTAGGTCAATAGGGGTTTTGAGAAAAATTTTCTCTTGCGGCATCTTTTCCTATATGTTATACTGGGAAAAAATCAGAAACGAAATACAGATCAGGTAACTATGTCAGCGTGGACATCTTCGGGTGTCTGCGCTTTTTCTTTTACCTGAAAACAAAGGAGGAGAATGTATATGGTAGAGCTCATAGCCAATGTGAACAATGCCATCAATGGTTTCGTATGGGGTGTTCCCATGTTGGTGCTGTTGGTGGGCACCGGTATCCTGATGACGATCCTGACGAAATTTTTCCAGTTGTCCCACATCGGACACTGGTTCAAAAATACAGTAGGCGGCATCTTTCACGACCAACACGTAACAAAGCACACGGATGCTGATGATCAGTCCATTTCCCAGTTCCAGTCTCTGTGCACCGCACTGGCAGCCACAATCGGTACCGGTAATATCGTAGGTGTGGCAAGTGCTCTGGTGGCCGGCGGTCCCGGCGCCATCTTCTGGATGTGGGTCGTGGCTTTCTTTGGCATGATGACCAACTACTCGGAAAATGTTCTGGGTATCTACTACCGCCGCCGGAACTCCAAAGGGGAATGGAGTGGAGGTGCCATGTACTACTTAAAGGACGGTCTCGGCTCCTATAAGGGCTGCAAACAGATCGGTGCCGTACTGGCTGTGCTGTTCTCTGCTTTCTGCCTGCTGGCTTCCTTCGGTATCGGCAACATGAGTCAGGTCAATTCCATTGCAGCCAACATGACTTCCGCCTTCTCCATTCCCGCTACGGTAACCGGCATCGTACTGGGGATCATCGGTGCACTGGTCATTGTCGGTGGGTTAAAGCGCATCGCTGCCGTCACCGAGAAGCTGGTTCCCTTTATGGCCATCGCTTATGTCATCGGTGCACTGGTAATCTTCTTTGCAAATATCGGTCACGTGGGTGCCGTATTTACCGCTATTTTCAAAGGATCATTCGGTCTGCGCGCCGTGGGCGGCGGTATCGTAGGTTCCGGTGTGAAGCTGGCTCTGACCTGGGGCATGAAGCGCGGCGTGTTCTCCAACGAAGCCGGCCTTGGTTCCTCCGTTATGGTACATTCCAGTTCCAATGTAAAAGAACCCGTGCGTCAGGGGATGTGGGGCATCTTCGAGGTATTCGCTGACACTATGGTCGTATGTACACTGACGGCTTTCGCAGTTCTGTCCTCCGGACTGATCGATCTGGACACCGGTGCCGTATTGGTGGATGTGTCCGGTTCCGCTCTGGTAGGTCAGGCTTTTGCTACCGTATTCGGCAGCTTCGGCCCTGCCTTCATCGCCATTGCGATCCTGCTGTTTGCATTCTCTACCGTACTGGGCTGGAGCCACTACGGCTCCAAGGCATGTGAATATTTATTCGGTACGAAATCCACCATTGTCTACAAGGTAGTGTTCGTACTGATGATCTTCATCGGCTGCACCATGAACCTTGGTCTGGCCTGGGATCTGTCCGACACCTTCAACGGATTGATGGCGATTCCCAACCTGATCGGTGTCATAGCCCTGTCTCCCGTAGTAATGAAGATCACGCAAAATTACGTGGCACGTATCATTAAAAAAGAAGACGTAAAGCCCATGTTATCTGTCTTCCCAGAGATTCAGGAAGAACAGGAAAAGGCCATGTAATTTAACTTAGAATCATACTTCTTCTCTGGTAATATTCTTCGCCCATTTACCCTCTCGGTAATGCTTAATGACCCAGGGCCATTTGACGAATTCATCGGTGCATAACAGGAAATAGACCCACAGCACCGGGAGTTTCAGTACAAATGCGGCGAAGAATCCCAGAGGGATCGCATAGCACCACATATCGATCGTATCGCAGATCAGTCCGAACTTCGTATCACCGCCGGCACGGAATACTCCGGCGATCAGCGCCGTATTCACGGCAGCGCCCATAATATAATAAGTATTGATAAGCAGCATGTATTTCAGATAATGCATGGCTGTGTCATTCAATGTAGCAAACCGTAACACAAAGGGTGTAATTGCCAGTATGATCAGGCCGCCTATAGCTCCGGCGATTACCGTCATCTTCAACATCCGGGAAGCGTAACTCTTCGACTTCTCCAGATCGCCTTGTCCCATAATATTTCCCAGCAATATACCACCTGCACTGGCAATGGCAAAGCAGAACACCGTACCGATATTGCGCACTACGACGACCAGTGAATTAGCAGCCACCGCATCTGTTCCCAGATGCCCCAGGATCACGGAATACATGGAAAACGCCACACTCCAGGACACATCATTGCAAAGTGCGGGCAGAGACAGACGCATGAAATCTTGTGTCAGCACCTTACTGTGAACAAACAGGTACTTCGGATGCAGTTTTACATTTTTGCTCAAGGAAGATACAATGACGCATGCCACCAGTTCCACCAGTCGGGACAGGGCTGTGGCAATGGCGACACCAGTAGCTCCCAGCTTTGGCATGCCGAACAGTCCGAAGATAAATGTGGCATTCAGAATGACATTCAATACGAAAGCCAGCATATTCAACGCCATACTGACCGTCACACGACCTACGCTTCGCAGAATGGCTAGATATACTTCCGTGATGCCCCAGCACAGGTATGTGATGCCCATGATCCGCAGATAAGAGGCGCCGATAGTGATCAGCTCCTGATCAGGAGTAAAGAGAAGCATCATCTTCTGAGGGAGGAAAAATGCAATCAGCGCAATAATACCTGAAATTGCCATAGAGAAACGAAGTGTGATTCCTTCTACAGTATGAATTGCTTCCAGGTTCCCCTTTCCATAATATTGGGCGCACAAAAGAGTGGCTCCCGTCCCCAGTCCGTAATATACCATAAACAGAACATTCGAAAAATTTGACGCCAGGGATACTGCGGATATTGCGGACTGTCCCACATAGTTTAACATAATAACATCCGCGGAATTCACCGCTGCACTGAGCAGATTCTGTATAATGATCGGGATGGTCAGTTTGAACATCTGCCGGTAAAAATCGTCTTTTTTCATTGCTTCTAATTTCATGGTATTCCTCGCAATTTTGTGTTTTTTATTCTCTACATGCCTGATTTCATTTTTCGTTTCCTACGCATGTGTTTTCCCTGCTGGCATACATACCTGATTTCGTTTTTCGCTTTCTACGCATGTGTTTTCCCTGCCGGCATACATGCCTGATTTCGTTATTCATTTCCTACGCATGTGTTTCTTTGACAATTATACATACTCAAATCTTTTTTTCAAGCTTTATGCATGTATTTCATATCATTATTACCTTAAATACTAAAAATCCGGGAGATGAACTATCCCGGATTTTTGGAGCTTTATATTGCCTGCAAGCAGTCTCGCTGACTTTCTATGGTGGAATTACGATTACAACTTCCAGCCGGCAGCCTCCATCTGAGTGGCTTTCATATGCCGGTAAATGCCGTCTTTTGCTTCCAGTTCGGCAGGCGTTCCCTGCTCTGCCACCACGCCATCCTTCAATACAACAATCTTGTCTGCGTCCGCCACGGTACGCATGCGGTGCGCAATGATCATAACGGTCTTATTGCGGATCAGCCTGGAAAGGGATTCCTGAATCAGTGTCTCGTTATCTACATCCAGAGAAGCGGTTGCCTCATCCATGAGGATGATGGGAGCATCCTTTAAAAAGGCTCTGGCAATGGAGATCCGCTGTCTCTCACCGCCGGACAGTTCCGAACCGTTCTCACCGATCATGGTCTGCCAGCCGTTCGGAAGTTTCTCCGCGAACTCATCGCAATGCGCCAGTTTTGCCGCAGCCAGCACTTCTTCATCCGTAGCATTCTGCCTGCCGATACGGATATTTTCCATCACCGTATTATTGAACAGTGTCACATCCTGGAATACGATAGCGTACAGAGACATCAGTGTCTCCGGATCGATGGTGGAGATGTCCATGCCGCCCACGGTGATCTTACCTTTATGGATATCCCAGAACCGGGAAGCCAGTCTGGACACGGTGGTCTTACCGCCGCCGGAAGGTCCGATCAATGCGGTCACTTCGCCTTGTTTTGCCGTGAAAGTGACATCGCGAAGTACGGTATCCTGACTGTCATAGGAGAATCCCACATGGGAAAATTCGATGTCATACCCCTTAGGATCCATGGTGCTGGCACCGGTCTGGATCTCATGGGACAGGATCTCGTCGAGACGGTCACACTGCACACCGGTACTGATAATAGCTGCCAGATTCTGCAGTGCCACCTGCAGGGGATCATACATTCTGGATACCAATAGGAGGAATACGAAGAAGGTCAGGATGTCGATCTCTCCCTTTACTAACAACACACCGCCGGTCAATGCCACGGTAGCGATGCCAAGCTTTAAGATCATCTGGGCACCGCCTACAAAGACTGCCGTACCAAGCTCCGTCACCAGTGCATGTTTTTCCACGGCACGGATCTTGCCCTCTAAGCCTTCCATGTACTCAGCCTGGGCATTGTTGGCCCGGAGGTCACGTACGGTCTCCAGGCATTCCTGAATGCCGTCCGCGCAGTCCATTTTTAATTTCATCTGCTTCTTACTTAAGCTCTTCTGTACCCTGCCGGAACATCCCACAATGAGGAAAGACACAGGCAGTACCCACAGTGCTGCGATTGCCATTCTCCAGTTCATGAAAAAGGTACCCACAGCGATCAGTGTGGTGGAGATACAGGAACCAACCAGTTCCGGAATGAAATGGGAGGATGCAGTCTCCATGGTGGCACAGTCCGCCATAATGGTACTTGTCAGATCGGACAGATCTTTTTTTCCGAAGAAGGACAGCGGTATCTTACGCAGCTGCTCTGCCAGAGCAATTCTGCGCACGCCGCTCTCCACATAAGTTGCCAGGAACGTGGCACGATACTGCACCAACGTTGTCAGCGCGATCAGAAGAAGACAGAGTACGCAGCCCACAATGTAGAAAATACCTCTGCCTGCCATGGTGCCCTGTAAATAATCTCTTACCAGAAAATACAGCATCCATACCGGGAACATCAACACCAGATCGGAACATGTTACGGATACAAATGCCTTTATCATATCCTTCGCACCTTTTTCGGAAAGCGCGTATTTATGCTGCAATTTTGCCTGTAAGCTACTCATTCTATTTCTCCCCCTTTCCTACTTTCCAGCTGACGGATTTATTGTACTCTTCCCACATATGGGCATACAGTCCGTTTTGTTCCAGCAATATTTCATGGTTTCCCTGTTCCACAATTCCGCCATCCTTCAACACACAGATGCGGTCGGCATCCACAACCGAGGACAATCTGTGTGCGATCATGATCACGGTCTTGCCTGCGGAAAGCTTCGTAAATGCCTGCTGTACCTTCGCCTCATTATCCGGATCAGCAAAAGCGGTAGCTTCATCCAGGATCAGGATCGGTGCATTTTTTAACATCGCTCTCGCAATGGACAGGCGCTGTGCCTCACCTCCGGATACATAAGTACCCTGGCTTCCGATGACGGTATCCACACCGTCCGGCAGCTTTGCAATAATGTCCTCACACTGGGCATTTTTCAGAGCTTCCATGACTTCTTCTCTGGTGGCATCCTTTTTGCCCATGCGGACATTATCGTAAATGGACATCTTAAGCAATTTGCTGTCCTGAAATACGAAGGACACCATATTCATCAACTGTGCGGAAGGAATATCCTTCACATCCACGCCGCCGATGCATACCTTACCTTCTGTGGTATCATAGAAACGGGCAATGAGACTTGCCAGCGTGGTCTTACCGCCGCCGGAGGGACCGACAAATGCCACATGCTCTCCTTCTTTGATATCGAGATTGATCTCCCGCATTTTCATAGCGGAAGGATACATTTTGTAACGCAATGGAATGATCCTTGATGTTCTGCTCTTTTTCTGCTTCCGGCAGAGGATTACGGCTTAAGATACCATCAGTTCTTTTCAGAGCATCCTCCACGATCATCTGATTCTCTCCGCCGTACATGATCTTGCCTAATGTAACGGTCAGTACCGGAGTGATAATGATGTAGAACAGAAGGTTGATCAGCACCTCAGGATCCCCGCCTGCTCCACCGAACCAATATGCGGCACCGATCAGAACGGCGAAGATCGCATTGATCAGTGTGGTAAAGCCTACCATGGGCCACATCAGTTCTTTGGTATAAGCGATGGTCCATTTTTCATATTTTTTAATAGAGGTCTGGAAACGCTTGAAAGAAAATACCGACTGTCCGAAGGTCTTCACTACCGGAATACCGCGGACATATTCCACGGCTTCACTGGACATCTCCTCTAACGCATTCTGGTATTCTGTCATTTTATCTTTCATGCGCTGTCCGGTCATGGCTCCCATGATGAGAAAAGCAAATACTACAGGCACCAGACTTAATAAGCCCAGTTTCCAGTCAAATACTACCAGCAAAAGCAACAGTCCCACAGGTGTTGCCACCGCTCCAGCTTTATCCGGCAGCTGATGCGCCAGGTAGGTCTCCGTGGCTGCGGTGGATTCGTTGACGATCTTGCGGATTTTGCCACTGCCTTCACTTTCCATGAACCCCATGGGAAGTGTCAGAATGTGCCGCATCAGGATGCTGCGCATGTTGGCCTGCACATGGAATGCCGCAATGTGGGAGCACAGCAGTCCGCAGATATAGATGAACATAGATAACAGTGCAAATCCCACCGCACGCCAGCCCAAGACGTACAGATTCTGCGCTTTGCTGTAATCCGGTGCTACCAACACCACTTCCTGCATGATCCGCCATATGTAATAGAACGGCAATAATGCAATCAGTGCACTGACTGCGGACAGAATCCATGACGCAATGGTCAGGTACTTGTAGTTGCCCGCATAAGCGAACAGCTTCTGCATAGAGCTTTCTTTTTTCATGTGATCTTTCCCTCTTTCCCTTTGATTTAAATTAATTTTTTGGATTTAATGTAACTCTTTAATTTCTAGAATTTCTTTTCATTTTGCCCTGCTTTTCATCATTTCTCTTTTCCGGACATTTGAGGCTCTATTGTCTTTCCTATCTAACACCGCTTATTGATAATTAGTTTCAACTAACCGTCGGTTTTTAAGATAGACTGCTACCGTAATCTTCCATAGCAGTCTTATCTTATGCTTCACCCCAGCTTGATGATGGCTCCCCATCCGCCGTAGTGATACTTCTCCAGCATATGCAGATATTTTCTGGCAGTATCCCTGTCCATGCGGTGTCTGACGACTTCGAACATACTGTCAAACATGGCTCTCGACATGATATGTAGGAACTCCTCGGTGATCATGCTGCCTTCCTGTAGGAATTGTGTGGCTTCCATATACTTGTAGGTATACTCCGTCTCAATGTCCACCAGATGTTCCACGAAATCCTGATACTTGGTACCATAAGAAGCATCCAGCAGTAACCGGAAATCATCGAACCGGTCATAGACATAATCCAGCATTTCATCCATGCCGTCCATCACGTAGGTTTCCATCACCTTCGGCTGTTCCTCTGCCTCCCTGGCATGAAACGCCTCCTGGGTCTTAAGGAATATCTGCGTCAGCCCTTCCGCCGCCGGTTCCACAATCGCACAAAACAATCCTTCCTTGTCCCCAAACCGGGAATAGATGGATCCGGTAGTAGTGTCTGCCTTGGCTGCAATCGTGCGAAGCGACGCTTCGGAATAGCCCTTCTCCAGGAATTCTTCTCTGGCACAGGCGAGAATTCTCTCTGAAACTCCTTCGATTGGTTTTGTCACTTTTTCCTCCAAAAAAATATTCATAACAGCGTTATATAACACTGTTATGAATATAAACACATTTCATTTTTTTGTCAAGAGGGTTCATAGTTTTTTCTCTGCCAAAGCTGTCAGCTCCTGCAACGTACATTCAGCCAGTTTTGCCTTTACACCGGCGATATTTCCACTACTCATAGACAGCTTTCTCGCTCCCAGTCCCACCAGCAATTGGGCGGTCTCCGGATTCCCTGCCATTTCTCCGCAGACGGAGATTTCTTTTCCACGTTTGGAAAATTCCTGAAAGACAAACCGCAGCAGCCGAAGCATTGCCGTAGAATCGCTTTTGTAATAAGCGGCCACCTCCGGATTCATCCGATCCGCAGCCGACAAATACTGCGTCAGGTCATTGGATCCTATGCTTGCAAAATCCACCTCTTCCGCCGCCAGATCTGCAATCAGGGCAATCGCGGGAATCTCTATCATAATACCGATTCGGATCTGTTCATCAAACTGCTGCTTTCTCTCTTTCAGCTGCTCTTTTGCCAGATTCAGGTACTCTTTTGCCTTGCGAATATCTTCCAGACTCCCGACCATCGGAAACATGATTTGCAGAGGTCCGTAAGCAGAAGCACGCAGTGCCGCACGCAGTTGCGTTAAAAATAACTCTTTTTCCACAAAACAAAGCCTGATTGCTCTTTTCCCCAAAAAAGGATTGTCCTCTTTTGGCAATTCCATGTAGGGCAATGTCTTATCTCCGCCGATATCCAGTGTCCGCAAAGTAACCGGATGTCCTTTTGCCTTTTGCACAACCTGCCTATAGGCTTCAAATTGTGTTTCTTCCCCCGGAAGTTCCTTCCCTTCCATATAAAGAAATTCTGTACGGAACAAGCCGATGAAATCGTACCGGTCTGTCGAAACATCAAATTCCTGCGAGCCGATATTGATTCCTATCTTTATTTCTGTTCCGTCCTTCATAATTGCAGGTTTGTTTAAAAAATTTTTTTCTGCTTCTTTTTTGCGGAAAAAAGATGTCTGTTTTTCCCTGATATCGCGAATACATTCTTCTCCCGGTGTGACAAATATTTCTCCGGTCAAACCATCCATGGCAAGCATAGTATCTGTAGGAATTTTTTCCGTAACATTCGGAACTCCCAGAATTGCAGGAATTCCGTAACTTCTTGCCAGGATTGCGGAATGTGAATTCACTCCGCCAACCTCTGTCAGAATTCCTTTGATATGTTTTCTGTCCATGGTGGCCGTATCACTGGGTAACAGGTCATGGGCTACCAGAATTACATCTTCCGAAAGCGAAGACAGCTTAGACATTTCCTGCCCCGACAGAATCCGGAGCAGCCGGTCTCTGACATCTCTAAGATCCGCCGCGCGCTCGGCAATCAACGGATCCTCCACACCGGACAACAATTCTGCAAATTCTGTATACACCTTACTGACCGCGCTGTCCGGATTCATGTTTTCCTCACAGATTGTCTCCCGGATCTCATCAAGGATTTCTTCATCCTGAAGTAATTCCCGATGTGCACTGAAGATTTTTGCCTTATCCGGATCCTCTTTACACATACCGTTGTACAATGTCACCAGTTCACTGTCTGCCTTTTCACAGGATTCCCTGAATTCCCGATATTTTTCCTCTTCCTGACCCTTGGGAAAAAATTCCGGAGCCTTTGTCAGTGTACCGGGAATGTAGATATAAGATTTCGCATAAGCAATTCCCTCAGATACCGGATTTCCCTGTAATCTTTCTTCCATACACATTTACCGCCTTTATTCTCCAAATCCGCTTTCCACCAAGGCTGCAAGAGACGCTGCCGCCTGCTCTTCATCTGTGCCTTCCGCAGCAATCTCTATTTTGGTTCCCTGTCCGATTCCTTCCGCCAGAATCCGTACAACGGATTTTGCATTCACCGGTACTCCGTTTTCCCTGCAAATCGTAATCTTGCTTTCATATTTTTTGGCTTCCAGTACAAAATCAGAAGCCGGTCTGGCATGCAGTCCTGTCTTATTCACAATCTCAACCTGTTTTTTTGTCATAATTTATCCTCTTTTTTATTCGTGGAAAGTACGCTGGCTCCGTTCGTCCTGATGCACTCCCGATACCAGGCAAAGGAATCTTTTTTCTTTCGTTCCAAGGTTCCTTTTCCTTTATCGTCTTTGTCCACATAGATAAAGCCATAGCGTTTTTTCATTTCACCGGTGCTTGCACTGATCAAATCGATACATCCCCACGGAGTGTATCCCAGTAACTCCACACCATCATTTACTGCTTCCCACATCTGTCTGATATGTTCGCTTAAATAAGCAATCCGGTAATCATCATGAATCTGTCCGTCTTCTGTCACACGATCCACCGCTCCCAGTCCGTTCTCTACGACCATCAGCGGAATCTGATATCTGCCGTACAGTTCATTCAGGAGGTAACGTAATCCCTTAGGATCAATGATCCATCCCCATTCGCTTGCTTCCAGATAGGGATTCGGCACACCAAGCATCATATTCCCCGCCGTCTGTATCACTTTCGGATCTGCCGTGGCACAACGGGAACTGTAATAACTGAAGCTTAAGAAATCCACTTTTCCATTCTTCAATATTTCATCATCCCCGGCCTCTTTTCGGATCTGTACCCCATTTTCCCTAAAAAAGCGTTCCGCAAAATAAGGATATGCTCCTCTTACGCACACATCTCCGCACAACCAGTTGCTGCGTTCCATCTGGGCCTGTGCTTCCAATACATCTTCCGGACTACAGGTATATGGATACACACCGGCTGCAGACAGCATACATCCCACTTTATTTTCGGGATTGATCTCGTGTGCTATTTTTACTGCCTGTGCACCGGCCAGAAACTGATGATGCAATGCAGTGAATCTGCGACTCTTTTCTGCCGCGGTCTCGGGGGATCCCAGTCGTTTTCTCCCGAACAAGTCTTCTCCGTCCTCGGGTAAAATGCCCCCTGCAAGGAGCGTTCCGAAACGGCTGACCAGTGTATTCATTTCATTAAATGTCAGCCAGTAATGAACCAGATCCTGATACTCTCTGAATACCGTCTCACAATACCGCAGGAAAAATGCAATCGTCTGTCGGTTGGTCCAGCCGCCGTAATGTTCGCACAGATAATAAGGCATTTCATAATGAGACAAGGTAACTAACGGTTCTATTCCGTATTTTTTACAGGTTTCAAATACTTTCCTGTAATACGCAATCCCGGCACGATTGGGCGATATCTCATCACCTTTGGGAAAAATACGGGTCCATGCAATCGAAATCCGGAATACTTTAAATCCCATTTCCGCAAATAGTGCAATGTCCTCCTCATATCTGTGATAGAAATCTATAGCTTCGTGACTTGGATAGTTCTCCTCAGGGCGGATCTGTTCCGTGAATCGCC
>OHPO01001186.1_pt1 | contig 12257 bp, 9 predicted proteins | sample 1577741 | NCBI WGS metagenome assembly OHPO01 (sample SAMEA3879574, study PRJEB24766) | human gut metagenome | biome: human-associated habitat; feature: feces | place: USA | collected 1985/1987
GGTGTTCTCGGCCCGGTAAGCGCCGATGATCCCCGAACGGGTCGCAATTTCGAGTCCCAGGTCGTACAGTCCCTTTTCGGCCCGGGCCAACGACAGCCCCCGGACGAGGGCCACGAACTCGGCCACCTTGCGGACGATGGTCTTCTGCACGGGATCCGTCACCGGCTCGGCCGTCAGCGCATCCACCGCTTCCCACATCGACAAATTACGAGCTTTGGCCAGCAAAGCGATCCGCTCTACGGTCGTATCGCCGATACCCCGGGCAGGGTAATTGACGATCCGCTTGAAGGCCTCGTCGTCGCGGGGGTTGATAACCAGCCGGATATAGGCCAGCAGATCCTTGATCTCCTTGTGGTCGTAGAACGAATTGCCCTTGTAAATACGATAAGGTATTCCTTTGCGGCGCAGCGCGTCTTCGAGCGCCTGGGACTGGTTGTTGGTGCGGTACAGAATCGCTGCCTCGGCCCACTCATCGCCCGCAGCCCGCACCTTGTCGCGCAGGTCGCTGACCACCATTTCGGCCTCCTCGCGGTCGGTATAGGCTCGGAGCACGCGGATCTTTTCGCCCATATCCCCTTCCGAAAAGCACTTCTTCTCCATGCGTTTCGAATTACGTTCGATCACCGAATTGGCCGCCTCGACGATCGTACGCGTCGAGCGGTAATTCTGCTCCAGCTTGAAGATCATCGCATCCGGAAAATCCTTCTTGAACGAGAGGATGTTCTCGATCTTGGCCCCCCGGAACGAATAGATCGACTGGGCGTCGTCACCCACCACGCAGACCTTCGAATGGAGCTGCGACAGGCGCCGGATGATGACGTACTGCGCATAATTGGTATCCTGATACTCATCGACCAGGATGTATTTGAACTGCTCCTGGTAGCGGGCCGTCACATCGGGACAATCCCGCAGCAGAATATTGGTCTGCAACAACAGGTCGTCGAAATCCATCGCCCCGTTCCGCTTGCAGCGGGCGCAATAGATGTTATAGATATTGCCAAACTCGGGAATCTGCATCCGCCGGTCTTCGGCTCCGAAGCTGGCATTGGCCAAATAAGCGCCCGGCGTCACCAGGCAGTTTTTGGCGTAGGAGATGCGCGAAGCCAGCATCGCAGGCTTGTATTTGGTATCGTCCAGGTTCAGTTCCCTGACGATGGTTTTCAGGAGGTTTTTGCAGTCCGACGGCTCGTAAATCGTAAAACTCTGGGGAAAGCCGATCCGGTCGGCGTTGTCGCGCAGAATGCGCGAGAAAACCGAGTGGAAGGTTCCCATGCGGATATAGCGGTGGCGTCCGTCCGGCAGCATTTGGGCGATACGTTCGCGCATCTGCTCGGCGGCCTTGTTGGTGAAGGTGAGGGCGAGGATATTGTACGGAGCCACCCCCTGCTCGATCATATAGGCGATGCGCGAAGTGAGTACGCGCGTCTTGCCTGACCCGGCGCCCGCAATGATGAGCGACGGCGAATCGTAGTTCACCACCGCCTCCCGCTGGGCCTGATTCAGGCCTTTCAATATTTGAGATTCCATAACGTGCAAATATAGCGATTTCCCCGCAACGACGGAGCGTCCGCAGCCGAATAATACGGCGGAGCGCCGCAACCGAAGGCGAACCTGCAGGACATCCTCCGCCCGATCTTTGCCCCGAAGCGGCGCCCGGGTGCGGTTTTTCAACCGGGGCACCGCCCCGCATCAGGGCGAAAAGAGCGGTCGGGATTTTCGATTTCTCGAAAAAAATATGTATTTTGCAATAATTTTGCAGGGCATGCGTTGCATAAATACCGAAAACAACGAAAAACCGAAAATACACACCGAAAATGAGTGAAGTCATCAACATCAAGGAACTCAACGAACGGATCGAACGCGAAAGCGTCTTCGTCGATACGCTGCGCAGCGAAATGGGTAAGGTGATTATCGGACAGAATCACCTGATCGACACCCTTTTGATCGGCCTGCTCTCCAACGGGCACATCCTGCTGGAAGGCGTGCCGGGGCTGGCCAAAACGCTGGCCATCACCACGCTGGCCAAAGCCGTCGATGCCGATTTCTCGCGCATTCAGTTCACCCCCGACCTGCTGCCGGCAGACCTGATCGGTACACTGATCTACTCGCAGAAGAAGGAGGAGTTCCTCGTCCGCAAAGGCCCCGTGTTCGCCAACTTCGTCCTCGCGGACGAAATCAACCGCTCGCCGGCCAAAGTGCAGTCGGCTCTGCTCGAAGCCATGCAGGAGCGGCAGGTGACCATCGGCGACGAAACCTATCCGCTGCCCGAGCCCTTCCTGGTGCTGGCGACGCAGAACCCGCTGGAGCAAGAAGGTACTTACCCGCTGCCCGAGGCGCAGGTCGACCGGTTCATGCTCAAGGCGCGGATTACCTATCCCAAGAAACAGGAGGAGCGCGACATTATGCGTATGAATCTGGCCGGGGAAGGACTCCCGAAGGTCAATAAAGTGACTTCGCCCGAAGACATCGTCAAGGCCCGCCGCGTAGTCGAAGAGGTCTATATGGACGAAAAGATCGAAAAATACATCATCGACATCATCTTCGCTACCCGCGAACCGGCCGAATACAACCTCGAAAAACTGCAGCCCCTGATCGCTTACGGCGGCTCGCCCCGTGCGTCGATCTCGCTGGCCAAGGCTGCCCGGGCCTACGCCTTCATCCGCCGCCGCGGCTACGTCATCCCCGAAGACGTGCGCGCCGTCTGCCACGACGTGCTGCGCCACCGCATCGGCCTGACCTACGAGGCCGAGGCCGAGAACATCACCACAGAGCAGATCATCACCGACATCCTGAACAACGTAATCGTACCCTAATTGAAAATGCAATAATGCAGGAGACCGAAAACGATATCCTGAAACGAGTCCGCAAGATCGAGATCAAAACCCGGGGGCTTTCCAACGAAATCTTCGCCGGAAAGTATCACACGGCCTTCCGGGGACGCGGCATGTCGTTTTCCGAAGTGCGCGAATACCGCGCCGGCGACGACGTGCGCGACATCGACTGGAACGTCACGGCCCGCTCGCGCACGCCCCACATCAAGGTCTACGAAGAGGAGCGCGAGCTGACGATGATGCTCCTGGTGGATGTCAGCGGCTCCCGGATGTTCGGCACCACGGACCGCCTGAAGAAAAACCTGCAAACCGAAATCGCCGCCGTGCTGGCCTTCTCGGCCTCGGAGAACAACGACAAGGTGGGCTGCATCTTCTTCTCCGACCGGATCGAGAAATTCATCCCCCCGAAAAAGGGGCGCAGCCATATCCTGGCCATCATCCGCGAACTGGTCGGCTTCGAGCCGCAATCGCGGGGGACCCGTATTTCGGAAGCGCTGCGTTTCCTGACCAACGTCACCAAAAAACACTGCACGGCCTTCCTGCTCTCGGACTTTCTCGATCCCGGCAAGGACCGTACGGCGCTCGAGGACGCGCTCAAGATCGCTTCCGGAAAACACGACCTGGTGGGAATCCGCGTCAGCGACCCCCGCGAAGCCGAACTGCCCGACGTAGGGATCGTCGAAATGAAAGACGCCGAAACGGGCCGAAAAGCGTGGGTGGACACCGCCCGCGTCTGGCAGGAGCGGAGCGCCGCCATCCTCTCGGCGCTCAAACACCACCGCATCGACACGGCCGAGGTATCGACCGACGGGGATTACGTCGTGGAACTCATCAAACTATTCAAACAGCGATGAAGTCGATCCCAAATAACCCGGCATCAACCTGCTCTCCGTTCGCACGCAACGGCGGTATTCAACCGTCCGCCGCCGCAGAGCGGCAAAATGCCGCGCAAACACCTCCTTCGGAAGCGGTGCCCGTCGGCCTGCGGTCTTCGGGTCGTCCGAAAGCCGGTCGGACATCCATCACGAAAAGAGTAAAAACAGCTCTGGCGACAGCTCTTCTGACGGGGCTGACGACCGTTCTGTACGCCGCACCGCCGACGATCACCGCCCGCGTCGAACCCGACAGCATCGGAATCGGCGACCGCTTCGACGTGGTGATCGACGTCGATCGTGATTTGGTGCAGGTCGTGGAATTTCCCACCTTCAACCCGCCTCCGCAGAGCGGACTGGAGGTCGTCGAATCGCATCCGGTGGACACCCTCCGGCGCGACGGACGTCACCTGAGCCTGCGCAAACGCTACACGCTGGCGGCGTTCGAGGAGGGCAACCTCGGCCTGGGACGCGCACAAGTGCTCTATCTGGACAAGAACATCACCGACACGCTCTATACCGCCGACACCCTGCGGCTGCAGGTGGGAACCTTTCAGATCGACTCCACGTCGCACACGATCTACGACATCAAAGCCCAGCGCACGCTGCCCTTCCGCTACGGCGAAATCAGCGGCTACGTCCTCTGGAGCCTGCTGGGTTTGATCGTCCTGGGCGGCGCGATCTACGCAGGCCGCCGCCTGATGGCCCGCTACGCCCGCAAGGTACGCGACATCTTCCGTCCCGCACCGCCCCTGCCGCCCCACATCGCGGCCATCCAAGCGCTCGAAACGCTCCACAACCAGAAACTCTGGCAGAGCGGACGCCACAAACAGTATTACTCGGGCCTGACGGACATCCTGCGCACTTATCTGGCCGGACGATACGGCTTCGGCGCGATGGAGATGACCTCTGACGAAATTCTCGCGGCAGTCCGCCGTTACGACCTGCCGCAGAAATGCGTCATGGACCTGCAGGCGATCCTCCGGGACGCCGACCTGGCGAAATTCGCCAAAGCCCAGTCCGAAGGGACGACCAACGAAGACAACTACCTGAACGCCTACTATTTCGTCGAGGAGACCAAGCCTGCGGAAATCGCGGAGGAGGGCACCGAACAGGACGACACCCAATAGCATCCGACACGCCATGCCAAACAGAATCCTACTGATATTCATCACCCTGTTGCTCGGAATCGGCAGCGCCTCGGCCCAGAAATACCCCGAGCGCAGCCTCGTGCGCAAGGGCAACCGGGATTTCGCGAAGGAGCGGTACGACCGCAGCATCGAACGCTACACGCAGGCGCTCGAAGCGGCCCCCGAAAACTTCGAGGCCGCCTACAACCTGGGGGGCGCCCTCTACCGTACCGAAAAATACGAGGAGGCGGCCAAGATGCTCGAACGCATCGCCGCAGACTCCACCCGCACCGACCAGGAACGGGCCGAGGCTTTCTACAACCTCGGCAACGCCCAATTCAAACAGGAAAAATACCCGGAAGCGCTCGAAAGCTACAAGAACTCCCTGCGGATGAATCCTGCCGACCAGGAGGCCAAGTACAACTACGCCTACACCAAGCGACTGCTGCAAAAACAGCAGAACGAGGATCAAAACAAAGATCAGAACAAGGACCAGCAGAACAGCGGCGGTCAGGATCAGAATCAAGACAAAAACAAGGATAATAATTCGGACAAAGACCGGCAGCAGGACAAGGGCGGCGAGCAACAGGATCAACAAGACCGGCAGAACGGTCAGAATGATCCCGACAAGAACGGACAAAATCCCGACGAACAGCCGCAGGATTCCGACAAGCCGGACAGCGACGACCGGCAGCCCGGCCAACCCCGCGAAAACGGCATCTCCCCGGAAGAACAGGAACGGATGCTGGATGCGATCCAGACCCAGGAGGACAAGACCCAGGAGAAACTCAAGGAGAAAGCCGGGGTCGTGGTACGCGGCAATAAAAACTGGTAACGAATCAATTCTGAAACGGCTATGCAATTCGCCTCTCCATACTTTTTGTGGCTGCTCGCGGTCATTCCGCTCATGGTGGTCTATTACGTCTGGCGGACCCGTCAGGGCGGCGCTTCGATCCAAGTATCGACCATCGACGGTGTCGCCGAAGCACCGCGCACCGTACGTTATTACCTGCGGCATCTGCCTTTCGCGCTGCGCTGCGCGGCCGTCGCGCTCCTCATCGTAGCGCTGGCCCGCCCCCAATCGGTCGATGAAGGCTCGACGAGCAACACCGAAGGCATCGACATCGTGCTGGCGATCGATATTTCGACCTCGATGCTGGCCCAGGACCTCCAGCCCGACCGCATCCAGGCAGCCAAGCAGGTCGCCGGCAACTTCATCACCGACCGCCCCGGAGACCGCATCGGACTGGTGGCCTTCGCGGGCGAAGCCTTCACCCAAAGCCCGCTGACGACCGATCAGGGAACGCTGCAAACCCTGCTGGGACGCCTGCGCAGCGGCGTGGTGGAGGACGGCACGGCCATCGGCAACGGACTGGCGACGGCAATCAACCGCCTGCGCGAGAGCAACGCCAAGAGCAAGGTCATCATCCTGCTGACCGACGGCGTGAACAACCAGGGCCAGATCGCGCCGATGACCGCCGCCGAGATCGCCAAGGCGCAGGGCATCCGGGTCATGGCCATGAACCCCGGCTGGGTGAAAACGGAATTCTTCAATCATGCGTTCCAGACCAACGCCGACAACGAGGTGCGCTACTTTAACCGCCTGTACGAGGCGAAGGACGTGGTCAAAACCGGCCTTAACGACCTGTACCACTCGAAAAAGGACTGCTCCATCCACGGCTTCCCCGTCAAATTCCAGGTGTTCCTGGTGAAGCTGCTGCCCCACAGCCTGGTGATGAACACCTGGCTTAACCAGCAGAAAAAAGCAAAGAACAACAAGGGGCTTACGACGAAATGAGGAAGGGGATTCCTGCCCTCCTTCTGACTCTGTCGCTGCTGCTCTGCGGCTGCCGGCTTCTCCCGGAGCGGATCCCCCCTGCCGGCCTCACCGTCCACTTTATCGACGTGGGGCAGGCGGACTGCGCCCTGCTGGAAAGCGGCGGGGAGTACATGCTCATTGACGGCGGCAACCGGGAGGACGGCCGACTGGTCGTCTCCTACCTAGAGCAGCAGGGCGTGGAGGAGCTGGCCGCCGTGGTCTGCACCCACGCCCACGAAGACCATGTGGGCGGTCTGCCCTCGGTTCTGGCGGTGTATCCCACCCACGCCGTGTATGCCCCCACAAGAACCTATGCTTCCAAGGTGTTCGACGATTTCGTCTATTACGCCGACCAGCAGCGGCTGGAGATCACCATTCCCTCCCCCGGCGACAGCTGGACGCTGGGAGAAACCTCTGTCACAGTCCTCGGCCCGGTGCAGTCCTACGCCGACCCCAATGACACCTCCATCATTTTGAGGGTGGAGTACGGCGGCACCTCTTTCCTGTTCACCGGGGACATGGAGACCAGCGCGGAAAACGACATGCTGGACTACTGGGGCAGCCGGATGTCCTGGAAGGCAGACGTGCTGAAGGTGGGGCATCACGGCTCCAACACCTCCACGGGCTACCGCTTTCTCAACGAGGTAAGCCCCGACTACGCCGTGATCTCCGTGGGCAAGGGCAACGCCTACGGTCACCCCCACGAGCAGCCTCTCTCCCGGCTGAAGCAGGCGGGCGTCACCATTCTGCGCACCGACGAGCTTGGCACCATCGTCGCCCGCACGGACGGCAAAGAGGTCACGTTCACATGGGACAACCAGTCGGCGAACCCGGAAAATGCGGAACCTGCCCAACCGGTGCAGTTCATCGGCAACGTCAACTCCCACAAGTTCCACGCCCCCGACTGCGCGAACCTCCCGACGGAAAAAAACCGGATCATCTTCGACACCTACGAGGAAGCGATCGACGCGGGCTATACGCCCTGCGGAAGCTGCCTCGGGTAACGGACGCAAATACGCCCCTGACACAGGCATCATGACTGTGTCAGGGGCTTTCGCATGCAACAGTGGTAATTATGCACGAAAAAGTATATTAGAATTTGTAAATATGCTATAAAAGCGGGATTTCTTCGCAGAAAATCAGTCTCTTAATTGTCAATTCGCTTGACAAATTACCGGGTAAATGGTACAGTAAAACCAGAGCAAGACCGGGGTTCCCGGATTCATATTTATAAAGGAGAGAAAACCATGAAGCGTTCCGAAGTCAACAAAGCGCTGCGGGAGCTGGAGGCCATGTGCCAGAAATACCGCTGCTACCTGCCCCCCTTCTGCCATTTTACCCCGGAGGAATGGGAAACCAAAGGTCACGAATACGACGAAGTCCGGGACTGCTGTCTGGGCTGGGACATCACGGACTACGGTCAGGGGAATTTCGATAAGATCGGATTCTCCCTCATCACCATCCGCAACGGCAGCCAGACCATGCGGAAAAAATACCCCAAGGTCTACGCCGAGAAGCTGCTGTTCCTGAAAGAGGGACAGTATTCCCCCAACCACTTCCACTGGTACAAAACCGAGGACATCATCAACCGGGGCGGCGGAAACGTGCTGATCCGGGTGTACAATTCCCACCCCGACGAGTCCATCGACTATGAAAGCGATGTCACCGTCCATACTGACGGCAGGACTTATACCGTCCCCGCCGGAACCCAGATCCGCCTGACCCCCGGCGAGTCCATCTACATTCAGCAATACCTGTACCACGATTTCGAGGTGGAGCCGGGTACGGGCGACGTGCTGCTGGGCGAGGTCAGCCAGTGCAATGACGATGCCAAGGACAACCGCTTCAACCCGCCCATGGGCCGCTTCCCGGCCATCGAGGAGGACGAAGCGCCTTACCGTCTGCTCTGCACCGAGTACCCCGCGGCCAAGGACTGAGTGGGTGCGCACGATGATCGACGTAGTAGCGCTGGGCGAACTGCTCATTGATTTTGCGGCAAAGTCCACGGACAGCGCCGGATACCCCACCATGGCCGCCAACCCCGGCGGCGCCCCCGGCAATTTTCTGGCCGCGCTGAACGCCTACGGCAGAAAGACCGCGTTTCTGGGCAAGGTGGGAAACGACGCTTTCGGCAATCTGCTGCTGGGGACGCTGAACGCCGCCGGAATTGAGACGAAAGGCATTCTGGTGGACGACAGCGTGTTTACCACGCTGGCCTTTGTGACCTTCGATGAAAGCGGCGACCGCTCCTTCTCCTTCGCCCGGAAGCCCGGCGCGGACACCCAGCTGCGGTGGGAGGAAGTGGACAAGTCCCTCATTGACGAGGCCAAGGTGTTCCACTTCGGCACCCTGAGCCTGACGGACGAACCTGTCCGCACGGCGACCCAAAAGGCGGTGGCCTACGCCAAAGCGCAGGGGAAGCTCATCAGCTGCGACCCCAATCTGCGGCTTCCCCTGTGGCCGGACGGGGACGCGGCGAAGGAGCAGATGCTCTGGAGTCTGCGTCAGGCGGACGTGGTGAAAATCAGCGACAACGAGGTGGAATTCCTCTGGAACTGCACCCCGGAAGAGGGCGCGGACAAGCTGCTGACGGAGTTCGGCGTGTCCCTCGCCATGGTGACGCTGGGGCCTGACGGCTGCCTGCTGAAAACGAGGACGGCGGCTTTCCGCGCCGCCTGCCCCAAGGTGCATCCCGTGGACACCACCGGCGCGGGGGACATCTTCGGCGGCAGCGCCATGGCAAGGCTGCTGGAGCTGGACAAGCCCGTCAGCGAGCTGACGAAAGACGACCTCAAATACATCGGCAGCTTCGCCGCCGCGGCGGCCAGCCTGTCCACAGAGCATTCCGGCGGCATTCCCAGTATTCCGGAAATGGACGCGGTTCTGAAGGCAATGGGATAAAATCTTGACCCGGGGCGACACGTCCCGGGTCATTATAGCTATGAAATTGAGGGGATTCCAATGACGCAGAAGCCGCGCAATGCCGACTATACAAGAGAATACAACCGCAAGGCAGTTCTCCGGATTCTCCGCCGTCAGGCCATGAGCCGGGCAGAGTTGGCGCGGGCTACGGGTCTGACCCGGGCGGCGGCGTCGCTGATCGTGGAGGAGCTTCTGAACGCAGGCGTTGTGACGGAACTTGCCCCCCAGTCCGCCGGACGGGGACGCAGTGCCACACCGTTGGCTCTGCGCCCGGACAGCTATTACGCCCTCGCGGTGGACTTGGCCAGAAAGGGCTGCACGGTGGGACTGTGCAATATCGGCGGCAACCTGCTGCAATGCCGGGAGCTGCCGGAGCAAAGCGACATGACGGACGCCATCGCCGGGGCGCTTGCGTCCCTGCTGGAATCCGTGGACAGGCGCAAGGTGCTGGGCATCGGCATCAGCGCCCCCGGCCCGCTGGACTGCGAAAACGGCCGCATTCTCAATCCGCCCCGGTTCGAGCGCTGGCACGGCATGGACATCGGCAAGCGCCTGTCGGACGCGCTGGGGCTGCCCGCGTATCTGGAACACGACGTCTGCGCCATGGCGCTGCATCAGCGAAGCACTGGGCAGAGCCGGAACTTTATGCTGCTGTTCATTGACATCGGCATCGGCGCGGCCATTGTGTCCGGCGGGGAGCTGCTGGGGAATTTCACCGGCGAGCTGGGTCACACCACCATCCGCTTCGACGGGCGGCTGTGCGCCTGCGGCAACCGGGGGTGTTTGGAAACCTACGCCTCGATCCCGGCGCTGCTGGAGGGTTCCGGCTTCCGGGACTGGTTCGACCTCATTGACCATGCAGACGACCCGGAAGCGCAAAAACTTCTCGATCAGGAAGCGGTCTATCTGTCGGCAGGCTTAATTAACCTGTTGAATCTGATTCCCGTGGACAGCATTTATCTTGCGGGGGACATCTGCTGTCGGCACGAGCTTCTGATCGGGCGGCTCCAGCGGGAGATCAGCGCGAAAGCGCTGTACCGGGGCAGGAATGACACCCGCATTCTCCCGGTGGCGGACACTCCCAATATGGGCGTCCTGTCGGCGGCGGAAGTGGTTTTTTCGAGATTTTTTACGGTGTAATCAGGGATATGACCAGATTGGCCGCTCCCGCCAGCAGCATCACCAGAATGGGACTGAGCTTTGTCCTCCGCAGGAGCAGAAACGCCGCGGCGAACAGGGCGACCATATTCCAGTTCGTGCCGGAAAGACGGATCGCGCCGCTCCAGAAGGCATTGCGCAGAATCAGCACCCCCGCCGAAGCGATCATGGCGACCACTGCCGGACGCAGTGAGCCGAGGACGCTCTGCAAAACCGCGATGTTGCGGTATTTGAGGTAAAGCCTGGCAATCAGCGTCACCAAAATGCAGGCGGGGAGAATGCAGCCTGCGGTAGCCACCAGCGCCCCCGGAATCCCGGCAATTTTCGTTCCCACGAAGGTTGCGGAGTTGACGGCGATAGGGCCGGGGGTCATTTCCGCGATGGCGACAAGATCGGCGAACTCCTGCAGACTGAGCCAGCCGCGCTGCTTTGACCATCGTACCACAGGAAGCGGGACTGTAAATGCCGGATTCGGTCTGCGTCTCCGGTGCGCAAAAAACGTCCCCTGCCATGCGTATGGCAGGGGACGTCGCGGAATGCCGGGTTACAGCAGGATCTTTGCCAGCTCGTCGATCGTCTCGTCGAACACGCGCAGAGCGCTGCGGACGGTGTCGGGCTTCGTGAGGTCGACGCCTGCGATCTTGAGCTCTTCGAGCGGATAATCGCTGCCGCCGGTCGTGAGGAACTTCAGATAGCCGCTTGCGTCGCCGGTCGTCAGGATATGCTCGGCGATGGCCACGGCGGAGGAGAAGCCGGTCGCGTACTGATAGACGTAGAACGCGCGGTAGAAGTGGGGGACATACGACCATTCGGGGTCAATGTCCGTGTCGATGCCGATGCCGTCATAATACGTGGCTTCGAGATCGTGATAGACCTTGTTGAGCGATGTGGCCGTCAGCGGCTGGCCCGCAGCGTAGAGATCGTGCGCCTTGCGCTCGAACTCTGCGAACAGCGTCTGCCGGTAGAGCGTCGTGCGGAAGCTCTCAAGGAAGTGGTTGAGGATGTATGCGCGGCGCTTTTCGTCCGTCTCGGTCTTCAGCAGATACTTGGTCAGCAGGACCTCGTTGACCGTCGAGGCGACCTCGGCGACCATGATGCGGTAATCGTGGTTGACATAATCCTGCGTCGTATCGGAGAACCAGGAGTGCATGGAGTGGCCCAGCTCATGCGCCAGCGTGAATGCGTCGTTGAGTGTTCCGGCGTAGTTCATCAGCACATACGGATGCACGCCGAACACGCCGCACGAGAACGCGCCGGACTGCTTGCCGTCGTTCTCATATACGTCGACCCAGCGCTCGGCGAACGCGCGGTCAAGCAGCTTCTGGTATTCCTCGCCCAGCGGCAGCGTCGCCTTCTTGACCAACTCCTTCGCGTCTTCAAACGCAATGGGATAATCGACATCCTCTACGATAGGGACGTAAAGGTCAAATACATCGATTTTTTCAAGCTTCAACGCGCGGCGGCGCAGCTCCAGATATTTGCGCATGGAGGGCAGACTCTCGTGCACGGCTTCGATCAAACTGTC
>OHPO01001190.1_pt1 | contig 12249 bp, 17 predicted proteins | sample 1577741 | NCBI WGS metagenome assembly OHPO01 (sample SAMEA3879574, study PRJEB24766) | human gut metagenome | biome: human-associated habitat; feature: feces | place: USA | collected 1985/1987
AACACTTTTCCCCCTTGCCGGAACATATCTACCAGCAGATCTCCGGCATTTTTTATTTGTCCGAGATTTTTCTCATCGGAAATAAAAGCTTCCAGCACCTGCTGTGCTTCTAAAAAACTATTTTTGATCAGATCCATAATTTCCTTTCCCCTCTATTTTAATATTATTCATTTTTTTCTGCTTTCCACTCGACGATCATTCCCCTATCCCGCTTCAACATATGCGCAGGAACTACGGATTTAATCTCATCACAAAGCAAAGTTATCAAACGTTGTTTGGTGAAATGCCGGGAATAAATGACACTTACTTCGCGCAGAGGCTTCGTATTGGCAATAGACCTGACCTGTTTCTTTTTTTCGGGCGACATATATTGCAAGGCCAGTTCAGGAATCAAAGTGAAGCCTCCTTCCACATCTACAATCCGCATCAGCGTTTCGAGGTTATTAATACTGGAGTGTACATTCAAGGTACTCTATCTACCAAGCTAGAAAATCTTTCAACTGGAAGTGATATTACCAGTAAATTAGGGCTATTAATGGAATATAATAGTGGAGATGAATATATTACAGATAGTGATTTTCGTTCTGGTAATCTAGTGGTTCAAAATATTGATACTTCAAAAAAGGTACTAACATTAGAATTTAAGAATTTGAAATATACCAATAATCTTAAAAAAGAAGTAGTATTAAATGGAACGCTGACTATCCCATATAAGATATTAGAATAGGAAATTTAATCTTTTAGATTAAACTGATACAAAAAAAGTGTATTAATCAGTCTTTTATAAGATTAAATTGATACACTTTTCTTTTCGATACATTAAAATTTCACAGCTATGCTTTTAAGCTACTTTTTTCGTTCTTTTTGAAGAAGTTAGCTTTAAAACAGAATCCTCTTCAGGGGTGGTTGTTATAACCCCTAAAAGCAAGTCATCCCAGTCTAACTTTATACCTTTATATTCAAATCTGATGAGGCTATTAAGAGTTTGGTCAAATAGGTCATACAAAAATCTATTATCTATCAATGAATAGAAAGACAGTTCTTGTTTAGTACGGTTCAAATATTCTTTTACTTCGTCATTTAATTTATTATAATAATTAGTCATTAAAATTCCTCCATTTCAAATATTATTTGCAGCATACATCAAAAAAGTCTTTACCAAATTCAGTCTTTTTTATCATTCCTTTCGTTATATCAAGTTTATTTAAAAATTTATTTTTATATTTTATGATATTTTTTCCATTTTCAATGGGTAAGTATATTTTATCATCAATATAATATTCATCATCAATAATTTCGATTAATTTTAATCTTTCTAAATTATTCAAACTCTTAATAGTTTTGTTCTCAGATACACCTGTATAAAAATCATCAGATAATAAATAATCTAATATAGGAATAGTGCCTTTTTCTTCGCTCTTTTTTAACACATACAACGGGATTACTTGTTTATTATATATTTTTGTAAATATTTTTACATCTGTGGAATCCATTTGCTTTATAACTTCAGAAAAACTTGGATGAACATTTGACTTCTTAGTTTTGTCCATATCTGATGCCATTAAATTTAAATATAACTGTTTTATATCCTCTTTATCCCAATTATAACTAATTGCTTGAGCTGATGGAATAAATATACTAGGATCAGCATCTACAATATTTTCAGCTTTATGTTCTTCTAACTTTTTTTGTAATTCTAGTTCAAATTCCTTTACCATAAATTCTCTGTTAATACACCACATTTCTACTTTTGCTAAAGCGTTCTTTACTACTCTAGGAACTAATGATAAAGTTTTACCTGCCTCAATCATTGTAGGTTTCACACCATCTTTATATATCTCTTTTTTTGTTTCTTCTGGTATTAATTCAGAAATTTCCTTTAATTCGTTCATAATATTATCCCTCCAAAGAAAAAAGTATCATTATTAATGATACAAAATCTATTATAATAATAGCATATTTTGACATTTTTTTAAATACTAACCAAGAATTTTTCTTTAAAAGTATTGTAATAATTTTTAAAACTGCTATAATTTATTTAGTTGATTTAATCAAACAACTTTGGGAGTATAATTTTTCGAATATAAGTAAAGTTATCGCTCCATTTGAAATCAACTTACGGACTTAAAAGTTCGTAAGTTCTTATTTTATATAAAGCTTCAAAAGTTCTCTTTCTTTCAAGGAGGAAAACTATGAGATGTGGTATTTATGTAAGAGTATCTACTGACGATCAAAAAGAGGAAAAAATTATCAGAATAATTTAATCCTCTTTTTGGTTTTTTGGAATATAGGAATAAAATATATGTCTAGCTAGCTAGCCAGCACTGAATTTGTACTCCCATACAAATTCGTATATGGGAAATTCCCATCCCCTTTAGTAGAAATAAGATTATTAATTTACAAATAATTTTAATTATAAATTGTAATTTCTCTTTTATTCTATCTTTCTCTTTCTTCTTGAAACTACATTTGCTAATATTATAAATACTATTGCGAATCCTAACATAATTACCATATTTACAATTAAAGGTTTTAATGTTGCAAAATTAAATTTCTCTAAAGTTTTCAATGCTTCATTTGTGCTTATGTAATAATATGTAGGTAATGTGTGTGCTATTTTCAATACTGAATCTGGTAGCCATTCCATAGGTACAAAAGCCCCACATAAGAAACTTGAGCCTAATGCTACTACATTTACAATTCCATTTATTGCACCTTTATTTGATACTAAATTTCCTATAAAAAATGCTATTGTTGTTGCACAAATTGTTAACACAAGAGAATTTATAATATATACTACTCCTGTCGCTGTTGTCATTATATCACCTAATATAATAAAACTTATAATAACATAGAATAGCCATAATATTAAAGAATAACAACAATTTGATAATAGTAATATTCTATTATGCTTTTTATAATTTGTACTGCTTACAACAATTCTCTTTCTTGTTCTTTTTTCTTTAAAACTACTCAATATTAAACTAATAATAAGTAATAAACAAGCTAATATACTATAACTTGCAAAATTGTAGTAAAAAGTTGCCTTTGAGATAGTATTTGTATCTAATTTTGAAGTAATTTCTGTTTTTGCTTGTTTTGATAGTGTTTCATTTATTTTGGCAATCAATTCGTATTCATTATCAATACTCTTTTGATATATATTGGCTACCTTAATGTACCTAGAAACAAGCATTTCTTCAAGTGATGCTTGATAATCTCCTGTACTTTTTATTTCTATTTGGGGATTTTTTCCTTCCATAAAGTCTTTATTATAGTTTTCTGGAATGTATATAACATAGTTTGCATCCCTATAAAATAAAGCGTCATTAATTTTTTCTTCATCTGTTTCAATTTCAACTATATTACTATTATCTGTTATATACTTTATAAAATCTTTTGTAATGCCTTTTTCTTCATCATAATTTACGATTACAACATCTGGCTTACTTGCAACAAAATTCATACTTTTTTCACTTGTTTGCATATTAGAAATACCAAATATAAGTAACATTACTGTATAAATAATTACTATTACTTTATTCTTATTTAAAATTTTCCAAAATGTTTTAAATACTGTCATATTTCTGCCTCCTTAAACTAAAAAATGAAATTAGCATTAGTACAAAAGCAAAAATAAGTAAACTAATAATATTAAACCAATATCTATCAAATGTATCATAATAATATAGTGAATATAATCCATCTGTTATCATACTTGCAGGATTGATTTTGTTTATGATTGGAACATTTTTATCAACAACATATTTCATTGTAATTCCCATCATTCCAGATAAGTAACACCAGAACATTGTTAATGCAATTAAAATACCTGTTTTTGCATTTTCGTTCGTTTTAAATAGTGTTCCAACAAAAGTTCCAAGTGTCAATCCTGCAAAGCTTCCGATCATTGCAAGTAGTATAATTAAACTAGTATTATCTCCATAATCGACTTTTAGAACGAATAGGGTATATACAAATAATATTGCAAGTCCTATTAACTGTGCTATATAGCTCGCAAGTAAACTACTTAAAATAATTGTACCTTTTTTAGTAGGCGAAACTGCTATTCTTTTTCCTTTGTTAGACATATTTGCTAGTGTTTGATTTATTGATACCATACTTAACATTCCACCATATAAACAAGTCATTGCTATAAGAGTATAAAATTCAATCATTGTATAACTTAAATTACTATTTGAAATATTTTTTAGTTTGACTTTATCTTCTTTTGCAAGTTCTATTACTTTATTATAGATTTCTTCATAGTTTATATTATAATTTCCAGATGTAATTTGTTTTTGTGTTTCTGTTTCTGATAAATTTTTAATAATATCACTTGTTTGCTCAATTTCTTCTGTTACATATTTGAATATTGTTTCATTAATTCCACTTGTGGAAAAAGTTAATATTGGCTTATCTTCTTTTAATTTCATATATCCAACTATTTCGCCATTATCTAGTAATTCTTTTGCTTTTTCCTCTGTGGTGTATTGTGTATTAAATAACCTATCTTCATTATTTTCATCACTTAATTCTTCAAATGATGTTTTAAAGGCTTCATTGTTTTCAAAATCATCGTTGTTTATTATTGCAATATTTATAATATCTAATTTTTCACTATTTTCTATATTTGAAAAAGCCATATTGAAAAGTGTTCCTAATATTATTGGAAAAGCAAAAGTCCAAAATATTAGCATCCTATTTTTAAAGAGAGTTTTAAAAGCATATTTAAAATTATGAATAAACATCTAATCACGAAGCTCCTTTCCTGTTAATTCTAGGAATACATCATTAAGTGTAGGTCTTTCTGAATAGATTTTGTTATAATTTATACTCTCTTTTTTTAAATAATCTATCATATCTACTAGATTATTTTTTCCTTTTTTATATGTAACAAATAAAACATTGTTAGTATATGTTACATCATCAACATTTTTTAATTCTTTTATTTTTTCAATATATCCAGGTACTAAATCATTTACTTCAACTGTAACCTTCTCTTCTATTTTAGCTTTTTTCTTCAATTCATCTGTTGTTCCTGTAGCAAGTATTTTCCCTTTATCAAGAATAATTACTCTATCGCAAAGTATTTCAACCTCTTCCATATAGTGTGTTGTATAAACGATAGTAGCTCCATTTTCTCTTAACTTCTTGATTCCATCTAATATGTTATTCCTACTTTGTGGATCAACAGCAACTGTAGGCTCATCTAGGAATATAAGTTTTGGTTTATGTGCAATACCACAAGCAATGTTTAATCTTCGCAATAATCCTCCAGATAATTTTTTAGGATAGAATTTTTCGAAATCTTCTAATCCTACCAATCTTATTGCATCTTCAATGTATTGTTTTCTAGTTTTTTTATCTTTTATATATAATCCACAGAAATAATCTATATTTTCATACACAGTCAATTCATCAAATACAGACACTTCTTGAAACACAACACCTATTTTTGACTTTATATCATAGGCATCTGGCTTCATATCTTTACCAAATATTTTTATAGTTCCTTTACTAAATTCAAGTAAAGATAATATGCAGTTTATTGTTGTAGATTTACCACTTCCATTTGGTCCAAGTAATCCTAATATTTCTCCTTCGTGTACTTCAAAAGATAGGTTATCTATAGCTTTTAATTCTTTATATTGTTTTACTAAATTTTTTACTTCAATAATATTATCCATTATTTTCTCCTTACAACTTACTATAATTTGTTATAATTATATAATAAAAGAGAGATAATTTCAACTTAATTACCTCCCCTACAGATTGTAAGTTGTCGAGATGATTATAACATAAAAGACAGATAAATTTCAATTTTCTGCCTTTACTATAAGATTAATATTTTATACTTTTAAATTCCAAACATACCTGTTATTGGATCTTTAAACAATGCAATATGAGGTGGGAAAAATGTAAAAGCAAAAAAACACAAACATAATACTAATAAAATTATAATAGATACTAACTTATTGCAAGAAAATGTTGATTCCATTTTTCGATATGCTATATATTGACCTAATGCTACTGCTATAAAAAAGCTAGCAATATCTACTATAGCAAAGTTTGTTCCTATTATTCCAGTATATGTATAAAAAAATACTACTATAAAAGACATAGATAATATAATTCCTAGCACTTTAGCACATAAATAATTAGGTATAACTTTCCATTTATAAAAATATCCTATAATTGTACTTATCAGCATTGGAAAAAATAATAATTTTAAATGTTCCCATGTGCTTTCATTTACAGCACTAAATGTACCTATCAATGGATTGTTATTAGACCATCCAAAAGTAAAATGTAAAAGTGTTCCTACTACCAGCATAAAAATAGCACTTATTATTTCAAATTTAAGTATAGAACTTTTTTTAGTCATATATAAATCCTCCTTGTATGTATATATGCTTAAAAGTTTTAATATGTTACTAAAAAAATGATAGACTAATCTAATTAGTAGATTAATCTATCATTTTTTATTCATGTTCTGCATCAGCTTTCGTTCTATGAATCGTTCCTTTTGGATGATTGGGTGGTGCATATATTGAGTATAATTTAATTGGTACATTTCCTATATTGGTAAGATTATGCCATTTTCCTGCTGGAATTATAATAGCAAAATCATCATATACTTTTCTTTCAAAATTTAGATTATTTTTATTATTACCCATTTGAACTAGTCCATATCCTTGTTCAATTCGTATAAACTGGTCTACATCTGGGTGCATTTCTACCCCTATGCTTTCTCCTACATTTATACTCATTAAGGTAACTTGTAAATGATTTCCTGTCCATAAAGCTGTACGAAAATTATTGTTTTGCTTTGTTACTTCATTTATATTCATAACAAATGGTTCTGGTCCATAATCTCTTATATAATTTGGATTCATATTATAGTAATTCATATAATTATAAGGATTATAATAATTACCATAGTTATTTCCATACATATCATTTGAGTTATACATTTTCTAACATTCCTTTCATATATTATATACTATAATATATGAAATTTAGCTATAATGAGTGTCCTTTTCTGTAATGCTTATTTGATTTTTACACCAATTAAATATAGTAAATCTGTTGCTTGAAATTGGTCTATTATTGCACCTTTAATATCTTCTATTGAAATTGCAATACCTTCTATTTTACTACTTGATAAATCAATTCCTTTTAGACTTGTTTTAAAAAATCTTGCTCCAGTTAAATCGCTATTCTCAAAATAAAGATTCTTTATTTTAGTTTCTTGAAAGTAACTACTTTTTAAACCTGTATTTTTAAATAAGATATTTTCTATACTAGCCATTGATAAGTTCATATAGCTTGCATTTGTTTTTATAAATGCTACATTATATAATCTATCTTCTGCAAAATTGCACCCAGACACTTTACAATTATTAAATTCGCACTTAATAAAAGATGTTTCTAAAAATTCTGTATTAGAAAAATTGCATTGTTCAAATACTACATCTCTAAATGTTATTTTTTCTAATGTTCCATTTTGCATACAAATATTATTAAATTTACAATGCTCAAATTCAATTTCATATAATTTTATATTATTACATTCTTCATTTTCAAAATTGCAATAATTAATTTTTTCATCTTCTTTAATGTGAACTAAATACTTATTTTCTAATTCTTGAATATGAAGATTTTGTGGTTTTAAAATGTTCATCTATTTTCACTCCTATAGCATATATTTCTATTCTAATACTAATGCTTTTTTAGGGCAAAAGTTTGAACATTTACCACATCTTATACACTTATTATGATCTATTTTAGGTGCTTCAAAATCTTTTTGAGATAATGCTCCAACTGGACAAACATTTACAGCTGGGCATTTATGATTTTGAGGACAATTCTCTATTACTATTTTTAATCTTCTATCCATAAGTTTATCTCCTTTCAACATATAAATTTACCTACTGTAAATATTGGCAATAAATATTTTTCTCCTCTTGGTAGATTCAAATTAAATTCAGTAAATGTTACCCATGGTATAGACGAAATGTTTATTAAATTATTTTCTTCACATTTCTTGGTTATAAAACCTTTCTCGTTTCCATACTCTTGAATATCTTTTTCATAATTATTATAAAATTTTTCAAAACTACTATCGTATTTGGTCCATATATTTGAAAAAGTGTTATTATCTTTATGAAATATTGTATAAGACGGATTTACATTAATGTAATATCCTAAATTGTCGTTTTCATCTAAACTCATTCTAAATTCAATATGATTATTAACTACTTTTGTTATTGCATATAATATTACTGGATATAATTTATAATTTCTTTCTTTTGTTAATTTTAATAAGTCTGTAATATCAATATTAACTGTCATACTATATGAACATGGTACATTATTTAAATAATGTATAAAATGTTCTTTTCTATCATATTTTTCTAAGTCTATTATTTTAAAACTCATAATAAAATTTTCTCCAATCTGTTCGACAACTTACTATTTATCATTATTATCTATCAAATTTTTCATTTCTTCAAGTTTTGTTTCTAATAATTTTTTATCAATTAATTTTAACTTATATTCAGAAATCATAGTTTGAGACATATTTTTACTAATTGAATATTCAACAACATCTTCATCTTTAGAACTACATAATATAACTCCAACACTTGGATTCTCTTGTTCTTTTTTCACATCTCTATCTAGGGCTTCTAAATATAAATTCATTTTGAATAATTATTTTTAATAGATAATTTTAAATAAAATGCCTTTTCTCTTTGCTTTTAGCTCCACTCAAAATCAACAAATTATTTGTCCAGAACAATTACGTCACCATTGGTGTCGCAATCTCATCATCTTTATAAGTACTATAAAATTGAATCATACGTTCTATATTTCTTTTAGTAAATCCCTTTATGTTAGGATAATTATTTTTCATAAAATCTGAGGCTTTTGTTGTTATTTTATCACCATAATTACTATTTTCTCTTAGTTCATATAAGAATTTACCAACTTCTAAATACACCATGTGGTGCTGAATTACTAGGGCAATCAACTACCTCAGCGTCTTCAGGTAATTCAACATCATAAATTGTATCCCCTCTAACTAACCATCTTAATATTTTTGATTCTGTACTAAAATTAAAGCCTCCCATTTTTTTAGGATCTAACTCTTTAGGATTCCATATTTTCGCTACATTCACTTCTCCTAATTTATATTCAAAATCTGATGCACCAGATTTTGTTCCAAACATTACTTTTAGATATTTACTCAAATAAACCACCTCTTTCTATTTACTATTAAGGTACTTTATATCTGTTTCATTAAGTATTTTCATTTGAGATATTGCTATTTTATTAAGTCTAACAAGTCTTTCAGATTGATTTAATCCATCATTTATAAATACCGAATTAAGATTTTCTAAATTTGCTAAACATATTAATTCATTTATAGTTGCATGATCTCTAATGTTACCATCTAGATTCTTATTTTTATTTCTCCATTCTTTAGCAGTCATACCAAATAGAGCCATATTTAAAACATCAGCTTCTTCAGCATATACATAATTAATTTGTTCTTTTGTTAACTCATTAGGTATTAAATTCTGTTTTATTGCATCAGTATGTATTCTATAATTAATCTTTGAAAGCTCACGTTTTGCATTCCGGCCAAGTTGTTTTTGCTCTTCTGCTTTTAGTCTTTCAAATTCTTTAATAAGTAATAATTTAAACTTTGGACTAATCCACATACCAAATTCAAAAGCGATATCTTTATGTGCATAAGTTCCACCATATCTTCCTGCTTTTGACATTATACCAATTGCATTTGTTTTTTCTACCCATTCTTTAACACTAATTTTATAACTATTTAAACCTGCTTGACTTTTAATTATGGCGAATTCGCCATAATTAAAATTAGGATTATGAATTTTTACTGTTTTTTTTATATTGTTTTTCAAATAGTGACCTTTTTATTTTTATCTTAAAAGTATGCCCTAAATTATCATTAAAGAAAAACAAAAATTTTTTATTATCATTTTCTAATGTTAATCTTATTTGCTCTTGATCTAGAAAAAAATTTAATGAGTCGCCATAAGACAATGGAGTATGTAATTTATAACCATCATATGATTGTAAATTAGGTTTATAAACCATATAAGAATTTTTTTTAATTTTGATTTTTGGGAAAGAAGAAATCTTAATTAAAGTATCTTTTGAATTATTGGTTAAAGTTACATTTATTCCAGTAATATTGGTTCCATCTAATCCCATCATAGTCACACTATCCGCTTTTATTTTATATTTAATCCTCTTTGAATCCAACAATACATATAAAGAAAATATAACTGCTCCAACAGTACCAAATGCTGATAATCCATCAAACATTAATGTTAAAATATCATATATTCCATGCCCACACATAATATACACCTCATTTAATTTTTTTCTTTATTATCACTAAAATAATTTTCCATATTAAATTTAGATAGTTCAATTTTTTCATCTTCTTAGAAGCTTCAACAAAAAAATCATTATTTCAATGATACAAATCTATTTTAATTATACTATATTTAGGCATTTTTTCCATACACCCATTGAAATTTAATAGCAATACATATATAATACTTTTAGAAAGAGAACTTAGTTCGTAACTTGTATGTGATCCGCTCCATAAGGTAAAATCGTCGCACCAATGTGACGTTAATGATTAAATCAACTATTACTAGTTGATTTTTTTGTACGTTATTGCAAAGAAAGGAGATTGATAATTATGGATAATGAAAGGAAAACTGCAGGAGTTTATATTCGTGTTAGTACGGAAAATCAAGCTAGAGAGGGATTTTCACTTGGAGAACAAAAGGAAAAGTTATTGGCATTATGCAAATTTAAAGAGTTAGAAGTTTACAAAGTATATGAAGACGCTGGAGTGTCTGCTAAAGATATGGGACACAGACCACAATTTCAACAAATGCTACAAGATATGAAAGATGGCAAAATAAATTATATTGTTGCTTACAAAATGGTTTAAGTGTTCTTGATGAAGATATTTCTTACAAGAACACTTATAAACACAAAGTATTAAACGATGATTATTATAAGATTCTTAAGGAAGATATAGATAATGTCATAAGCTATTCAGTTACCTTTAAACAAGTTGTAGAACGACTTAAAAAAATTAGACTATCAAGTTTATTCTCGTAATGGTATTATAACTATTTATATGAATGGCAAAGATAAAGTTAGAATAGAAAAAGCTTTTGGTAATGATTATTTAATAGACAGTATAAATAAAAGATTATATTCGTCTAGACAAATTATATTTAAACCACTATTACAAAGAACTATCTTTGAAGAATATTCTAAAAACAATAAAATTCATAAAGGAATATATGGATTATTTTTATATTATTGTTATTTATTAGGTGTATTTCCAAAGAAACAATCTAAACAATATCTTCCATATTCAATTAGAAAAGAGATTTCTAAATTAGCTAAATATTCAGAGCAAGTAAGATTTATGGCAAACAATAATATTGAAACTAAAGAAGATTTAGAATATTTTTCTAAAACTAATTATGAAGAATATAGAAAGTTAATTGGTAAAAGAGAAACTCTTTGGAAACGATATCGTAGAGCAAAGACTGAAGAAAATAAATCTGAAATACTTGCTGAAATAAATAATATACAACCAGTTATTAAAGAACTTCGTAAATACGATAAGTATTGTAAAGATATATTTGAAAGATCAGAAACTATGCAAAATAATCTTAACAATTTTGATAAAAATATGCAAAAAGAAAAAGACAATGTTAGGTCATTATAGCTTCTATTGTCTTTTTTATATTCTTCTGCCTTTACTTTCACCAATCTCATTATTTATAGCATAGTTTGAAACTGCTTTAAAATTATCATCATATGGATAAACTTGTTGTCCAAATTGTAACCACATAGTTGACCAAGAAGCACCTGTTTTAAGTAATTCTTGAACTCTTGCATTTTCCATTGTAGCATTTCCTTCTTGATTATTTAAATCAACACATCCTTCTTCATCATATAGTTTACTCTGTAAATCACATTCTAATTTATCACATTGATATGCAAACATTGATTCTTTTGTGCTATGAGAGTCAAATTCTAAAAATAATTGTTCAATTTGTTGTCCATCTAGTAAACCACCAAGTATTTTACTAACTGCTTCATGTTCCATTTTTTCTTTTTCTGCTTTTGCTGCTGGTGAACGGAAATTACGGAGTGTCTGCGGATCAT
>OHPO01001221.1_pt1 | contig 12085 bp, 11 predicted proteins | sample 1577741 | NCBI WGS metagenome assembly OHPO01 (sample SAMEA3879574, study PRJEB24766) | human gut metagenome | biome: human-associated habitat; feature: feces | place: USA | collected 1985/1987
GCGGTCAGAGTCTGCTCCACAAAGGTGTGCACATCCTCGGCATTGGGGTCAATCTCCAACGCGCCGCTGTGCAGATCGTTCAAAATGGATTGCAGGCCCTTGTGAATATCGTCCACATCCTGCTGGGAGATGATGCCCTGCTTGCCCAGCATAGCAGAGTGTACCATGCTGCCGTGGATATCCTGTTCGATCATCCGCGCATCAAAGCGGATGGAAGAGTTAAAGTCGTTCACGCGGCTGTCCACCGCTTTGCTGGAACGTCCCTGCCAAAGTTGGGGCATAAGAAAACCTCCGGTGTTATTGTAATGAATAGCGAATAAAGAATAATGAAAAATGTTGGTGTGCGCGCCGCGCGCGCAAATAAAATAAATACAGCCTTTTAATGGGGGCTCAGTCTGATGTTTGCTGCGACCTTGGCTTTTTTTGAGCTGTGCCGCAGGCACGGCGGTCCGCCATCATTATTATTTATTCATTATTCTTATAGTATATACTGGAACGCCAAAGCCGCCAAGGGGGTCAATGCCTCCCTGGCGGCAGTTTTGTTAATGGAAAAATGCGATTACTTTACTTCCGGCCAGTTCTTTGCCAGCTTGGCGCGCTCAGCAATGGGCAGGCCAAACAGGTTGATAAAGCCGTTTGCATCAAACTGATCGTAATCCTCATCCTCGCCGAAGGAAGCAGTCTGCTCATCGTACAGGGTGAACGGGCTGGTAACACCAGCGTTGATCAGGTTACCCTTGTACAGCTTCAGTTTCACATCACCGGTAACGGTCTTCTGCAGGTCGTCGGTGAATGCGCTCAGGGCTTCACGCAGCGGGGTGAACCACTTGCCATCGTAAACCAGCTCGCCCATCTTCTGAGCAACGGACTCCTTGAAGTGGAAAGCATCCTTGTCGATGGTGATGGTTTCCAGAACGTTGTGAGCCTTGTACAGGATGGTGCCGGCGGGGGTTTCGTACACGCCGCGGCTCTTCATGCCGACAAGACGGTTCTCAACGATATCCAGCTGGCCAATGCCATTCTCGCCGCCGATCTTGTTCAGGTACTCAATCAGGGCAACACCGTCCATCTCCTTGCCGTCCACAGCGGTGGGAATGCCCTTCTCAAAGTGGATGGTAACATAGGTCGGGGTATCCGGTGCCTGCTCCGGGGAAACACCCAGCTCCAGGAAGCCGGGCTTGTTGTACTGCGGCTCCAGAGAGGGCTTTTCGAGGTCCAGACCCTCATGGCTCAAATGCCACAGGTTCTTGTCCTTGGAGTAGTTGGTCTCACGGTTGATACGCAGGGGAATGTTGTGTGCCTCAGCGTAATCGATCTCTTCGTCACGGCTCTTGATGTCCCACTCACGCCACGGGGCGATAATGGCCATTTCGGGGGCCAGTGCTTTTAGGGTCAGCTCAAAACGAACCTGGTCGTTGCCCTTGCCGGTGCAGCCATGGCAGATGGCATCGGCATTCTCTTTCTTGGCAATCTCAGCCAGTGCCTTTGCGATGCACGGACGAGCATGAGAGGTGCCCAGCAGGTACTCTTCGTATTTGGCATCGGCTTTCAGGCAGGGCCAGATGTAGTTCTCAACGTAATCTTTCTTCAGGTCCAGAACGTACAGCTTGGAAGCGCCGGTCTTGAGGGCCTTTTCTTCCAGGCCGTCCAGCTCAGTGCCCTGGCCAACGTCGCCGGAAACAGCAACAACTTCGCAGTTGTTGTAGTTCTCTTTCAGCCAGGGAATGATGATGGAGGTATCCAGACCGCCGGAGTAAGCCAGAACAACCTTTTTAATATCTTCCTTTTTCTTTTTCATAAGAACTGCCCTCTTTCAAAATTCTATCCGCTGAAGCGGCTGAATATTTATTCATTTCATGCTTCTTATTATACACGCCCTGCAACAAATTGCAACACGGCATATTGCACAAGGAAATTTCAACTTATAGAGATAACTTTGTTCTAGAGCTTGTATTTTGCGGCGTAAAGGGAAAAAACAAAACGGACTATTTGCATTTTTATTCATGAAATTGAATATTTGCCGCATAAAGCCCGCATATCGCAGTTGAAAAAGGATGCAGAAAAGTGCCAAAGGGTACAAAAAAGCTCTTCCCCACAAAAACGGGGAAGAGCGGAGAGGAAAAGATGATGACAAGTTGGGAGGATTGATCCTGCAAGGGCAGGACAGTGGCGCTTTGTCCCGGCAAAGTTATTCTTTGCTGGCACATTCGGCGCAAACGCCGGTCACGGTCAGGCAGTGGCCTTCAATACGCAGGCCGGGAACGTTTTTGATCAGGGCGTTCAGCTCGCCTTCCGGCAGATCAAGGTTAATGATCTTGTGGCACTTGCGGCAGTAAAAATGCTCATGGGAGTTGGGGTCCCAGTCAAAGCATTCGGCACCACTGATCATGCCAACGCGGCCGATCATATCGTTATCAGCCAGGGTGTTCAGATTGCGGTACACCGTGCCCAGGCTGATATGAGGGCAGCGCTCACGGGCATAACCGTAAATCTGCTGCGCAGAAAGATGCTCTTTATGCTCTTGAATGGTTTCCAGAATAATCTGGCGCTGCCAAGAATATTTCATAGCGAGTGTTCTCCTTAAAGTTACGGATGGTTCATCTTCGACACACTTTTAACGAACGCCGATTTTTAACTTATTTTAACACTGGGGTATTACTATGTCAATATATTAAATGCGAAAAATCCGCAAAAAGTTTCGTAGCTTAAAATAAAATGAACAAACCGGGTGAAACCTGAAAAAATGAAGAATTTTGTACTGCACTTTATTGCGCTATTGTTGTATAATACAGGAACAAAAATCGGAACAACACCGGGAATGGCTGCCAGCTGATGCCCGCAAGCCCATGGCTGCGCTATTTGTGCCGCAGCACTGCCGGCGCAGAAAAGGGAGAAAAAACTTTTTGAAAAAATTCAAAAAAATGCTTGACAAATGGTGCCGAAACCCGTATACTAATGGAGCACCGTTTGAGATGCACACCACATGGCGGTATAGCTCAGTTGGCTAGAGCATTCGGTTCATACCCGAAGTGTCACCGGTTCAAATCCAGTTACCGCTACCACGTTACAGAGTTTCGCTAAGATAAGGGGGACGGTCGTCCGCAGTAGTGGACGATGAAAGTCGGAGGTTTTAGCGAAGCTCTGTATTTGTAAGGCCCGTTGGTCAAGCGGTTAAGACACGGCCCTTTCACGGCTGTAACATGGGTTCGATTCCCGTACGGGTCACCAAACTAAGCTTCTGATTTTCTTCGATGATGCGTTGAAAATTAGGAGCTTTTTTATTACCCTTTTTGCAAGTACCACAATCGTACCACACTTTTAAAATAAACGCAAGCCCTGTAACATGGGAACAGGATTGCCGCGGAGTAAATTATAGCCGTGGCAATCCTGTTTTTTGTTGTTCCTTTAAAAATTATAAAAGCGTGGATTGGAAAATTGTAAAGGAGCTTTTGCGGCATATCCTCGCTTTTTAAAATTATGGCTGCGGTATTCCACAGTCACCTTGACAACTATCCAACCTCACTTTTGTCCGCTAATCGCGGAACAACCCGCAACCCCTTATCCCGGTGGGATAACACGGGCAAAGATTGGGAAAACGAAAGTGAGGACACGAAAATGAAAGAGACTGTTAAGACTTCCCGGACGGCTGGTTACTTGGAGAAAATTTTCCGCGCGTTGAATGTAAAGTATTTCAACGGTGAGTTGGAGGAGCCTATCATCACGATACAGAGCACGCCCAGAGCCTACGGACACGTCACCGTAGCCAAGGCATGGCAGAGAGGAGACACAACCCGCCATGAGCTTAACATCGGCGCTGGGACGCTTGCACGGCCCATAGAAAACGTGGTGGCGACCACCCTCCACGAGTGTGTACACTTGTGGAACCTTCAAAACGGCATACAGGATTGCAGCAGGGGCGGCGCATACCACAACAAAAAATTTAAGGAGGCCGCCGAGGCCCGCGATTTGAAAATCAGTTACGACCCGCGCGTTGGATGGAGCATCACCGAGCCGACCGACGCGCTGTGTGAGTTCATTTTGGAACAAGACTGGCAGGACATCAGCATGAACCGCATTGAAGATTTCTACGCCCCGCGTGGCAAGGGCGCAGGGGACGCCACGGGCAAGCCGACAGGAAGTAACCCCAACAGCCACAGCATCAAGTATGTTTGCCCCTGCTGTCACAACAGCGTGCGAGGGACAAAGGTTGTGCGCATAAAATGTGCCGACTGCGACATGATGATGACCGCACAATAAAGAGAACCGGGAGTGAAAGCTCCCGGCTTTTTGCTGCAAAATTCGGGCCGCAAGCGGCCTTACTCCATTTTGATGTCTACTATTCAAAACGAGTCAACTTTATTCGTGGTGGGGTAACAAGCTGTTACCTCACCGGTTCTTTTCTACGTTTCTACGAGCGAATGCTTTTACAAAAAGAGGACGGTGCAGGTCGTTAAAACGACTGCGCCGTCCCCGTTTTCCCGCATCCTACCAGGCTAAGCGCAATAGCCGTAATCACGATAACTGCCAGTGCAAATCTCTTTTTCATTTACTTGCTCCCTACCTTATTATAATATGCAGATGTTATTCTTTAAAAAAGAAAACTCGTAGCAAGAAGACTTGCCGCTTCTATACTACGAGTTTGCATATTACTGATTTTACAATTTTACTATTGTTAGCACCAGCCAACTTCGTGCTCTTCCGGAGGGCAACTCTTATCAGCCTCACCGGGAATCACTGTGCCCCACCAGTCGGTATTGGAGTCTCCACCACTCGGCTGAGACGGCTGTGCAGGCTCGGGATTGCTCGGCTGCGCCGGTTCAGGGTTACTAGGCTGTGCCGGTGCCGGGTCAGGCTGCGCAGGAGCCGGAGCAGCAGGCTCCGGATTACTGGGCTGTACCGGCGTAACGGGAGCGGACGGCGTAGCTGGAGCAGACGGCGTAACCGGCGCAACAGGTGCCGGATTTGTCGGCGTCACGGCAGCAGAACTGTTGCTGGAACTGCTGCTTTTGTAAGTCTTGTTGCTGGTCGTGACCTTCTTCGGCTGTTCGACAGTCACTTCGTAGTTGGCACTCTCCTCACCGGCAGTCGCCGTGATGGTTGCATTCCCAGAAGAAACGGCAGTTACCTTCCCATTGGAATCAACGGTAGCGACCTTCTCGTTGCTGGACGACCACTCAATAGGAGTCTCGGCAGCGACCTCCTCGGGGGCAATAGTTGCCTTAATGGTGTGAGAGTTACCGACCGTCAACTTGCCTTCGTTGGAATCGAGCGTGATGCTTTCAACCTCATAGAATGCTTTTACACGAGTCGTCTTCTCGGTGACCTTTTCACCATCTTGCATGAGGGTCGTGGTGATGTCGCACTCACCTGCTTTAAGGACCTTCACCTTGCCGTCCTTATCGACGGTGGCGACTTCCTCATCGCTGGAAGCGAAATCAAACGAAATGTTGGACGCATCTTCCGGCTCGCATTTCGCCTCTATTGCGGTTTCATCCGTATCATTAAGCTTGACATCCAAGGTATCGGGAACCTTCAATTCTTTCGCAGACACCTTGACGGTGATAACGCAGACATCCTGCATCTCGGTATCCTTGACCGTGGCGGTGATTTCAGCCTCACCGGCTGCGACTGCTGTAACGGTGCCGGTCTCATCGACCGTAGCAACACTCTCATCAGAAGAAGTCCACGCAAGCGTCAGCTTCTCAGCCGCCTTGGCAATCTTTTCATCCTGCGTAGCGGTTTCTGCCGTAGCAGACTCGCCGGTTGCGATGACAGGCGTCTCTGCAGGCGCATCCTCCGTGCCGAAATTCACCGGCAACGTGATGCTCTCGCCCTTTTCGAGGGTCGCAGCATCCGGAACAGAAATGTTCGTGACCTTAACGCCGCATCCTACCAGGCTGAGCGCCATAGCCGCAGTCGCAATAACTGCCAATACGATATTCTTTTTCATAAAAACACTCCTTCTCGGCATCTAGCGCCGAGGCTACTTTTTAATTTTGCCGCCGCCACTCTATTGATAAGTGGCGGCTTTGGATTCTTTTAAATCGGGGACGGGGGAGATCGCTGCGCGACTCACCGTCCCCGATACATCACGCAGTTTCCAGATACTCCCGCAAGGAATCTGCAACTCCTTCCTGTATGGAATTGTCCCAGACTGCGTATTTGTTTTCCGGGTATCCGCCTACAAATATTGAAGCATCCGATAGTTGCCATTTTGACACGGGCTTGCCATCTTCCACCTTGATGATGGTCGGTGCACCGATACGCTTCTCCCCGACATCAATTTCATTTTTCTCCGGGTCGGAGACGGTGTACTCGGCCAGGTAGTCATCCAGCCAGGTTAGCAGTTCGGTGTAGCCTTCCCCCGCTGGTCTGGTTTGCACTGGTGCGGCAGTATCCGAGTTGTAGGTGTATATATCCCGATATAGGTCTACCTGGCAGTAGTCCATCGTGACCCCTTCACTTGTAGCAACAGCGGCAAGCACAGGGAGCAGGTTGCGACAGTAGGGACAGCGCGGATAGGCAAACAAGATATAACCGTCTTTTTTCGCGCGTGCTTCCACCGCGGTCACAGGTGATAGCGGCACCGAGAAGGACAGATTAACATCCCGGTACGTATATTCTGTGTAGCCGGGAACAGCGCGCCCATTATACGCCCGGTAACTGCGGGCAACTATTGCTCCCGGCGAGCTGCCAAGGAGTAGCAGCACAGCCATCCCAGCAGTTGCCACAGCATAGGCTATGTACGGTGCGGTGTGGGATAGTTTTTGCATCCATTTATCACCTTCCTTTTATATTATAGCACATCAGCACGTAAGAGCAAGATTCAAATCGTCTCCAGGTAGACGATTTTTCCCTTAGCAAATCGGTACAATAAATATACTTTATTGTACACGGTGGTGAGGGCAAATGCTACTACAGGAGGCAATTAAGCTGCGCATTTTGGAGCTTGCAGACGAGCGCGGCTACAGTGTCAACAAGCTGGCTGAGCGTTCCGGCATTGCACCATCTGTCCTTAAAAAGACTGTCAAGCCTTATGCTACCACTAAAAATACTTCAACTGAAATAGTTGCACGGATATGTGTGGGGTTAGGAATCCCATTTAAAACTTTTTGGGACAGCCCTTTATTTGACAATATTGAGACTAGACAACAAAAAGAGGACGAGAGCCAATAAAGGCTGTCGTCCTTTTGATGTTTACTTTTCAAACGAGGCAGGGTTAGAAAGGCATAGCGTCCGGTTCCTCAAAATCCTCCGCAGAAATTCCTTCAGGGATTTCCCCATAATCATTATCTTCTTGGGGCGTGCAGTACAACGGTTTTTTTAAGCTGCCGTTATATTGCCAGTGGGTCTTTCCGGCAATGGCAGATTTGGATTCTGCCAGCTCCCCGTAACGATATACTTCATAATGTAAAACTACTTCATCGTCCATAAGGGCGACCTTGTTTTCCTCCCACGCGAAAGTAAGTTTTACTTTAGGAAAAAGAATTGAGAGCGTATGAATAGCCTCACTTGCAGGTGCGCTATGGGTGAGAAATGCAATGCTATTTTCATTACATTCTTCAAAAGATATCACGTTTTCGTCTGTACCCCAGTGTTCCGTGCACCAGCCGGTATAAGTAGGATAGCCGTATTCCTTCCGGTTCAGCACAGCCATTTTTCCCAAAAGGAACCGGCGCTGATCTGCACGGCTAAGAACAGCAAGAAAATTTTCTTCTTCCTCTTCTGTAGGGTAAGGAACTAAATCAAGATAATGGCGGTAAAGCTTTTCGCCGCAAGAAACTTCATCATCGGGGCCAATGTTCAGGTGTACCGGCACAGCACAGATTTTATTCAAATCAATGCTCCCAATGTCATAGATGTCATCGCAGATGTACTTCATTACTTCATTGACCTGTTCCTTCGAACCGCCAATCGTGAGAGTGCTGTAAATAAAGCTTTCTTTCTTCATGGGATTTCTCCTTTGAGAGTTGTATCACCGCTCACAGCAGACGGCGGCGGATGTCTCCGCGTGCCATCCCTGTAAGCCGTGAGAGTTGTGTAATGCTGACGCCCTCTTGTGTTACCAGACGGCGCAGCAGCGGGGTTGCGGTGGATTCGGGGTAAAGCTGGATTTCGTGGCATTCCATGCCTGCCGTTGCACGTACAAAGTCACAAAGCTCAGCATCCGTAAAGGCAGGCAGCGGAGAATCCTCCAGAATGCCGCGGGCATTTAATTCTGGCTGCTGGTGGTAGTGCCGCAGCCAATCTAAATCATGCAGTGCAAGCGCGTAGCTTGTGTCTACATGACATAACGGCTTTTTTCGACTAGCAAAGTAGTCAATGTAGCTGCTCCACGGGTAGTCCTGCATATCCTGCACCATTCCGGCAGCGACCGGGTTGCGGTGGATATAGCGCAGTACCCGCAGGAAGTAGCCTTTGGTTGTGACAGGCTGGGATTTGTAACGGCCCTGGAAGAGCGGGCCTGTCCGCTGGTAGCGGCGGTTGTAGTAGGCAACGTACCGTACCCCGATGGCCTTCATCATGTGTTGCAAGGAATCGTTACAATCCTTCGCGAGCAGATGCAGATGGTTGCCCATCAGGCAGTATGCCATGATGATAAAATTTTCATCTGCGCAAAAATCGAGAATATGTAAAAAGTTCAGATTGTCGGCATCATCATTAAAGATGGTCATGCGGTTAATTCCACGGATCATGATGTGATACACGCCGCAGGACGAAAGTTTACGGGCTTTTCTTGGCATCGTCCTGCACCTCCGAGGGTGTCGTTTGGGGCGTCCATTCTTCCGGCTTGTAGGTCAGCAGTTGTATCGCCCGCGAGGCATCCCCTCGTGTCATTTTATGGGTGTCAATTTTGTAATCCGGGGCCAGCTTGTGGATAAGGGCAATTTGCTCATTGGTGATGGGTTGTCTATCCCACTTATAGCGCTGTTTTTTGTCCCAGATATGTTGATATTTAGCATGCTTCTGTTTCAAGTCCTGATACACATAGTCTAATGCAAATTGTAATGGCACCGCACTCTTGGAGCACGCTTTATTTTTCCGCAGGTACACCATGCCGTTAGTCAGCGGTTTGCTGATGCGGTAGGTTACGGTCGGGATAGGCAGTATATAGCCGCCATCCTTGAGTGTAATCCATGCGACATCATGGGTGGTAACACCTTCGCCAAGTGCCATAACGTCTACCTCCTTCTGATTTTGTATCCAGGTATCGGGAATGTCCGCACCTGTAAGTACCTTTATCGGTTCGGTTTCCTCCGGCAACTTTTCCACCTGCTCCTTTTTAGGTTTGGGAGCTAGCGGTTCCTCGCCGATTAGCGTTGCTGCCGTGCATATCGGCATCCTGGAAATGCCCACGCAATCAATAATCTTGCAGGCACTTTTTCCCGGATGCAACCGCAGGCCGCGACCTACCATCTGCGCATACAGGCCGACATTGGTTGTGGCAACCGGGCGGGCCAGCAGAACGGTTTCTGTCATCGGCAGGTCAACACCTTCCGTCAGGACAGCATAGCAGACAAGTACTTTAATTAGGCCCAAACGGTAGGCCTCCAACAGACGTCCTCTATTTTGAGTAGTGCCATCGATAAAGGCCGCGGTACTGGCACCATGCTGGGAATTGAGCAGTGCTGTCACATTTTTGCCCTCTTCAATGGATGGTGCGAAAATGATGGTCTGCCCACGTGCGTTTGAGGTGTAGGCCTCCGCGATACCCGCTGCTGTGCCAGACATAACGCGTGCTATATCTGCGGCATCATAATCGCCAGTATCCTCACGGTACTGCACTGTCCCCAAGTCATACTTGAGATTAACCTGACAAGCTTCTATAGGACTAAGATACCCGTGCTCAATGCCGTATAGGGTGTTATACTCGCACAAAATGTCGTCAAAAGCCACATCCAGGCCGACACCATCACCGCGGATTGCGGTTGCAGTGAAGCCAAAACGAACGGCATTTTTGAAGTACTCAAAAATTTTGCGGTAGGTCGGTGCAGCACTGTGGTGGGCCTCGTCGATGATGATGGTATCGATACTGTAGGGGTTGTACTTGTCGAGCCGCCCCACAAGGCTTTGCACCGAAGCGCTGATGATGGGTTCCCCGTGTGCATGTGTGGTTCCCTGCTCGATGCCGCAGGGAAGGCCTTTGAGGTATTCCAACGGCTGTATCACGAGTTCTTCCCGGTGAGATAAAATCAGTATGTGGTGGTCATTTTCCAGTACATCACAGCGGATGTACTCAGCAAAAATTCGTGTCTTGCCAAGGCCGGTTGCGATAACGCACAGGGCGGCATTTCCCTCGTAGGATTTCATACGCTGAAGGGTGTCAGCCTGATAAGGACGCAACGGTGGTGCCCGCGGGCCGTCATGGCCCTGTTGTAGAGGTGGATTTTTCATAGTCGACTCCTTGGTCACTGGTGATAGTAGTAAGCCTGAATAATTTCGTCCGACCCACTGCCATTGCGGATGATGAAGCGTCCGGGAATAGCAGGGAGCTTTGCGGCACTGCCGTCATCCAAGATAACAATGGAACTCTGTGCATCGGCAGTGTGGCCGCAAATACGACCGTCAAGCTGTGCTTTAAGACTACCCGGAACAGACCCTACGTCGGGGCGCTGAGTTGCCACAAGCAGATGAATACCGAGCGCACGGCCCAGACGGCCAATGGCGAGGAGCTTGTTCGTAATCGAGGCAACTACTGCCTTGCCATCTTTATCACGTCCAGTTGTATCGAGAATCATCGAGGTTTCATCCAGGATAACGACGATTCGATGCAGTTCTTCTCCGGTCGTCTGGACATATTCCTCAAGATTTGCACAGCCAGCGATAGAAAACTCTGTACGGCGATGGTTAAGCTCATGTACAACACTGTCAAGCATCTGCTCAAGGGCAGCATCATCATCTGCATAATGCCCCGTCTTACGATATTCGGGGCCGAAGTCCACACCTTTATAATCGGCGAGGTAGATGTCGTAGCCTTTTTGCGACAGCTGGTAGAGAATCAACAGTGCCAACTGCGTCTTACCCATGCCGGTGGCAGCAGCCAAAAGCCAATGAGGCAGCTGGCTAAAATCAATGCTAACGGGAATGCCTGCCGCATTGATGCCCAAGACGATTTTTGTGTCGCTATCGTCCATATATGTATCTGCCCACGGGATTAGCCGCCCCATAAGGTTGCACCCGGCAACAACACGAAGATCAAAGAGCTGGTTGTTGCTGCCCTGAGTGATAGAGAGGACGGTCACATTAAGTGCGGATTCGATTGTTGTCCGATTGTCTTCCCAGTATTCGAGCGGGCAGCCTTTAAGGCTGAAAGTAAGCTGTTGAATATTACCATCCCTGTTGGCCTTAACTAGCAGTGGTGCTTCATGCGCCTGGTTGCAGATACCAGCACGCGAAAAATCGTCGTAATATGACCAACTGTGGGGGATATAACCAAAGAGGTAAATGACGCCAAGGCACTCTGCCAGCCATGCAATTACCCGAATAAAATTAACGAACGGTCTAAATACTACCGAAATCACGTCCTCGCCAGAGCCGCCCGAAACCATAATCAGGGCGGCAACTGCGAGTGCGAGGCACAGCAGCACATATTGCTGTGCGGTCTTTGAATCGGTTTGAATACGTCTAAGCCCATTGTGGAACGTATTCATGATATAATTTTTTTCCGTCTGCCATTGCAGGCGATCAGAATCATTACGCATGATTAAATCTCCTTTCAAAATAAATGCCCGTATAGCCTGATAGCACAGCTTTCATCCGCTAGAACGGACAATCATCAATCTCTATTTGCTCAAATGTCGGTGTGGTGCAAGGGTGAAAATACTCGTGAACCGTATAGTCCTTGTGACTGCCGTCGAGGTCAAAAACCCGAACGCAGTTGATGCGCCGCAAGAGCGCGTCCCAAGCCTCCGGCTTTTCGTGCTGCTCGGAAACATACTGCTTCTCCAACGGCAAGTTGGAAATGATGTATGCTTCCGTGTAGCAAGCCTGCTTGTTAGCATACCTACAGGGTAATTCCAAAGGATAGCCATCCAGGTATTGCAGCATGCTATTAAGGGGCAAGCTGCTGTGGAACTCATCGAAG
>OHPO01001223.1_pt1 | contig 12074 bp, 12 predicted proteins | sample 1577741 | NCBI WGS metagenome assembly OHPO01 (sample SAMEA3879574, study PRJEB24766) | human gut metagenome | biome: human-associated habitat; feature: feces | place: USA | collected 1985/1987
ATCCTCCGCGTTCTCCTGAAGGCTTGTAGCTGTTTTCATGATGCAGTCCTTAGCTCTTAAAACGGCTGCTGTGCATCCTGTGTAAAGCTTCTTCGCATCCTTGCTTGTAAGGATCTTGATTCCTGCTGTTCCAAAAAGAACACCTGCTGCAAAAAGTCCTGATTTTTTGAATTTAAAATCTACCATAATAATTTTTCCTCCTAAATATATAAACTAGACTAATTATACCTCTTATTACAAATTATTAAAAGATGTACTTAGCTTTCGTACATCTTTTATAATAAACTATTTCATTTTTTCTTTTATTTTCATTAAAGTATTTAGTGCATCTATAGGTGTTAAAGTATTTAAATCAATCTTATCAAGTTCTTGGGCTATTTCTGCTAATTTGTAATTGTATAAATCTAGTTGACCTGCTTGAACTTGTTTATTTTCCTTTTCCATCTTTTTGCTACCTAAAATACTTTTTCTTTCTAAGCTTCTTAATATTTCATTTGCTCTTTTTAATACTTCTTTTGGAACACCTGCAAGCCTTGCAACATGAACACCATAACTTTCATCTGTTCCGCCTCTTACAATCTTTCTTAAAAAGATTACATCTTCGCCTTTTTCTTTAACTGCTATAGAATAATTTTTTACACCTTCTAGTTTATCTTCTAATTCTATAAGCTCATGGTAATGTGTTGCAAATAATGTTTTTGCTCCACATTTTGATTTATCAGAAATATATTCAGCAACTGCCCATGCGATTGATAAACCATCATATGTTGATGTTCCTCTTCCTATTTCGTCTAATATTACTAGACTGTTTTTAGTTGCTTCTTTTAAGATATCTGCAACTTCCATCATTTCAACCATAAATGTACTTTGTCCCATACTTAAATCATCTGATGCGCCAACTCTTGTAAATATTTTATCTACAACACCAATATGTGCTTCTGATGCTGGAACGAAACTTCCTATTTGAGCCATTAATGTAATTAATGCAACTTGTCTCATATATGTAGATTTACCAGCCATATTAGGTCCTGTTATAATTGATAACCTGTTGTCATCATTATCCATATATGTATCATTATCTATAAAACTGCCTGTTGGAAGCATTTTTTCGATTACTGGATGTCTTCCTTCTTTTATTTCTATTTTTCCACCATTGTCAACTATTGGCATACAATAATTCATATCCTCTGCAACAGTTGCAAATGAAGCTAAAACATCTAAAGTTGCTATTATCATTGCAGATTTTTGAAGTCTTTTTACATTTTTAGCAATTTCTTGTCTTATCTCTGTAAATGCTTCATATTCTAGATTGATAACTTTATCTTCAGCACCTAAAATTTGATTTTCTAATTCTTTCAATTCTTCTGTAATATATCTTTCGCAATTTGTTAATGTTTGCTTTCTTATATATCTATCTGGAACTTGTGGTAAATTTGATTTTGTTACCTCTATATAATAACCAAATACTTTATTAAATCCAACTTTTAAATTCTTAATTCCTGTTTTTTCTTTTTCTGTCGCTTCAAGTTGAACTAACCAATTTATTCCTTCTGTTGTGGCAGTTTTTAATTTATCAATTTCTTCATTATATCCAAGCTTTATTAATCCACCTTCTTTTACTGTCATTGGTGGATCTTCTACTATTGATTTTTCTATTAGCTCATAAATATCTTTTAGCTCATCTAAATTATTATAAAGTTCTTGCAACATAGTTGAAGTGGTATTTTGCAATACTTCTTTTACTTCCGGTAATTTTGATAATGAATTTTTTAAAGATATCATGTCCCTACCATTTGCATTACCATATGATATTTTGCCTGCTAATCTTTCAATATCATAAACCTTTTTTAGGCTCTCTATAATATCTCCTCTAAGCATTACATTTTCTTTTAGTTCTTTTACTGCATTTAATCTCTTATTTATTTCGTTAACATCTATTAATGGATCATTTATCCATCTTCTTAAATGTCTTCCTCCCATTGAGGTTGATGTTTTATCTAACACCCATAAAAGTGTACCTTTTTTGCTTTTATCTCTCATTTTTTCTGTAAGTTCTAGGTTTCTTCTTGCATTAATATCTAATGACATATATCTAGTGGTATTGTACATAATTATTTTGTTAATATGTTCTAAGCTTGTTTTTTGTGTTTGTTTTAAGTACTCTACTAATGCATTTATACTTGCAACAGAAAAAAGTCTTTTATCTATATCTTTTATAGGATTATCATCATTATCAACTAAATTATAGTTTTCTACTATTGTGTTTATATCTTCTGAAAAGAATTTATCGTTAAATCTTGTAAAATATATTTCGAATCTTTCTTTTATTTTGCTTATCTCTTCTGTGCTATCATACATCATGCTGTTTACAACTAATTCCGCAGGTGAATATCTTGCGATTTCGTCTAATACTAAAGGAAAGTTATTGTTTTCTTTTATCTCTGTGCTATAAAAATCTCCTGTGGTTACATCACATACAGCAATCCCATAATATATCCCTTTTTTAACAATTGACATGATATAATTGTTTTTCTTTTCTTCTAACATATTAGATTCTATTACTGTACCAGGTGTAACAACACGAATAACACCTCTTTTTACAATTCCTTTAGCTGTTTTTGGATCTTCTAATTGTTCACATATTGCAACTTTATATCCTTTTGCAATTAGTTTTGAGATATAAATTTCTGCAGCATGGTGTGGCACACCACACATTGGTGCTCTTTCTGCCTGTCCACAATCCTTTCCGGTTAAAGTTAGTTCTAGTTCTCTTGATACTGTTATTGCATCATCAAAGAACATTTCGTAAAAATCTCCTAATCTATAAAAAAGGATACAGTCTTTATATTCTTCTTTTGTTTCAAGATATCTTTGCATCATTGGTGAATATTCTGCCATTTGTATATTCCTTACCTTTCTATTTTTATCCTAATTCTTTTAATTCTTCTTCTGTTAATTTCTCTATTCTATATTTTCTTCCATATTGTTCTTGTTTTTCTTTACTAAGTTCTTCTGTTAACTCTGCATATTCTCTTACAAATATATTTTTATCAATTATATTTTGATATACTACTAAATCCTTTAATTCTACTCCTGCTGATTCTCCTGTATATTTTACATTTGTTGCCAAAATTTTGTATATATTTTTACCTTTAAAATGTTTATAATATTCTCCTACTTCCATAATTCACCTTTCTAATTTCTTGACTCATCAGTCGGTTCGTCTTTTCCTGTTAGTTTTTCATAAGATTGTACTGTTATACTAGCTCTTCGTATTGTACTAATAGACACACCTAATTGCTTTGCAGCTTCTTTCTGAGTAGTTCCTAATTCATTTACCTGTGCTAATAAACTTTTAGCTTTTTCATATTTTTTCTCAGCTTCTGTTTTTTGACTACTTATTATTACTTCACCTTCATCATAATTTTCTAAAGTAGTCTGAATTAAAATTCTTTCTAATGGTTCAAATAAAGATGTATCATATTTAGCATTAGCTTTTTGCATTTTTCTTTTTGACAATACCTTTGCTATTTCATATATTGGTTTATACTCTTCATCATTTTCTAGTTTAGCTAATTCTCTACTTATCGTTCTTGGAGGTATTCCATATTTAGTTGCCATATCTGTTTGACTTGCTTCTTCTGCAATCATTTCTATAAATAGAGCCTTAAAATTTATATGTGAATAATCTGGATGTCTTCTTGCTTCATATTCTATATATGATTTTTTTAATTCATTGTCATTTGAATCATTAACATAAGTCACAATATTTTCTTTAAATGTTTGTAAATCTATATCCTCACCAGTTCTTAGATATAATTCTTTTGCTTCGATTAATGTTTTTATTTCTCCGGCTAAAAGCCTCTCAACTATTTTTCCTAATCTTTCATCATCGATTTCTTTCCTTTGAAGTCCACTCTTGTTTTGGGCTAATATTTTTTCTAATTTTTCCCTTTGCTCTGTTCCCTCTGGAAATCTTTTCTTACATTTTTCAACGAATTTATTTCTATCCAATCCATAAATTTCTTCACATTCTCTAACAGATTGTCCATTTAGAACTGCAAGAAACATTTTTTCAAAATTATCTTCCATTTTAACCTCCAATTAAACATCCTTTCAAATACCACATATGTTCAGAAACGATTTTTAAGTCTATTATTTTATTTATTAACTCTTTATCACCTTCAAATATAACAACCTTATTGCTATCAGTTCTTCCTGTTAGCATATTTGGATTATTTTTACTTGTTCCTTCTACTAAAACTTTTTGAATTGTTCCTACATATTTTTGGTTATTTTCTTCAATTTGACTTTCTACTAATTCTTTTAGTCTATCAAATCTTTTGTGTTTTATCTCTTCTGGAACTTGGTTTGGCATTCTATCTCCTGGTGTTCCAACTCTTCTTGAATATATAAACATATATACTTGTTCGAATTTTACTTTTCTTACTACATCTAATGTGTCTTCAAATTCTTCATCAGTTTCTCCTGGGAATCCAACGATAATATCTGTAGATAATGTTAAATTTGGTATTTTATTTTTCATTTTTTCTACTAAATTTAGATATTGATCTTTAGTATATTTTCTATTCATTTCTTTTAATACTTTAGTATTTCCAGATTGTAATGGTAAATGTATTAATTTACAAACTTTATCACAATCAGCTATTGCTTCTATTACATCATCTGTAAAATCCTTTGGGTGTGGAGAAATAAAACGTATTCTCTCTATTCCGTCTATTTTATTTATAGCTATTAATAAAGTAGCAAATGAATTAACACCTTCATATTGTTCGAATTCAGTACTTTTTTCCTTTTCATTTCGCAAATATGAATTTACATTTTGACCTAAAAGAGTAATTTCTTTGTATCCTTGTTCTGCTAATTTTTTTACTTCATTTATAATATCTTTTGGTTCTCTACTTCTTTCTCTTCCTCTAACATAAGGTACAATGCAATAACTACAAAAATTATTACATCCATTCATAATCGTTACAGATGCTTTTATTTTATCATCTCTTGATATTGGTAACCCCTCAATAACATCTCCATCTATATCTAACACATCTTCTATTCTTTTTTTGTTGCATAATACATTATATAAATCTGTTGGAAATTCTTGAAGTGTATGTGTACCAAATACAATATCAAAAAATGGATAACTTTGCTTTAATTTATCTACAATATGTTTTTCTTGCATCATACAACCACCAATAGCAATAATTGTTCCATTGGCTTCTTTTATTCTTTTTAATTCTCCTAGTTTTCCAAAAAGCTTATCTTCTGCATTTTCTCTTACGCAACATGTATTAAATAAGGCTATATCTGATTCTTCAAATTTCTCTGTTCTAGTATATCCCATTTCTTCTAGCATTCCACATAATTTTTCAGAATCATTTTCATTTAATTGACATCCCATTGTTAAAATGCAATATTTTAAATTTTTATTGTTTTTATTTAAATTCTTAATTTCATCTATATATTTTCTTTGCTCTTTTACTTTTTCCACGTTAAATCCTCCTATTGCCCCTATATTCTATATTATTTTCTAAGTTTTTTCAAGTGATTTTACGTTCAAGTTTATCCATAAGTAAACATTTCCATAAAAAACAAACTGCGAGCTAAAATCTATTATTAAGCCCACAGTTATAAATAATTCTCACCTATTTTTTTACACAAGAAAAAAGAAAATTATAACGATTTATAATTTTCTTATATATCTTATTGAATTCCATATTTCTTTTTAAATTTATCTGCTCTACCACCTGTTGTATCTTTTCTTAAATTACCTGTCCAGAATGGATGACATTTTGAGCAAACATCTACTTTTATAGATTCTTTTGTTGAGTTTGTTTCTATTACATTACCACAAGCACATGTAATTGTTGCAGCAGTATATTTTGGATGTATTCCTTCTTTCATTTATGTTCACCTCTTCCTTTTCTTCGTAAAATGCTGTATACTATCATAACACATATTTATTTATTTTTCAATACCTAAATTCTTTTTTATTTAATTTACTTCATTTGTTGTTTGTTCTTGTTCTAGAATATATTGCCCAGATGTTTCTAGCTCTTCTTTTAAAGATGTCTTATTTACTAGTTTAAAAGTTATATTAAACAAACAAGCTATTATTAATATGATTAATCCAATTCTTTTCCAATATTTAGCTAGCATTTGGACCTCTCCTTCTTTCTTGAACTCATAGTTCTATTATACTATATTTTATTTTTTTGTCAATATTTTTAATGTTTATCGTATGTTTTGGTATTTTTTTGCTCATTTCGTGTAAAAATATTATAAAACATTTTTTACTTCGAGAGGATTGAATTTATATGAAAAAGAAGATAATACTATTTTTTCTTATTTTATTTACAACAATTTGTTTTTCTGGATGTAGTAAAGAAGATGATACTAAAACAGAAGTTAATACTATAGAAGTTAATAGGACATCTACTGATATAAGTAATTTAAATTTAAATGATATATCAAATAATACAATTAATAATAATATTGTTTCTACCAATCAGGCTAATAATACATCTAATTCCTCTAGCTCAAAAGTTTCAAATAAATCCGAAGAATTGTTAGCTCAGTTTTCTACTAGAATATACTCTACAGATTCTGCTAGACAAAATAATTTAGAAATAACGTCTAAAAAATTAAATGGAACAGTTGTAAAACCTAATGAAACATTTTCTTTTACAAAAACTATTGGACCTTCCACTGCTGCTAAAGGATATGAGGAAGCAGATATTTATGATTCAAATGGAAATAAAATTAAAGGTTATGGAGGTGGGAACTGTCAGGTAAGTTCTACTTTGTATAATGCTGTCCAAAAGGTTTCTTCCCTTGAAGTAGTAGAAAGACATGAACATAGCAATACTGTTCCTTATGTAAAAGAAGGGCATGATGCTGCGGTAGCATATGGAAGTGTTGATTTTAAATTTAAAAACACAAATAATTTTAGTATAAAAATTTTAGTTGAAACTTCTAAAAAATATGTGGTAGTTAAATTAATGAAAATTTAATTCATATATTTCCTCCTTTGGCATATATTTTAGGAAAAGGAGGGGATTAAAATAAAAAAATTTGTTTATAAACTTTTAATTTCTATAATCATTTTTAGTTTAATATTAACCCCAATTTCTTGTTTTGCATATACTGATTCTTCATATGTTTGGTCTTCGCCAGAAATCTTAACTAGTGTTAATGCTGATGAGCAATCACAATTAGTAGAAAATTGTCTAAATCTCACTTGTGGCAGTGCTATATTAATTGAGCAATCAACTGGCAAAATATTATATGAGCACAATGTACATGAACAATTACGTCCTGCAAGTGTTACAAAAATAATGACTGTTCTATTAATTATGGAAGCAATAGATTCTGGAAGATTAAGTTATACAGACCAAATACCATGTAGCGAAAATGCAAGTTCAATGGGTGGTTCACAAATATGGCTTGATACAAAAGAAACTTTAAGTGTAGACGAAATGTTAAAAGCTATATGTGTTGTTTCTGCAAACGATTGTACTGTTGCAATGGCAGAATATTTGGCTGGTTCTGAAGAAAATTTTGTAGCACAAATGAATGCAAAAGCAAAAGAACTTGGAATGAATGATACTACTTTTAAAAATTGTCATGGGATAGATGAAGATGGGCATGTATCTTCTAGTTATGATATTGCTCTTATGTCTCGTGAACTTTTAGAAAAACATCCTGATATAACAAAATATACAACAATATATATGGATTCTTTACGTGATGGAAAATCTGAATTAGTTAATACAAATAAACTAGTTAGAAATTATAGAGGTGCTACTGGTCTAAAAACAGGTTCTACATCTCTTGCATTATATAATCTGTCTGCATCTGCAACTCGTGAAGGTTTATCTTTAATTGCTGTAATAATGAAGGCGCCTACTACTAAAGATAGATTTGCCGAGGCAACTAAATTATTAGATTATGGTTTTGCAAATTATTCTTATAAAACTTTTGCTCAAAAAGGTGATGCTATAAAAGAAATTCCAATATCAAAAGGTGTCTCATCATCTGTTTCTGCAGTACTTTCTACCGATGCAGGTGTACTTTTAAAGAAAGGTGAAGAAAGTAATATAGTACAAAATGTAAATCTACCTGAAGAAATAACAGCTCCAATTAATGAAGGTGATAAGTTGGGTGAAATTTCTTATTCATTAAATGGCGAAACAATTGCAACAATTGATATAGTGTCAAAAAACAGTGTAGCAAAAATAGATTTACCACATATGTTACAATATGTTTTTAACTCGTGGATTAGTTAAAATTTTATAAAAAATCGACTTGACTATATGCTATAACTAAATCAAGGAAGGGATTTGAGGAACGTCCCCAAATCCCTATTCTTCTTGTTTTATTTTCCCTGTTTTGTATGCTTCTAATAACTTGTTCAAATCTTGAATTTGTCCTTCTAATTTTTTGCCTATATCCGTATCTGCAATTTTTTTACGTTCAACCTTTTCTACGATTTGTTTTGTAGAATGTATATCTGTTTCATTTATAATTGCATCTTCTGTAGATGTAAATGGCTCGTGTGCAGTAAGTAACAAACCATATGAATTATAAATTAAAGTATATCCTGCAATACCAGTAGTTTTTTGATACGGTTTAGATAGTCCTCCGTCAATTATTAGTAGTTTTCCATTTGCCTTTATTGGACTTTCTCCATCTTTTAATTTTACTGGCATATGTCCACCTATGATTCTTCCCTCTTCTTCGTTTATTCCGAATTCTTTTAAAATATTCTTACAAACTTTTTCATCTTGTGCAAATTCATAAAATGGATTTTTTATTTCTTTTCTTAAATTCTTATCTTCTAAAAAATATCTTTCAAATGTTTTCATTGCATTTTTGCAAAATATTGGTGAATATTTCCCACACCATAGGTACCACATAAAATCCATTGCATTCGTTTTTTCTTCACCTTCGTCTAAGTAAAAAGCTTTACGCGCAATTTCATCTATATAGTCCAAATACTCTTTGCCTTTTAACTTTTTGTTTGCAAATTCTACTTCTACTAGATCTCCTAAATCATTCATTGGAACACAACCATGAATTAATAAATTTTGATTATATATTTTATAAATACTACCTTTTGTGTATAAAAAGTTTATATGCTTTTGCAATTTCTCGCTATTCTTAAAACTTTTTACTAATTTTTCTACAACTTCTTTTTCTTTTGGTGATAATTCATATGGTGAATCTTCATCTATTGTTGGAAAATCAGTATCTAGCAATTTATACGTATAGCCATTAATATCTATTGTACCATCTTTAAAATTTATTTTATCTAATAATAGCCTATCATCCATTTCATATTCTGCATGTCTTTTAATTATTTCTGCCTCTAACTTAAACTGCATAATTGCTGCTGCCTTTTCCATTTTACCCATAAGTTCTATATCTAAGCCTTCTTCAAATTCTTCTGTGTGTGAATGGAATATAGGAGCAACTTTATTTGTATACTGCTCCTTTGCAAATTCTGTCATTTTTCTTATATTTATTCCATAGCCTTCTTCTAAAATTGCCAAATTACCATATCTTGCACATATTCTTATTACATTCATTATGCATGCTGCATTTCCACATGCTGCTCCCATCCAAACAATGTCATGGTTTCCCCATTCTATATCTATTGAATGATATTTCATAAGTTTATCTATAATAATATCTGGTCCTGGACCTCTGTCATAAATATCTCCTATAATATGAAGATGATCAATGGATAATTGCTGAATTAATTTTGATATTTCTATTATAAAAGCTTCTGCTCTACCTAATTTTATTATTGATTCTATTATTTGTGTATAATATGTTTCTTTATCTTCTGACTCTATACTTCCATGTAATAACTCATCAATAATATATTCGTATCCTTTTGGCATTGCTTTTCTAACTTTTGACCTACTATATTTTGATGCTACTACTTTGCATAATTTTATTAACCTATATAAAGTGATTTTATAATATTCATATAGGTTATCTTTATTTTCCTCTTTTAATAATTTCAATTTTTCCTCTGGATAATAAATTAATGTTGCAAATTGTCTTCTTTCACTACTTGTCATAGTATATTCAAAATTCTCATCAATCTTTGTTTTTATAACTCCAGAAGCATTTTTTAAAATGTGTAAAAATGATTCATATTCCCCATGTAAATCACTTAAAAAGTGTTCTGTACTTTTGGGTAAATTTTGAATTGCTTTTAAATTAATTATTTCTGTACACACTTCCTGTATTGTCGGAAATTTTTCCGATAGTAATTTTAAATATTTTAAATCTTGTTGTTCCATATTAATTCACCTAATTCTTTTATATAGCTTTACTCAATTCTTTATCTAAATACTCTTTAGCAAAATTATATACATTGCCTAAACTTTCCCTCGCATTATTATTTGCTATATCAAATCTACTATATAATTTTGTAAGAAATTTATCTTCTTTTATCTTCTGTAAAGTGAATTTATAATTAAAATCATAAATATATGCAAAATGTGCTATAGCTAAATCTAGCCCTGAATTTATGTTCTTATAATTTATATATTTATCTTCAAAGAATTCTCTATATACTTCCTTATTAATACTTTGCTTTTCTATGTTGTTTCCATATAGTACATTCATATTTTCCATATTTAAAAAATAGAATATATCTAATTTATCTGCATCTCTTATTAATTTGGTATGTAATAATTCTTTTTTATTTAAATCTTTATCAATATTTAGATATCCTTTATTATGATTTAATATCGCTTTTTTTATTATATTATCATATGTGTCTTCTGCTATAAATTTTCTAATTAATCCATCTTCAAATAGTACTTTCACACCATATTCTGCATGATTAACACTATCTTTATCCATAAAAGTATTATATATTCTTATTTGTTCAAATCTTCCAATGTCATGCAAAATACCTATTAATTCTGCTAATTTTACGTCTTCTTCATTTAACCTTAAATTTTCTGCTAATTGTTTGGCTTTTTGGCTTACTCTTTCTATATGAGAAATTTTTAATGCTATTTTTGGATCACTTGGATTATAGTTTTTTACATAATTTTTAAATTCTATTCTTGCGTTTTTTATATCTATATTCATTTGTACTTCCTCCGATAAAATTTTATCATATCTTCTTTTTTTGTCAAATTGTTTCCTTTTTATAATAACGCAATAAAGCGAACTTATATAATAGCTCGCTTTTTTAATCATCTTCCATTTCTTCTGATGTAATTGCTGTTTCGTATTCAAATGGTCTTTTTACCTTTACTATTTTCTCTTTTTTAGTATTTACTTTTTCTTCTTTCTTTGTACATTTATTAATTAGATTATTAGCTTTTTCCATTATATCTGGAACATAATCTAGTAGTTTATCAACTGATGAAGAATGTTCTATAGGTAATAATTTTACATTTTCATTTTGTACTACTAAAAATGCTATTGGACTTATATTTACTGCAGCACCACTGCCTCCTCCAAATGGTAATTTATATTCTATAGATTCTTCTTTTTCTTTTTTGTTATAGTTATCAATTGTTTCACTATTAAATTCACTACCTCCAGAAGCAAATCCAAAAGTTACTTTTGATAACGGAATAATAATTCCATTCTTTGTTTCTATTGGTTTCCCTACAATAGTATTAACATCTACCATATCTTTAATACTATTCATAGCTGTAAGCATAAGATTTTCTATTGGATGTTGTTGATTGGTCATTTTTCTTTCTTCCTTTCTTTATAAGAATATAATATATTACATTGATAATATGTACCATTTTTATTTCAATTATACAGTCTACATTAACTTTATATAAATTTCGATTGTAATAAAGTGGTTTTATATTATAAATGTAGTTTTTTTCTTTTAGCTCTGTTGCCAAATATGGTAATAATAATGATATTATTGTTGCAATTATTGCTACTAAAAGAGATGTTGTTGTTGGATCTATTACTCCTAAATTTGCATCTAAGTTTAAATATGATATTTTAGGTTTTAATTTTAGTAATTGTTTTAAATCTTACATTTTAAAATCTTTTTT
>OHPO01001227.1_pt1 | contig 12043 bp, 18 predicted proteins | sample 1577741 | NCBI WGS metagenome assembly OHPO01 (sample SAMEA3879574, study PRJEB24766) | human gut metagenome | biome: human-associated habitat; feature: feces | place: USA | collected 1985/1987
GCGCCTCGCCGGGAAGCGCGTGAGCGAATATCCCAAGGTGATGCAGGAGCTCGCCGGCCACGCCAGCGCCACCATCACCATGGACATCTACACCCATATCACACAAGAGAATATGCAGGAGAAGGCAAAAAACATTAGTGTGAACATGAAGCTGATGTAAAAAGAAAGGCGAATCTGCATTTTATAAGCAGATCCGCCTTTCATATTGCTTCATCCGGTTTCGTAGGGTCTCACGCAAAAGTTGTAGAAAAGTTGTAGTAACGCGATTTTTTGTAGTAAATGACCTCTTTAGTACAGCTTTGCTCCTGCCGGAATACTGTCATCCAGCATCAAAAGATTTAAGCCTTCCCGTCCGTCATACTCGTACACTGCGGAAATCAGCATACCCTCGGAATCAATTCCCATCATCTTTCTCGGCGGCAGATTTACGATTGCGATTGCAGTCTTTCCAACCAGTTCTTCCGGCTCGTAATACTCGTGAATACCGCTTAAAATCACACGGTCTTTGCGTTCACCGTCGTCTAATGTAAACTTGAGAAGCTTCTTTGACTTCGGTACTGCTTCACAAGCCAAAATCTTAACCGCACGGTAATCAGACTTCGCAAATGTATCAAAATCAACCATTTCCTCAAAGATTGGCTCAATCTTCACATTGGAGAAATCAATCTTTTCCGGCTCAGCTTCTACATTTTTTTCAGGTGCTTCAGAAGCTGATTTTTTTACATCATTTTTGTTAGCTTCATTCTTTGCAGCCCCCATGCTCTTCATTGTCGGGAATTTTTTTGATTGCTAAGCTAACTCTTGTATATCCTTGTAACCCCTTGGAAAATGGGCTTTCCCGGATTCTATATACTTGGATACTCTTGGACGTTTTTTTGACTTTTGTGCGTCCAAAAGATGTCATTCGCCTTAAAATACGTCTTTTTATTTTATGCATGTACTGCTGTGTCAAACACAACAATACTTAGCAAGTATAACATATTTGTCACAGTATGAATAGGTATATTTTTCAATCTTCAAAGAGTTCAATCGCAGGACTCTTTTCTAAAAAATATCCATATTTTTTGATAATTTCTCAATTACTGATTTTGTAACATCTGGGTTTGCTTCTGCATATATGTTCATGGTAGTCGATACATCAGCATGTCCCATTACCTCTTGAATTACTTTGATGTTGGTTTCATTCTCGCAAAATCTTGATGCAAACGTATGTCTGAAGATATGGCAGGAGAATCTTGGAATCATAACAGGTTCTCTCTTCTCCTTTTTAGCAGCCACCTCTTCTTCTGAATTATGTGTATCCACAATTCTCTTGATTGCCCGGTTTACTGCTGCTGGGTTATGTGGCATCCCAAATCGGTTTGTAAATACAAAATTGGTCATTCCATCCACATTCTCAACACAAAAGCCTTCTTGCTTCTGTCTCTCATATTCTTCCTGAAGCACATCATATACCTGCTGCATCATAGGTATTCTACGATTACCAGCTTCCGTCTTTGGCAAAGATACTCTAAACTCACATTTATATGAATCATCCGCTCTCTGGTAATAGGTTAAGCTATGATTGATATCAATGATTCGATTCTCCAAATCAATATCATCCCAGCGTATCCCAATTGCTTCTCCTATTCTGCATCCAGTTCCTAACAAAAATACAAAGAATGGATACCAGTGATAAAAGAACGGATTCTTTGCTACATACTCCATGAATTTTCTCTGCTGATCCACAGTCAACGCTCGCCTTGTTTTTCTGGCACCACCATTACGCTTCTTTACTTCACAGTATGCTCCGTCTACCGGATTCTTCCTTATGATATCATCTCTGACAGCAAGCTGAAATGTAGGTCTTAATACTGTGTTAATTGTCTCAAGCGTATTAATCTGTAATCCCTGATTATTAATCAAGTCTGTATAAAAGAATAACACGTCTGAGTATTTCACATCTCTTACTTTCTTCTTGCCAAATGTATCACGAATAAAATGATTCCATGTATACAAATAATTACTGTAAGTAGTGCTACGCAATTCTGTTTTAGTTGATATGTACCTGTCAAACAAAAAGTTTACATCAGCTTTTCCTGCGACATAGATATCAAGTCCATCCAACTGGTCTTTTTGTAACTGTTCTTCTCTTTCTCGAAGCTTTACCAAAGACTTTGCATAAATGGTTCTTTTCTTGCCTAATGGATCAATATATACATATGAGTATCTTCCGTCGCCTTTTCTGTAACCCTCACCCTTTCTTAATACTCTGCCTTTACCATCTTTTCTACAAGCCATTATTCTCTCCTTTCCGGAGAAAAGAGCCTGTTCTACTGATTAGCCTGCTGCTTCATTTGTAATTCAACACCCATTCTAATCAATTGCGAAATGGATAGATTATGAGTCTCAGCATACTCAACCATTATCTGGTATTCCTCTTCTTTGAATTTAACAGTTACCTTATGATCAAAAGGTTTATCTGCTTTTGGTCTTCCAGTTCTAGCCATCTGTATGCCTCCTTCATATCTTAGTCATATTATACTTTTGGTCTGACCAAAAGTCAATACATTTTTTCTCTCTTGGCTCATTTTTCTCCATACTTGTTTGTATTTCTTCTATATCAATGCGTCATTTCTCATAATTACTTATAAAACTCGTCATCTACAATATGGAAAGTCTCCAGATATTCATCAATGATATCCAGATTAACCAACACCAGCTGATTCACTTTATAACATGCCTTTGCATCCTTCGCTAACTGCATAAACTTTGACACACTCATTGAATACATCTCTGCTCCTTCTGAATATCTGACAAATCTTTTATTATTAGTCTTTTTAGTTCTGCTGTCCATTTGCTAACTCCTCCATTACCATTTTGCGAGCTACAGGTAACAGATCAAACTGTCGTATCAATGCTCTGTCTATTTCTTCTCTCACGCCTGAATCCTCAATGACAGTTCCACTTTTTGCTCTAATGCAGCCTTTTGAAATTGTCTGTGCATCTTCAGGCATAAAATCAGATATCTTACTTAATCCAAATCCACTCACATCCTTCGGATTTAAAATCACATGTACCGGAATATCCTTTAACTTACTGCTCAAAGGGACTACTGACACCTGCGGTGCACCATCATGATTGCTTGCATCACATGAAATAATTATTCCTGGTCTGATTCCTCCCTGGATGCCATGTGGATTTTTTCCAAAATCTGCATACACGACATCAAATTTGTTATACTTACCATATCTTCTTTTTTCTGTTCGTCTGCTCATATCTATGCTCCCTTCTTGATGTGCATATCCAATCTGCCCTCATCTACAGTCACCACAATGCCGCCTGCTTCAATAACCAGTCCTACCTTAAAATAAGCATCCGCAACACTGCTGGATATAGCTGCCATATTCGCAACAACTACTCCACTGATTTGCTTTTTGCGGATCATATTCACAATCTGATTCCACTGGTGATCAACATCTCTCTGCGAAAAGCCATTACGTCTCATCTTTCCCACGATTGAATATTCTTTTCTCTTTACAAATTCATGTATATATTTGCTCTGCTTGTCTTCAAGCATATTTACTTTTTCCAATGGAGCCTGCACTGAAAGATATTCTATGCAATCCATCTTTTTAATCTTTCTTCTCATTCTCTGCCTCCTATGCTGACTTCAAAGCCTGCTCTATCATAAAATCAAATGTCTTTTTCAAATAATCCTGCTTATCTGCAGGTAACCGCTTTAGTCTCGAATCTAATGAATCCGGTGTACATTCTATTGCAAGTAAGCTATTTGCATCTGTTTCATAAACTTCCATAAGCATATACAAATTTTTCATGCTCAAGTTTCTTCCTCCTTGCTCCACCTGTCCAAGTGTCGAAACACTTATTCCAGTTTTAGCAGCAACCTCTTCAATGAGAAGTCCTTTGTCCTTACGGATATCACGAATCACCGGACCAATTTTATATCCTTCATACTTCATCGTCGTACCCTCCCATGTCCTGTGCCATTTCTCTAATCATCTCTACAGCTGCATCTTCTGTCTCATACTGACCAAGCCACTTCCCACTTGAATCATGTACCACTGTTCCGAATGCAGTCTGTGTAAATCTGCAATCCTTCACAGCCGGGACTTGTTTGTCCCGACCGGAATGATTTTCTGTTGCCGCTCTACCAAAGGACTCTGTTAGCATCCAAAATCCTCTGCATGAGATGCAGTAATTGGCACCGGACCGACTTCAAGAGAATAGAGCCATATGCCCATATCTGTGATGGTCTTAACAAATTCTTCCAAATCATAAATGTCATCTGTGATCTCATTCAGGCTTCTGACTACTACAACCTCAAAGTCTTCCTCTTTAAGTGTTGCAAAGAAAGCATTCAGACCTTCTCTGTCATAGTCCCTTGTCATTGAACGATCACAATACGCATCATTGATTATTACTCCATTAGGCATTGCCTGATCACGCATATTCTCGACCATCTGGACTACATTAAGTTCTGCTCTGCGTGACTTTACAAATGCAATACCCTTTGCAAGCTCCTGATTATCTGTACCTTCGTTTCCTACTACGTTAAAATCTCTTTTATTCATTTTGTTATCTCCTTTACGATTTCGTATTGGAGAGTTTTGGCGCCTCCACTCTCGTGGTGTGCTGTTCCTTAGCACATGATTATGATAGAACACTTTCACTTTTTATGATTTGCCTATAAAGCCTAACTTTTCATTATTTGTAGTCTTTAAAAGACTATTTTGTAAATGTTTCTATTAAGACCTTAATGGAATCCGCCTGCTCCTGTGAAATAGTCAAGCGTTGCTTCCCAAATAGGAGGTAATCAACAGAACAACCTAGAATCTGACTAATCACATATAACTGAGGCACAGTACAATTTGCACGTCCATTCTCAATCCTAGACATCTGATTACTCTGGATATCTAGCACAGCTGCTAAATCAACAGCGGCAATCTTTTTATCTATTCTCAACTTTTGAATTCTCTGACCAATCTGAAATTGTACGTCCGAATTATATTCATTAAAATCAGTCCATGTCATTCTGTTCACCTCCTCTCATGCAAAATAAAAAGCAGTGGTAATATTTCCTACCACTGCAATTAAAACACATATTTTACATTGATTCGATTCCCCCAATTTTAATATTAAAAAAGGGGTATTCTCATTGAGGCTTTTTACGTTGTGCCTCTAGCTGTTCAATAAACTCTTTTACTCTTAATCTTTCTTCATCCGTTATCATTCCCATTCTTTTTTCATATTCTCTTCTACTTTTATTATTATCACAATATGTTTTTAGTGCTTCTTGAAATACATTTTCACTGGTGTCCCTAAAACTAAAATCTATATCCTCATCTTCAGAATCCTTCAATACCACCTCTCCCCATAGTTTCTTTTGAGTTTCATTATCCACATAGTTTTGCAATTCATCTTCTACCCTAGCGTCATCTTGATAATCTGGACAAAAATCAAGCTTAATATTTTCCAACTCTTTTAGTACCTCAGCTCGTCTTTGAAGATATGGGTACTTTGTTCTCAGATACATTTTAGATATCATTTCATCTTTATCATTCTCAGAAATATCAAGTTTCAATATCATTTCACGAAAACCATCTAACAATTCAGCTATAGACTCTAAACTAGCTTGTTCAAAAAATCCTTTACGCATTTTTTTCATATCAGCATCCGAGTATAACCAATATACATTAATTAAAAAGTTTTGGGAGTCCTTTGGAATTTTGAAATCCTTTGATTTTTTGCAATCAGAAGCTTTCAATTTATCCCTATCAATATTCATCATTTCAAATATATTAAGATACTTCTCTCGTATTTTCTTTGTGTTAAATATTTCCTTTCCCTTTTCAACAGCATCCTGGGACACTTTCTTAACAAGATCTGATAGTGTTATGTATTCAATCATAATTTTTCCTTTCCGAACATGCTAATAAGACCATTTATCGCCTCAAACTGCTCTTTACTAATAGTTATGTTCTCTTCCTTCATTTCTCCAAACAATATATAATCCGCCGATACTCCAAGGATTTTACAAATTACAATCAACTTGTAAATATCAATCCCGGCACAACCTCTTTCAATCCTTGAGACTTGATTAGCTGTTATATTTAAATAGGTACTTAAATCTACTGCTGTAATTCCCTTCTCAATCCTTTTTTCTTGTATTCTCCATCCAATTTGTTTTCTTATATCATCTGTAATGTCTTCAACACTATTATAACTTATTTGCTGCAATTTCTCATCTATCCTTTCGCTTCCGTTGTGGCTAGAAACGTTTGAAGGTCTGGAAAAACTCCTCCAACATGAAATTTTTAGCAAATAAAAAAGGACACATGAAAAACAGTTCCAGTCCTCAAACTGGTTTCTAATTTTTCATGCGTCCTTAGGATGGCACCTTTGCGTATCATCAGCTTACGCTTATTGCAGGTGTCTCCCATATCATGATGACCACTAATTTAATTGTCTTGTCCTGTTGCGGTCAAATATCTGCCGCAACATCTGATGTCTGACTGTATGTATCAGATATAATACTTATCCTGTTCTACTCTATCCAGCAGCTCACCCTCCTTGAAATTCTTCAAGGTCATTACTCTGCCACAATGGTGACATTTCATCATAACTCTCGGCAGTACCGGATAATTTCTGTTACCTGTAACCATGTATGAAACTTTCATACTCTTTTTGCACTTCTTACAATAAAAATCTATAACTTTTAACTCTTTGTTCAATTCAGTTCGCTCCTTATTCATACAAAATCATCAATCTACAATTCTGTACTCGTAAAGGAAAGGGAAATCACCTTTGCAAGCCTTTTGCCGGGAGTTCCGATGAATGTCTGCACATTCCCCGGCTTTGCTGATCTAAAGCCAACTGATATGAATTGTGCTGTCAGCACACAATCACATCAGGCTCCGGCTCTTTCCATAAACCACATATTGTTATCTTCATAGAAAAGGAATATTTCCTTTCCATCTACCACACAGGTATAACGCTCTCCAACGCCGCCAGCCCTTGTACTGGCTGCTCTGCGCTTGTCTTTTACTCGTGTAATCTCATACTTTCTGCCATCTTCCCACGTTATCTCTTTGGGAATGAGCAGTCCGTCCTTTGAAAACTCTGCAAGTACATCAACATATACCTTATTGCTCAATGTAATCACCTTCCTTACAAGATTGCTATTGCTCTGGAAGCATCCATCTTCCTTGCTATATAGCCTTTTTCTTCTAATATTTTCAGATGTGCATAAACACTTGAAGTCGATGCCACCCCTACCATCTTGCATATCTCCCTGATAGTAGGAGCATAACCATTCACACGCTGATATTGCATAATGCTTTCATACACATTCTGCTGCTTCTCCGTCAATGGTGCTCTGTCTACCAGATCAATTCTTGCTGCTTCGCTCATGTTCCGCCTCCCTCTTCTTTACTCTATTGGTACTTCTCGTTGCTAACCTGAAAAGTATCCATGTGGATGTACTGTGTGTTCTTCTTTTGCATTGACTGCCGACAGAATCCTGTCCCGGTACATGAGTCCCCTCTGGATACTGTAAAATCCAAATCTTCTGCGTATCTCATCCACCGCTGAATCCATCTTCATCTGCTTTTCACGCTTCTCCACACTTGAGAACAAATCAATCTGTTCCCAATAATTATCTGTTACTAAGTCTGCACCTCGGACACCAACACTGCGGATTGGTTTGCTCCAGTTATAGTTTTCCTTAAATATCTGATAAGCATATGCAGCTATCTCTCCGGTGATATTCGTTGCATGGTCAATCTTTTTCTGACGGGTAAAAGAGAATAACTCATTATCCCTGACACTTATCTCAACCACTCTGCACCGGAATCCATTCTCACGAAGTCTTGCTGCAACACTCTCAGCCAGAATATAAAGAACAATCTTTACATCCTCATCGCATACTAAATCCTTTGGTGTCGTTGTGCTGTTTCCCACCGATTTGATTGGAGCGTGGGTATTCTCCAGCTTGACAGGTGAATCATCATAGCCATTAGCAAACGACCATAAGATACTGCCCATCTTTCCAAGGTGACTGTTAAGCACATCTTCATCTGCTCTTGCAAGATCACCTATGGTTTTGATACCAAATAATGCAAGCTTTCTGTTCGTACTTTTGCCAACGTATAGAAGATCTGCCACCGGAAGTGACCATGCCTTCTGCTTAAACTCACTCTTATACATAGTTGTGATTGCATCAGGCTTCTTATAATCAGAACCAAGCTTTGCAAATATCTTATTGAAAGAAACACCAACACTTACTGTGATGCCAAGCTCTGACTTCATTCTCCTGCTGATTTCCTGTGCAATGAGCAATCCATCTCCTTTAAGGGAACTGCTCCCTGTCACATCAAGCCAGCACTCATCAATTCCATATGGCTCCTGTCTGTCCGTATATTCTGCATATATCTCATGTGCCATTCTTGAGAACCGAAGATATAAGTCCATTCTTGGTGAAACAAATGTTATGTCAGGACAGACCTGCTTTGCCTGCCAGAGTGCCATTCCTGTTTTCACACCGTACTTCTTAGCAATATAGTCGGCTGTTAAGACAATCCCATGTCTTGCCTCCGGGTCACCGCCTACTGCCAGTGGCTTTCCTGCAAGCTCCGGATGATGCAGATGCTCAATCGAGGCATAACAACAGTTGATATCTGAATGAAGTATTACCCTGTCTCCCATCTTCATCACCTCCTGCATTTAATCTGTCACTACCATAACCTTTAGTCCAAGTATATGAGTAATGTTTCTTACAGGGCATAGTATAACCCCAAGAATAATCGACTGTCAACGGACACATGTGTCCTTTTTCTCATTATATTGGATTTTTAACTTGAATAATTGGCACTATTGCTATATACTATGGAGTGAAAAGAGACATTTGAAATCAACAAAATGAAAGAAAAGAGGCGTATGTATGTACTCAATCGGAGAAATCATTTCAACATATAGAAAAAAGAAAGGCTTGCTCCAACAGGATCTCGCTGATGAACTGGCAAAGGAAGGCATTACCATTTCCTATAAAGCCATATCCAACTGGGAGAGAAATCTTGCTGAACCAAGCGTTACCATATTTTACAAAGTGTGTAGAATCCTTGGTATTACTAACATGTATGAGGCATATTTTGGAGTAAATCCTGCCGATCCTTTCTCATCACTAACTGATGAAGGCAGGGAAAAAGCTATGGATTATATCAATCTGCTCCACGCATCCGGAATGTATGAAAAGCAGACTGCTAAGATAATTCCATTCCGTAGCATTGATATTTTTGAAAATGCCGTATCAGCCGGAACCGGTAACTTCCTTGTAGACGGACCGAAAGAGACTGTACGCATAGATGAATCTATCCTGCCGGAAGATACTACTTTCGGTGTCCGTATTAGTGGTGACAGTATGGAACCTGAATTCCATGATGGTCAGATTGCATGGGTATTACAACAGGAATCTGTTGCTAATGGAGAAATCGGCATCTTCGCTCTTAACGGAGAAGCCTATATTAAGAAATTACAAAACGATAAAGACGGAATTTTCCTTATCTCACTCAATGAAAAGTATGCACCTATCAAGGTTAGTGAAAATGACCGCTTAGACATATTTGGAAAAGTTCTTGGAAAATCTGATGCTTCTGCTATTACAGGACATTGCCGATAAAATTGCAAGTCCTTTTTATCGGACACATTATTTTGCATAATTGACAATAAGAAAATATCTATAGAACTGAAAGAAGGGATTTTTATGGCGGTTACCAATAATATCAGAGAAATCCGGGAGCAGCGTGGCATTTACCAGGATGACCTTGCCGCTGCTATCGGATACAGCACCAAAACTGTCGGCAGGATAGAGCGTGGGGACAGCACCCCATCTGCCGAATTTATGCTGCGGATATCAAAGTACTTTAATATGCTGGTGGAAGATGTATTCCATGTGGAAGATTGAGTCGGAGCAGCAATCCGGTTCACCTTCTATTTTGGACAGCTTTTCATGTCCTTATCAACAACTATAGTTTTTTGATAAATGCTTGACTGTAAACCTTGTTTATAGCTTATTATTAAGTAAAATAGAGTTGCTCGAAAGGAGGGCATAATATGACTATAAAAGACGTAGAAGAGCGAACAGGTTTATCCCGTTCTAATATCCGTTTTTATGAAAAGGAAAAACTTATTGAGCCTTCGAGAAATGAAAGTAATGGTTATAGAGATTATTCTGAAAATGATGTGGAAAATATAAAGAAGATTGCATATCTACGTACATTGGGAATTTCTGTTGAAGATATACGAAATATTATATCCGAAAAAGTAACATTGCAGGAAATGCTTGAGAAGCAAAAGGAAGTATTAAAAAATCAGATTACTGATTCGAATAAGGCAAAACTCATGTGCGAAAAAATGCTGGATGAAGAAAGTATTAGTTATGAAAAATTACAGGTAGAACAGTATGTAACAGATTTTCATGACTATTGGAAAGATAATCGAACTGTTTTCAAACTGGATTCAGTCAGCTTTTTGTATATATGGGGAAGTATGCTTACCTGGACTATGATTACCGCACTATGCTTGATTATTGGGGCTTTGTCTTATTCTAAGTTGCCGACAGAAATTCCAGTACAATGGAGTAAAGGAGTGGCAACATCCCTAGTTAATAAAAACTGGATTTTTATTTGTCCTGTTATATGTATCATAATCCGTTATTTATTAAAACCTTTTATCTATGCGAAATTGCAGATGAACAATTATTATGGAGAAATTATAACAGAGTATTTGACAAATTATATGTGTTTTATTGTGTTGTCAGTGGAAATCTTCTCCATACTTTTTACTTTCGGAGTGGTAAAAAGTGTTGTTGTACTGTTATTTGTGGACACGGCAATTTTTATTGGATTGTTAGTAGTTGGTTTGGTAAAAATGGATTTGAGAGGGAAAGAAGTTTTATGATTCAAATTTTATATTTCAGAAATAACAATAAGATACTATTTTTCCCACGCCTACTATGAGAACGGCGGCTATGAGATAGAAATTGCATATACTGGCGAATAAAAGAACCGCTGTTGCATGGTTTATTGGCTTCCATGTAGCGATTGAGCTGGGCACATGATACCCAGCTCTTTTACTATCTACTTTCAACATAAATTTAAAAATCACATATAATTATCCATTAAGTTATATGTAATAACTGTGTAAATCCTAATACAATTTTGCACCTGCTGGGATTGCGTCATCTAACATTACCAGATTCAGTTTTTCTTCTCCATTTACATTGTGAATTGCAGAAAGAAGCATACCACATGAATCTATTCCCATCATAGAACGTGGTGGAAGATTTACGATTGCAAGTAAAGTTTTACCTACAAGTTCCTCCGGCTCGTAAAATGCATGTACTCCTGAAAGAATAGTCCTTTCATTCTCTGTACCATCATCAAGTGTAAATCTAAGAAGTTTCTTACTCTTAGGTACTGCCTCACAATTTTTTACCTTTACAACACGGAAGTCTGACTTTGAGAATGTATCAAAATCAACCTGCTCCTCAAATAAAGGCTCTATTTCAATACCTGTATTATTTTCAACAACTGCAGCCACTTCTTCTGTTACTACTTCATTGTTATCCATTTGATTGTAACTCCTTTGCATTAATTTCTCATAATAATATGTAATGTCGGTTGAAACTGCATTACTACAAGCTAGTATACCATAAATATATTGTTTTTAGGAAGAAATATCCTATTTCATCCATAAACAGTCTTCATTTTTTTTAATCGAACAAAAAGTCTCTTGTCCTTCGGGCACATCTTTTCAAGTTCCTCAATACTGTATCTTCTCAAATCATCTTTGCTTTTTATTCCCATTCTAAACGCATCCATACATAGGAAATCATCAAATCTGACTCCATGCTCCCGATCATTCAGTTCTTCTACACTGCGCAGCTTTATGCCTTACTCTTCACAAATCTGATATAATTCCTGCAGTGTTGCCTGCCCCATATTACGAAACTTTATAAAATATTCCTTTGGATATTCTCTCACTC
>OHPO01001233.1_pt1 | contig 11992 bp, 10 predicted proteins | sample 1577741 | NCBI WGS metagenome assembly OHPO01 (sample SAMEA3879574, study PRJEB24766) | human gut metagenome | biome: human-associated habitat; feature: feces | place: USA | collected 1985/1987
CCGGAAGATTCTTTCGAATGGATAAGACGCCTTCCCGGGGGGAGATGGCAGTATACACGGTGAATCCCGCACCGGTGAGATATTTCTGATTGATCGCCAGCACTTCGGCATCATCATCGATCAGCACAAGCTTGAACATAGTATTATCTTACCTCCTTTGCTGGTGCTATTTTAGCATGGGGGAAAAACGATTGTCACCAAAGGAAGGTCGACAGAGAGAGACAAAGGACAGCGGAAAACGACAGACCGGATGAAAAAGTGACACGAGAAGGGGGAGAAAAATGAATCGGTCAAATACGAGTGCAAATAAGGATATCGGACACATAGTAAAGGATATGCTGCGGCTTCTGGTGGCTTATGGAGTGGCTGTGTTATTTATGGGAAGAGCATGGAGCCTTCGGACACTTGGGGGTATGACAGGGCTGGCAGCGATATTCGTGCTGCTTTATGTATTGGGAAAGGAAGAGCAATATCTGTATAATGTGACCCTGTTCGGTTATCCGGACAGGATACAGCGGCGCAGAACAGGATCGTTTCTGGTGGCAACAGCGGCAACCGTGGTCCTGCTGCCATATATTACAGAGGATCAGAGGGGATATTTTCTGTTTCTGATCCTGGCGTACAGTCTGGAAAGCGTACCGTTGCTGCGACACGGCAGATGCTGCAGAGACATGGAAAGAAATCGCGGGGAAGTGCCGCGTACCGCATTTGTGGGAAGAAGGGCGCAGTACAACAAGTTTCGGTATTTTTTGAAGAAGACCAGCATCCCCATGGAGCTTGTGGGGTATATTGCGGCATCGGCACAGGAACTGGCACAGATTTCAGAAGGAGATGCAGGAGAATATCTGGGAAGTCTGGAAGATCTGGAAATGCTGATCCGCCGGTACCATCTGGATCAGATCTATATTCTGCAAAAGCGCGAGGAACAGCTTTTTTCCATGCAGAAATATGTGGATCTGTGCATTGATATGGGGGTGACGGTACGGATGGTGGTGGATTTCTATAAGAGGCGCAGAGCCGACAGTTATGTAAGCTGTGTGGGAACCTATCCGGTCATCACCTACCATACGGTGACGTTGAATACCGGAGAACAGGTGATAAAACGGATCATGGATGTGGCAGGAGGCCTGGCAGGGATCGTTTTGTTTTCTCCGGTGATGTTATTGGCGGCGCTGGCCATTAAGCTGGATTCCCCCGGTCCTGTGATCTTCCGGCAGACCCGGGTCGGGAAAAACGGCAGGACATTTCAGATCTATAAATTCCGTAGCATGTATGTGGATGCGGAAGAGAGAAAGTCAGAGCTGCTGTCGCAAAATGAGATCGCGGGGGGCGTAATGTTCAAGATCCGGGAGGATCCCCGGATCACCCGGGTGGGCAGGATCCTGCGGAATTTAAGCATTGATGAGCTGCCACAGTTTTTTAATGTGTTGGGAGGTTCCATGAGTCTGGTGGGAACGAGACCGCCGACCCCGGACGAGGTGGAGAAATACGGCACAAGGCAGTGGCGGCGGATCAGTATCAAGCCGGGCTTGACGGGCATGTGGCAGGTGAACGGCAGGAGTCTGGTGACGGATTTCGAAAAGATTGTGGAGCTGGATGTGGAATATATTGATAACTGGTCACTGATGGAGGATATCCGGATTTTGTGCAAGACGGTGACAGTGTTGTTAAAGCATGCGGATGCGTATTAGAAAGAGAGGCAGAAGAGGTGGAATGAAGATGCATGGAACCCGGGTGAACTGGGTAGGAATGACCGGTGCCGTGGTATTGTTTGGATATGGATGGTGGAGAGAACCGTTGGCGGCGGTGCTGGGAGGGATGATCCTGCTTGCGGATCTGCTGGCCATGGAGGTGAGTGTAAGGAAAAGGGATGGGAAAAATGCTAAGAATACAATGTTTTGAAAAAAATGTAAAAAAAAAGAAAAATATTTCTGTTTTTCTGAACCTTTTTTCTGAGACGGAGAGTCTTAATAGATAAGACAGAATAAAAGGGGCGTTTTAACAGGCATCTCTGGAAGAAAGGAGCAAAAGGGGACATGGAAGAACGAAGACGGATCGACCGTGTGGGCTACCAGGCAAAGAGTGTTATCGTGGTATGTGATACCGGGGAAAGCATTTTTGTGGAGACCCGGAATGTCAGTCCGCTGGGCATAGCCTTTACGATGCCGGCAGGATCTCCTGACCTTAAGGGGAAAGACATCATAATCGTAGCGGATACGATGATCATGTATGCAGATGTCACCAGACAGGAGGAGCAAGAAGACGGAAATTTTAAAGTAGCTATTTCGGCAAAGAAGTTCACGCCGGAGGTGCTGCAGTATTTATTTGAACATATTGTTGAAACATAGAATGGAGAGGAAAAATCATATGAGAAAAAACAGTAAGAACGAAAAAGTGATTCGTGCTATGGCGATCGGCATTTCCGCAATGCTGATGGCATCTTCACCGTTGACTGCACTGGCAGCAGAAGGAGAGGGGAATTCTTCCGAAGGAAACGAGGATAAGAACATTACAGTGACACCGGAAGCCGGTGTATGCGATCAGGCGGAAGCAGCCGCAAAAGATGCTGACAAGGCTGTAGAGGGCGCCGAAAAGAGTGCCGCTGATGTGAAGGCGGAAGTGGTTGACAAGGTGGCAGCCGGAGATGTGAAGGATGCCGGGGGAAAGGATCTGTCTCAGGACATTCTGGATGCCAATGCCAAAGTAGAGGATAAGACTGTTGAAGACGGTTCATCCCTGAAGGATGCAGAGTCTGCCGTAGAGAATGCAGATACTGCGCTGGGGGTTGCGGAAGCCAATGACAAGCTGTCCGACGCAGAACTGAATAAGGCAGCTGATGCTGCGGCAAATGCAGGACAGACTGCGGCAGAAGCAAAGGATGCCATGCAGGCTTCCCAGGATAAGGTAAATGGACAGATCGAGAATATCAAGGATGCTGCTTCTATCACCGATGCCAATGCTGCCTATGAAGAAGTAAAGACTACCGTGGATCAGGCACAGGCAGATTTTGATGCAAAGCTCGGGGAGTACAATACCGCCAAGGCAGCTTATGAAGAAGCCGCAAAGAAACTGGCGGATTATGAAAAGGCATATGAGGATGCGGTAAACAGTGCAGATGCCAATGCAGATGCCGCAGCTACTGAGTTGAAAGCAGCGCAGGAAAATGCAGAAGCACTGGCAAAGGCTCTGGAAGCTGCCAAGAGCGCAGTGGATACCTCCGCAGCAGGTGCCATGGATATTGCAGATAAGGAAGCTCTGACACAGGGAGATCAGGGACTTAACTGGAAAAATGAGGATAAGCTTTTTATTTCCATTATGCAGAATTATTATCTGCCCGAGGTACTGAAGATCACTGCCGATGATATTAAGGTTGTCCGCAGACAGGGTGAAGACAATAATACCAAGAATTATTTTGAAGTAACCTATACCGATGAGAATGGTAATAAGCAGACAAAGTATTACAACTATGTGATGGATGACAAACAGACTTCCAAGGACAATATCGTGATCTTTGAGAAGCGAATTGAGGAAGTAAACTGGAAGACGGCGCAGGAGACCAATCCGGATCAGTATGTGAAGGAAAACGGGGATACTATCACTGTTTCCGAAGTGGAAAAAGGTCTGAAAGACGGAACCATTATTGCAGTAGATGGAAAGAAAGTGATCAAGAACGACGGAACCGAGAGTATCATTATTTCTGACAATAACCAGAAGACCGAAAACGGCGAGGTTGATACTGATGTAAATGAGGTTACCGAGAAGGAATCCTGGAAACTGGATGAGAACGGCAACCTGGTCAAGACCGTGACCGCTGATGTGACCACCATCACCTATACCGATGCAAAATTCACTTCTTCCGAACAGTATCAGACAGTGGCAGAGAGAGATGCTGCAGCTGCTGAAAAGGAAAAGGAATTGGAAAATGCCAATAACGGTAAGGAAGCAACCGTTACAGGAACAGAAAAAACGGATTATACTTATACCGGTAACGGAACCTACATTCCTACCTTTACGAAGACTGTGAATGTGAAGGATGAAGAGGTTGAATGGAAGCATACAGATAAAAAGACGGATTATGGTGTAAGAACAGAGGAAGAAGCAGTAGCAAAGGTTACGAAAGAGCAGGAGAAGGCGTTAAGCAATAAGATTAACGATGATGACGACTTATACCTGATCGGTGTAAGCAGTGATCTTAAGGTAACCGGCTATACAGAAGATCACTGGTATGATGATTCCGACTTCCTCGTATCCGGCACTGTATCCGCAACCTACGCAAAGGTTACCAAGAAAACTGTCGATCAGAGTACCTTCGGTTCTCTTTGGAATGATATCAAAGCCCTGTTTGGTAATGGAGAAGCTACGAACAAGAAGCTGGAAGATGCAGCCAGAAAGGCAGTCGAGGCAGAAGGCGGTATTTTCGTAAGTGCCAACTGGGATGACTGGAAGTTCGGCAAGGCAACCATCCGCTATGTGGCAGGTGTCAGCGTTAAGACCGATGAGAAGACCTCTGCTGAGGAGGCACAGAATGCGGTACAGGATGCAGCACTGGCACAGGCAAAAGCAAGTGGCGCAACCGGTGTGTACAATGTGAAGACTACAGATACCGATACCATTGCTCATACCAGCTATTCCTATGAGATTGATTATCTGGAGAAAACCGGAGAGACCACAACCAATACTGCTGTCAGAACTGAGACTTATGAAAATGCAGAAGTGCTGACCGGCCAGATCATCCAGAACCTGAATTACATTCAGGGCAACATTAAGCTCACCCAAAAGGATGAAGCCTATCGTAAATTCGTAGATGATGCCAAGGCTCTGACCCAAAAGTATCAGAAGCTGTTACAGGATGCACAGGACGCACAGGGTAAGGTGGAAGATGCACAGGGCAAGGTAGAAGAGCTGAAGGCAGAGATCGAAGCTCTGAAGAGTAACAGAACCAGTAACCTTGGAGCTCTGGAGGAACTGGAAGGAAAGCTGACCGTGGCTGAACAGAACAAAAAGGATGCAGAAGATACTCTGAAGGAGATTCTGGACAGCCTGGATGAGGCAGGCGGAGAGTTGGATAAGGCGATCGAGCGTCTGACTCCCGCACCTACACCCGGAACACCTGCAGGTGGAGAAGGTGAGACCGGGGGTGCTGGTGATACAGAGGAAGGCGGCGCCGGAGAGGCAGCAACAGTTGTTACACCTGTTGCACTGGCAGCAGCACCCGCAGCACAGGCAACCGTAGTGGCACAGAACCAGGCAGCAGCACCCGTTGTACAGATCGCTGACGAAGCAGCACCTCTTGCAGAAGCAGCTCCTGCAAATACACAGGAAACCGTTCAGGCAGGTTCCGATAAGGAAGAGACCAAGGAAGCCGTAAATATCGAAGAAGAGGCTGTTCCCCTGGCAGATGTTGCCGTAGAGAGCGAACAGGCAAAGATGTCCTGGTGGTGGTGGCTGATCATTCTGATCCTCGGTGCAACCGGATATGAAATGTACAAGAAGCACAATGAGAAGAAGCTGAAGGCTCAGGCAGAAAATGCAGGAGATATCGAAGAATAAAAGATAACAAAAAAGACATCCATTGGGATTTTCCCGGTGGATGTCGTTTTTTAGACCTTGGAAAGCGGATTACTCGAAGAGCTCTTCAACTTTTTCCAGATTACCGTCTCCGGTCAGAAGAAGAGTCACTGTGGCCTGGGCACTGCTGATATCGGTTGTCCCCTCAACGCATAATTCACCGTCAGTATTGTAGAGAGCCCATTGGAACTCATTGACAGAGGAGGGCCAGTCTGCTTCCATAGAGATCGATTCCTGATCCGACAGGGAATCCATATTTACCTGTTCCCCGGTCACGGGATCAATGACCGCTACCATACCGATTTCGATGCCGCACATATTGACTACTGACAGAGTGAGTGCCCTGGTATCCTCCGAAGTGGATTCTATGGCAGACGAATCGGAATCCGGGGAAACATCGGCAGGCTGGGCGGCAACAGTCTCAGACGGGGAGGTGGAAGCAGTCGTGGCGGAGGATGTATCCTCTCTGTCAGAATTCTGACTGCATCCTCCGAATAACAGACAACAGGACAATATACTTACAGCAAAAATATGTCGTATGAAAATTTTTTTCATAATAATCTCCATTCTGCAGACGATTCCTTCCGTCGGAGAAATCGCGAATCAAATTTCAAATTTGATTCTGCGATAAGGGCTGCTTTGTGACGCCTGCAGCACAAATAGCCGTGTGAAAATCTATATCACCATTATATCGGATTTCCCATAAAAAGTAAATTTATGCGATAAAAATTTCCGGAAGCAGACCGGTAGGAATTCCTGAAAAAAATATCGAAAAATGTGAGCCGTTTTTCATGGATAAGTAGTCTTTATAGATAGAGACTAAGAAATAACGGAGGCGGTCGAGATGAGCGGCATGCTATATTCCATACCTGTGATTTTGACAGGTTATCGAATCGTACAAATTGAAGATGAAGCGACACCGCTTGCACAGGCAGCAAAGAGTGGATATTACGGTGACACAGTAGCCGGAATGCTGGGCATTGGTGTTTTATTACTCTTGGTGATTTATTTTATATTATGCAGAAAATACCAGAAAAGAATCATAGAATTGCAGGAAAATGCACATCCCGGCTGGAACTGGTGGAAGCTTAGAAAGCAGGTAACCGAACTGGAGGATAAAAAGGCAGAAGGAATTGTCGAGGATATCCGGCGGGCAGCGCAAAGCTATATGACTGTTTAAATTTAATCAGAAAGATCCGGGGATCATCCCCGGATTTTTTACACCAGATTTATAAAAGTGAAGTATTTCGTTGCTGATGTCTGCCGGGAATGTTATAATCATGTATGTGGCCGGTTCAGAGACCTGTGCCACAAGCATAGGAAAGAAAAGGAAGGCAATCTATGAAAGTCTTGGTAACAGGCGTAAAAGGCCAGTTGGGATATGATGTGGTAAATGAGTTGACAAAGTGCGGAATTGAGGCTGTCGGCGTGGATATTCAGGAGATGGATATCACAGATGCGGCCAGCGTGGAAAAGGTGATCGGAGAGGCGGCACCGGACGCTGTGGTACACTGTGCAGCCTATACCGCAGTGGATGCAGCGGAGGATAACGTGGAAATCTGCCGTAAGGTCAATGCGGACGGCACACAGAACATTGCGAATGTCTGCAAGAAGCTGGACTGCAAGATGGTCTATATCAGTACCGATTATGTGTTTGACGGCGAGGGCACCAGACCCTGGGAGCCAGAGGACGAGCGTCATCCGCTGAATGTATACGGACAGACCAAATACGAAGGAGAACTGGCAGTACAGAAGACACTGGAGAAATATTTTATCGTAAGAATCTCCTGGGTATTCGGAGTCAACGGCAAGAACTTCATCAAGACCATGCTGAATCTGGGCAAGACCCATGATCATCTCACAGTGGTGAATGACCAGTTCGGATCTCCTACCTATACTTATGATCTGGCAAGGCTTCTGGTGGATATGATCCTGACGGATAAATACGGTATCTATCATGCTACCAACGAAGGTATCTGTAACTGGTATGAATTTGCCTGCGAGATATTCCGCCAGGCTGGCATGAAAGTGGATGTGGCTCCTGTACCGGCTTCCGAGTATCCGACGAAAGCCAAGCGACCGGAGAACAGCCGCATGAGCAAAGCCAAGCTGACAGAGAACGGATTCGTAAGGCTTCCCTCCTGGCAGGATGCGTTAGAGAGATATCTGAAAGAAATCCTGTAAACAGACTTTGTGTAAGCAGGAAAATAACGGGAAATACTTCAGGGAGCGGTATCGGAAACGGTACGGCTCCCATTTTGGCGAATGTACATCATCGAGCTTTTAAGCGAGATGGTGTACAAAGTATACAAATCGAGTAGGAGCCAGCCTACTCGACTTATAATATATGAAAAAGTCATGAAAAACCCTGTAAATTTCACGAAAAACCTGTTGACAACGGAAGTCGGAACAAGTATACTGTTAAAGCGTGCCAGAAAAGGTGCGTCTATTATACTATTAAGAAAGAGGTGAAACAGAATGCCAACATTTAACCAGTTAGTAAGAAAAGGACGTCAGACTTCTGTTAAGAAGTCTACTGCACCTGCTCTCCAGAAGGGTTACAACTCTCTTCACAAGAAAGCAACAGACGTTTCTGCTCCCCAGAAGCGTGGTGTATGTACCGCTGTTAAGACAGCAACTCCTAAAAAGCCTAACTCTGCTCTTAGAAAGATCGCCAGAGTACGTCTTTCCAACGGAATCGAAGTTACCAGCTACATTCCCGGTGAAGGTCACAATCTGCAGGAGCACAGCGTTGTTTTGATCCGTGGTGGTCGTGTTAAGGACCTGCCCGGTACCAGATACCACATCATCCGTGGTACCCTTGATACCGCCGGTGTCGCTAACAGAAAACAGGCTCGTTCCAAGTACGGCGCTAAGAGACCTAAGGATGCTAAGAAATAAGTAGTATCCGGGGCGTTTTGAACATCGGACCGAGAGTTCGATGAAAATCCGCGAGGATTTTTGGAGATGTCAGCGAGACATCTTTGTACCACAAAAACGAAACTAAGAAAAGTGTTGGAATTCTGTGATACAGATATAACAGCGCGAACACTTGGGGAAACACATGTGAGTACCGATGATTTAACGTAACTAGTGAGAAGACAAGACCGACATGAAAAGAGAGCGTAAGCTTGCTTACGAGCGAACTTTTTATGGAGGGATTGGTCGGCGAACAGCCGACATCGAGGCATCTTTGATGCCGAGATAACGGATCTCACGAGAACAATTTGTTAAGGAGGGAAGAACCGTGCCACGTAAAGGACATATTCAGAAAAGAGATGTATTAGCAGATCCTTTATACAACAACAAAGTGGTTACCAAGCTTGTCAACAACATCATGCTGGATGGCAAGAAGGGTGTAGCCCAGAAGATCGTATACGGAGCATTTGCTAAGGTTGAAGAGAAGAGCGGCAAGCCTGCTCTGGAAGTATTCGAAGAGGCTATGAACAACATCATGCCTGTTCTGGAAGTAAAAGCAAGACGTATCGGTGGTGCTACCTATCAGGTACCTATCGAGGTCAGACCTGAGAGACGTCAGGCTCTGGGCCTTCGTTGGTTGACCATGTTCTCTCGTAAGAGAAGTGAGAAGACCATGGAAGACAGACTTGCTAACGAAATTCTTGACGCAGCCAACAATACCGGATCTGCAGTTAAGAGAAAAGAAGACATGCACAAGATGGCAGAGGCAAACAAGGCTTTTGCTCATTACAGATTCTAGTAGGAGGGAAAAAACTTGGCTGGAAGAGAATATCCGTTAGAGAGAACCAGAAATATCGGAATTATGGCTCATATCGATGCCGGTAAGACCACTACTACCGAGCGTATTCTGTATTACACAGGTGTTAACTACAAGATCGGTGATACTCACGAAGGTACTGCTACCATGGACTGGATGGCTCAGGAGCAGGAGAGAGGTATTACCATTACATCTGCAGCTACGACCTGTCACTGGACTCTGGAAAAAGAGACCAAACCCATGCCCGGTGCTCTGGAGCATCGTATCAACATTATTGATACCCCGGGTCACGTAGACTTCACCGTTGAAGTTGAGCGTTCCCTTCGTGTACTGGATGGCGCCGTTGGTGTCTTCTGTGCAAAGGGTGGTGTAGAGCCTCAGTCCGAGAACGTATGGCGTCAGGCTGATACCTACAATGTACCTCGTATGGCATTCATCAATAAGATGGATATCCTTGGTGCAAACTTCTACGCAGCAGTAGATCAGATCCGTACCAGACTTGGCAAGAATGCAATCTGCCTTCAGCTGCCTATCGGTAAGGAAGATGAATTCAAGGGAATCATCGATCTGTTCGAGATGAAAGCATATATCTACAATGATGAGAAGGGTGACGATATCACTGTTACCGATGATCTTGGAGATATGGCTGATCAGGCTGCAGAGTACCGTACAGAGCTTATTGAGAAAATCTGTGAGTTAGATGACGATCTCATGATGCAGTATCTTGAGGGTGAGGAGCCATCTGTAGAGGATATGAAGAAGGTTCTTCGTAAAGCAACATGTGAGTGTACAGCAGTACCTGTATGTTGTGGTTCTGCATACCGTAACAAGGGTGTACAGAAGTTACTTGACGCTATTGTTGAGTACATGCCAGCTCCTACAGATATCCCTTCAATCAAGGGAACAGATCTTGATGGAAATGAGATTGAGAGACATTCATCAGATGATGAGCCATTCTCAGCACTTGCATTCAAGATCATGGCAGATCCATTCGTAGGAAAGCTTGCATTCTTCCGTGTTTACTCAGGAAAATGTAAGGCAGGTTCTTATGTATTAAATGCAACAAAGGATAAGAAAGAGCGTATCGGACGTATTCTTCAGATGCATGCAAATAAGAGACAGGAATTGGATGAGGTTTACTCAGGTGATATCGCTGCTGCTGTTGGATTTAAATTCACAACAACAGGTGATACAATCTGTGATGAGCAGCATCCGGTTATCCTTGAGTCTATGGAGTTCCCAGAGCCAGTTATCGAGCTCGCTATCGAGCCAAAGACAAAAGCTGGACAGGGTAAGTTAGGTGAGGCTCTTGCAAAGCTTGCAGAGGAGGATCCTACATTCCGTGCTCATACTGATCAGGAAACAGGTCAGACAATCATCGCTGGTATGGGTGAGCTGCATCTGGAAATCATCGTTGACCGCCTTCTCCGGGAGTTCAAGGTCGAGGCAAACGTCGGCGCGCCGCAGGTCGCCTATAAAGAGACCATTCGCAAGAAGGTCAATCAGGAGACGAAATATGCGCGTCAGTCCGGCGGCAAGGGCCAGTACGGCCATGTCAAGATCACCGTCGAACCCAACGAGAGCGGCAAGGGCTTCGAGTTCATCAACGCCACCGTCGGCGGCTCTATCCCGAAGGAATTCATTCCTGCGGTCGAGCAGGGCATTCGCGGCGCGATGGAAGCGGGCGTTCTGGCCGGCTTCCCCGTGGTCGACGTAAAGGTCACGCTGTACGACGGCTCCTATCACGAGGTCGACTCGTCTGAGCTTGCGTTCAAGATCGCCGGTTCCATGGCGTTCAAGGAAGCCTGCAAGAAGGCGGACCCCGTCATTCTGGAGCCCATCATGAAGGTTTCCGTCAACGTGCCCGACGAATATATGGGCACCGTTATCGGCGACATCACCGCCCGCCGCGGCAACATTCTGGGTCAGATCACCCGTACCGGTTCTGTCCAGATCGACGCCAACGTGCCTCTGGCGGAGATGTTCGGCTACGCCACCGACCTGCGCAGCAAGACGCAGGGACGCGGCAACTACTCCATGGAGCCCAGCCACAACGCCGAGCTGCCCAAGTCCAAGACCGAGGAGATTGTCAAGTCCCGGGGCAAGGACTGATTTCCAAAGGAAATTGACGTAAATTTTCAAAAATTTTTCTTGTGTTTCCCCGCAAAGTGTTGTATGATGTATACGATGTGCGGAAGCACCCAGACTAAAGTTGTTTATTAAATTCAATCAACAATTATAACAGGAGGAATATTTCAAATGGCAAAGCAGAAGTTTGAAAGAAATAAGCCCCATGTTAACATCGGCACTATCGGCCATGTTGACCACGGCAAGACCACTCTGACCGCCGCTATCACCAAGTATCTGGCTATGAAGGGTCAGGCTCAGTTCGAGGACTACGCTTCCATCGACAAGGCTCCCGAAGAGAAGGCTCGTGGTATCACGATCAACACCGCTCACGTTGAGTACGAGACCGACAAGCGTCACTACGCTCACGTTGACTGCCCGGGTCACGCTGACTATATCAAGAACATGATCACCGGTGCTGCTCAGATGGACGGCGCTATTCTGGTTATCGCTGCTACCGACGGCCCCATGGCTCAGACCCGTGAGCACCTGCTGCTGGCTCGTCAGGTCGGCGTGCGCTATATCGTTGTGTTCCTGAACAAGTGCGATCAGGTTGACGAC
>OHPO01001236.1_pt1 | contig 11967 bp, 10 predicted proteins | sample 1577741 | NCBI WGS metagenome assembly OHPO01 (sample SAMEA3879574, study PRJEB24766) | human gut metagenome | biome: human-associated habitat; feature: feces | place: USA | collected 1985/1987
AGTTTGTCAATGACGGACAACTTGCTATTTTTTGATTTTATTTCGAACTCACGTTTATTACAGGGATAATCTGGAGGTGATCCTGCGCATAATTCCCGGATATGACAAGAATACACTGATAGAGGCCATACGGATATGTCTGGACAAAGGCATCTATAACGGGGACTCGGTTAAAAGCCTGTGTGAATATGTGTGCAGGGGAAAGGAAAATGGAACAGAAATATACGGACTGGAGGATCACCTGCCCCGACAAGGCGGATTGATACAGTCTTATAACGAAATACTCAGGGATTATGACAAGACATAAGAAGGAACTCATGGAATGTGCACGTATGCTCAAGCTGGGCAATCTGACCGAACATCTGGAGGAACTGCTGCATCAGGCCCAGGAAAAGCAGCTGACCTATCCGGAGTTTCTACTCGCCTGCCTCAGGGAGGAGGTCCGGACCAGGGAGAACCGGAAATATTTGTGTCGTTTGAAAGCGGCCGGGCTTCCTGCAAGGCATGATCTGGACCGTTACGACTTTACCCGGACGGAAGGAATCGACTCCAGAAAGCTGCGCGAACTGCGCGAGCTGGTATGGGTGGGACAGGCATACAACCTGCTTCTGGCAGGCGGTTCCGGAACAGGAAAGACCTATATTGCCGCCGGACTTGTCCATGAGGCGGTGAAAGCCGGATACAGGGCATATATGGTTACGCTGGAGGACCTTCTGACCTGTCTGAAGACAAGGGATGTTTCCAGGCATGCGATGAAAACCTACAAACGGATCATGAAGGCACAGCTGCTGGCCATTGACAATGCCACACTCTTTCCCTTGAAAAGAGAAGATATCATGTTGCTGTTCAAACTGGTGAATGAGTTTCAGGAAAAGACATCGCTTATCGTTACAGCCAACTACTCCCTTACAGAGTGGCTGGCAATACCGGGAGAGGAAGCTGTCGCAGCGGCATTGCTTGACAGACTGCTCTACTGTTGTGAGATTATACAACTGTCAAGAAACAGCTATCGGATGGAAAACAGGAAAACAATTTTTAGCAATCGGAGTGAAGATACAGACACTTTAAAAGAGTTAACAACTGTAAAGTAATATCCTGCTAAAAGTGGGATATGTTAAATTACATAAAAATGAGGTGTGTAAATTTGCAAGGTACATGTGTGCCCCACTGGTATGATCCCTGTCTTTTATAATTTAAAGTCAAGCAAGAGAGGAAAGTAAATAGGGTTTAGTTTATGCATAGTAAATGTAAGATTTACTTGCAACAGGTAAAAAGATTTTTAAGGTTAACAATGTATGCGGCATGCTAAAAAGTGATTATTATGTTGGAAGTTGTTCTATATAAGTATTTACTTTTTGTCGTTCAAAAGATATGACTTCAATATAGTAAACATACACTTTTTAGTTTGCCCTTATTTTTCGAATAAGATGAGTGAGTCATAAACATCAGTTACATATTATGAATACTTTCGGCTCTATCACATATGAATTTTTTAACAATAAAAAGAACTATCATTTTGATTTAACAGGAGCTTTTAGAACATTATTGAAGAAAGTGAAGCAATAGAATATGATGATGACGACGATGAGGATGAATTCGATGATGATGACGATGACTAACATCTCATTAATCCATAGCTTTTAAGTTTATTAAAGAAACAGGTCAGGACGCTATATCCTGACCTGTTTTTGATGTTAGTTAAGTCCTAATAGTTAGTTTGCTTTATTTGCTCTCAGCATTAGCTATTGATGCACGTACTCTGCTTAATGTTTCCAATGTCATCTGAAGATATGAAGCAATCATTGTCAAAGGTGCTCTTCTAGTTATTTCAGGAAAATGTTGCTGTAATCTAGCGTATCTGTCATTTGCTGATTCGAAACGTAAAATGTCAGCCTTTAATTGTGATAACATTAAGGAATTTTCAAAAAAACTCCGATATAGATAAGCTATATCACCATTAGCATCAGAAAGTTCTTCCATTATATCACGCGGAATTTCCCATAAAACACTGTTTTCTACAGCATCCATCATAAGATGTGTTGGCTCTCGGTTAAAATAGCTGTCAATACACCAGACAACATCTTTTTCACATGCTAAATGTTCTATCACATCCTTATCATGCTTTAGGTAGTGCTGTCTAATAAATCCCTTTTCTATATAAAATAGGCAATTACAGATATCACCTTCATTTAGAATTATATCACCTTTTTGATATTTCTTAGGCTGAATAATATCTGCAAAAAGGCGAATATTCTCCAACTTAAGTTTGCGATTAGGGCATGTTTCAGCTATAATCTGTTTTGCAATGTCAAATTGAATACTCATAGGCTAAAGTTATTTATATCCAACATTTTGTTTCAATTTTGGGTTCAAGTCTATACTTTTTTGTGGAATAGGAAAAACTGTGGTATACCCATTTTTCTCATCAGCCAGTTGGACTCGCTGATCGTATGATTTGTGATAAACTCCAAAACGCACCATATCTTGTCGTCGCCAGCCTTCCCATACTAACTCCAACAAACGCTCTTTCAATATGTTCTCAAGCGTAGCTTCTCGATATGGCATACCAACACGACCTCGGACTTCGTTCAACTCCAACGAGCCATCCTCACCATTACGTACCTTTGCCTCGGACTTCATCAGGAGAGCATCGGCATAGCGGAATAGCACGATGTCGTTATCCGGTTGTCTACCGTCGGAATGTGAGGTCCTATCAACCTCATATTTTGCCATACGAGCACCAGCTGTCTTGACATAGGAGCTTCCCGTAAGATTCAACTTTAGCTCCAATGGGAAATACTCCAACTGCTGTCCATTGTCCATCATTACAGGCTTTCCATCAACCTCTACGATGCCGGCATAGAAGTTCTTTTCAAAGCGAGCATCTACATCATCTGTGCCGTATCCGTTGGCTAAGACTGTTGAGATATTGGCACTGGTACCATTTTCCGATGAGCCCCCCAACGCACCGCCATGGTTGTAGTGTCGTGATCGGAAGAGATACCAGAACTGCGCAGCATAGAGGTTCTTATCCAACGGAATGGTGAATATGTTTTCGTTGGAGTTCTCGTTATGCACAGAGAAATTATAGCTATAATCGTCCTCCAACCGATAACCTACCTCGGCAAGTTTATTGCAATATTTGATACAGGTCTGCCAAGCGTTGAGTTTCTCACCATCGACGGTGAAAAATATCTCTTTACCGTTCCGTGGAACGCCATCAGTCCAATTATCATCACAATATATCTCGGCATTAAGAGCCAACTTAGCCAAAAGGAAATTAGCTACAGGTGTTGTTATACGACCATAGTAGTTACCCATCTTATTACTACGCTCATTTGGCAACAACTCGGCAACCTCCTGCAACTCATTCACGATAAAACGGAAAACCTCGCTACGCTCGCTCTGCACAACTTCATCCTGCGGTTGTTCATAGGATGTTACGATGGGCACTCTGCCATACATATCCATAATGTAGTAGTAGAAAAGTGCTCTCAGAGCTCGCACCTCAGCTTCGTAGGCCACTCTCTGCTCCTCAGATAGGTTATGGCTATACTTATCGATGATATGCAGAGATTTGTTCGATAACACAACAACCTTGTAGAGGTATTTCCAAGTATTGTAGAGTGGTAAATCATTAGGACTCCACTTATGCTGATACATATTCGTCCACAAACCTCCATCGTACCAGTCGCCACCACGAATAGGTATCATGGCTTCGTCTGTAGTAAGTGTGTTATAGTCATAAATCCCACGACAGGTCCCCTGTAAACCCTCACTGTCTGCACTGCCACCAATGTAATTGTAGAGCACAGCCACTGCATTAATATATATGTTGTTGGCATTGTTGTAAATGTCTTCTTCATAAAGTTGATCTCTAGGGTCTTCAGTAAGACAAGAGGTCATCATCGTTGCCAAAGCAACCATCAATATGTTTATATATCTTTTCATAACTGTAAGCGGTTAGAATTGAATACTAAGACCTAACGAATAGGTACGATATAAAGGATAGGTGCGTTTGTCGTCAATGCCCAAAGTGTTGCTTACTACATAACTGTTTATCATTGGAGTAAGACCGCTATAGCCTGTGATTGTTGCAAGGTTGCTAATGCCTGCCGAAAGACGCAATGACTTCACAGCCTTGGATTTCATTGGAATATTGTAGCCTATGGTAATATGTTCAATATTTACATAGTCACCTTTTTCCAACCAATAGTCTGAAACATTCTGATCAATAATATTTTTTTCAGGAGCACCCTTCAATACATTGTAGTCAGGGAATATAGACATATTGGTATAAGCCAAGCCCGTGCCATTGAATATCTTATGACCGAAAGCACCATTTATCTGCATGGCAATATCAAAGGACTTGTAACGGAAACTGATGTTTGATCCAATAGTTACCTTGGGGGTTGCCTGACCTGCTATATACCTGTCTCCGCCATCGCTAAAATCAATCTCGCCATCATCATTCAAATCTTCAATATCGTAACTGTAGCCACCAAGTTCATTTTCTTTAAGCCCTTTGCAGTGAGGTAGATAGAATACCCCCAATGGCTGACCTACAATCTGATATACTACATTATTGTCTCCACCGTTCTGACCTGCACCATAAAGCGAGCCAATCGGAGTAATATCTGAAGCTGTCATATGCATACCATTATACTCTCCACTAAGCGAAAGTAACTTATTCTTCTGGTAGGACATATTGAAGTTGATATTCATCTCCATATCCTTTCGTTGAATGGGAACTACCGAGATTCCTAGTTCGACACCCTGGTTAGACATCGAGCCGATATTTGCCATCAGTTTATCGAACGCAAAGGTCGGAACGGGAACATCATACTCATAGAGCATATCCGTTGTCTTTGAGTAATATAATTCCGAGGTAAGCATCAACCGATTATCCCATATACCTAAGTCAAAACCGATATTAAATGTTGAACGAGTCTCCCACTTAAGGTCCGGATTCGTGTTGCGTATACTTCCCATTGTTACGGTAGGTGCACCGTTGATGGATACGATACCATTCTCCTTTACGGTATTAAGTGTTGTATAGGATGTTATACCTCCAAGATTTCCTGACCGACCATATCCGGTTCTTAGTTTCAACATTGTTATAAAGTCAGTATCAGAGAGGAAGCCTTCTTTTTTTACATCCCAACCCAGTGATACTGATGGGAAGAATCCGAAAGTATTGTTATCGCTTACCATTGAAGAGCCATCTCCACGGAGTGCTGCCGCAATAGAATATCTATCCTTGTAACTATATGTGACACTACCCATTATTGAAGCAAGTGACGGGTCTTCATAGCTACTGCTCGTACCACCGAAAGGACGCGATGATGTTGCTCCGATGTTATTATAGGAGAAATCATTTGTTGTTATTCCTTTTGCCTGCATCCATAAACCAGTCCTTACCTGTTTAAGATATTCTGCGCCAACAACAGCATCAAGGTGTGAGTCTCCCCAAGCATTGTTATATGAGAGGGACACATTTGTAAAGTAGTCTTCACCCTTGAACTCTCCACGATAAACATTGCCTTGCGCCCACACCCATGTAGGACAAAATTGAGCATTTCCCGTAGATGAATATGAATAAGAGCCGAAAGCCGACAATATCAAATTGTCAAGGATATTAAATTTCAGCCCCAAATGTGTATTGAAATTCCGTTCTTCGGAGTCATTTTTCTCATAGAGGAGTGCTCCGGGGTGGTTGATGTGTGATGCAGCCGAGTTCTTCACCCAGTTGCCATTAACATCAGTTCCTGCTGGATATGTAGGATTCTGTGCAGCTGCCGAGTAAAACAGCATTCGTGTATCGAAAATGTCGTGTATCTTTGACGAGTAGCCATATACACCAAAATCGCCAACTAAGCGACCATCGAAAGCCTTTTGTGTAGCATCAAGTTTTACCACTAAATTTCGGTAATCGTTAACTTTGACAATTGTATTATGATCCATAAAACCGAACGATGCTCGATAGTTTGAGTTTTCCGAACCACCGCTAAAAGCCAAGTGATGCTGATGTATCAAGCCCGTACGAGTAATTACATCGTGAAAATTGGTGTTGTAGCCACCATTATTGTAATCTAATCCAAGTGCCTCTGCTGTAGCTATATACTCCGGGCCGTTGAGCATTTGCAGATGTTTATACATTGACTCGAATCCGTAGTTGCCATCATATGATATTTCGAAACCTCGCCCCGTTCCTTTCTTGGTCTTAATCTCAATTACACCTGAAGCACCACGGGAACCGTACATTGCCGTTTCGGTAGCATTCTTCAAAATAGTGAAACTCTCGATGTCTGCGGGATATATGGTAGATAGCGTAGCGATGTCAGATGTCACTCCGTCAATAATTACTAACGGGTCATTGCCACCCATAATGGATGTGGTACCACGCACACGGATACTATTCAGCATAGCGAGCCTGTCAGTCCCATTAGTGGTGACGTTCACACCGGCAGACTGACCACTCAATACATCCAAAGCATTATTCAATGGTCCCTTCTTGATATTCTCGGGCCTGATATGCTCTAATGATTTAGTCGCCGAAATGGTATCTTGTTTCTCTCTGATATTCTGTACTTGTGCATCAATTTTTTGAGCACTACAGATGAAGAACATTATGACAAGACAAAGACTGACTCTTCCCATCTTGATTCGTTAAATCTCTGTAGATTCCCCAGACCAGACAGTTAATAAATCTTATACGCAATGTATTATAAAGAGGGGGATTGGGAATCTGTACTATTTCCCTGCCTGTCCGTCCGCTTAGCCATTGTATATTTTTTTCTGTTATTTCATATCAGTGATGCTGATAATCCAGGCAAGAACAGAGTAAACATCTACCTCTTTTATACATAAATCCTTTCCAAGGACTTTATAAGCGCAACCATTAACTACATTACATTACAAAGGTAACAATAATTTGTCATTTGAAGAAATTTAGAAAAAAGAAAAAGTCATTATGCGTGATATTTTTTATTTAATTACGACATTTATCAAATACAAAAAATCATAGAAGGACAAAAATCTTTAAATGATTTGATTATAAACAAACTTTAAATAGTTAAATTGCAATAATACTATACCATGGTTGTTCTTTACCTTAATGTAATACTACTGTTATATATCTGGTCATTTATCTCCTTTTGTCGGATGCAAAGGTTGCCAAACCTCTTTTAGAAAACGAAAAGTTCAAGCGGTAAACCATTTGGAGCAGTTTCGTCCTCCGTTGGAGAGTAAACAGCTCCAAAACCTTTTCTTATTCATCGGCTTGGCTGAAAACTGCATCCGGCAACGGAGATAAACGACTGACGAAATAATAGCATAAAACAGCATAGCCCCCCCTTAATAAGGCAATTTTATCAATGCTGTTTTCATTCTTTTCAGAGGACTATTATTTTCGACAGAGAGAAATTTGGCAAGCGGCAGATTTCACTCCCTCAAAAATAATAGATTTGAATTGCTGTCCTCTTGCCTTTATTGGAAATTGTAGTACCTTTGTAGTGGCTTGTGCGAACGAGCCAAGCAATGTGGAAAGATGGGAACATCGAACCATCAATAAAGTACCGAAAAGAGGGAAAATACCCTCTACCACCGCTCTTTGAGTGTTAAGAAATAATAAAAAGGTTAAATCTTCACCTTTTAGAATGTACCCCTAAAGGTTATGCCCATATTTCTGACTTATAACTCACAAAATATTGAGTAATAACTGGTTGCAAATACTATAATCTTTAAATTGTTTCTGTTGCAAAGTTACCCTCCTGCGTATTCGCTTTGCTGTATCATAATCACGGATAGCATTACCATTTTCATCTGAATTACCGCAAAGCATACCAGAAGAATTCCGAAATTTTTTCGAACGGTATCTTATCCATCCGGTCATACAAGTCTACATGATTGGCTCCGGGAACGATATACAGTTCTTTCGGTTCGCTGGCTTCTTGATAGGCATCCTCACTGAAATAGCGCGAATGTGCATGCTCGCCTGCAATGAATAGCACGGGGCGTGGTGAAATCTCTTTAATCATGGCAAACGGATAGAAGTTCATCAATGCCGCCTGACTGGTAAAGCGTATACCTTGATAGCGCGGATGATAGCCACGCAAGGGGTTGCGATAGTAATCGAAAAACTCCTTCTGCACGGCATTGGCATTTCCCAGCAGTTTCTCCGGTGTGCCAAAGCGGATACGTGCTTCTCCCGTTTCTGCTTCCTTCCAACGTTGTTCGGCAACTTCATCCAACAGTTTGCGTCTTTGTTCATCCGTCATCGAATCCCCCAAACCGTTACGGGTGGCACGCCCCATATCATACATGCTCACGGTTGCCAATGCCTTGATGCGGGGGTCGAGAGAAGCCGCACAGACAGAGAACCCGCCGCTTCCGCAGATGCCAATCACACCGATACGGTTGCGGTCAATAAACGGTTGTAGTCCGAGCCAGTCTACAGAAGCACTGAAGTCTTCCACCAATGCGTCGGGCGATACCGTGTGACGCGGTTCTCCTCCACTTTCGCCTTGATAGGAAGCATCAAAAGCCAGAGTCACGTAGCCTCGCCGTGCCATTTCCTGTGCATAGAGTCCGCTACACTGTTCTTTCACAGCCCCGAACGGGTGTCCGATGATGAGGGCTGCATAGTGTTGCGCTTCATTGAAATCCTTCGGGAGGTACATTTCGGCGCAAAGCATGATATCATACCTGTTTTTATAAAAGACCTTACGGACAGTAATTGTCGGATCTGTTTGAAAAGTCTTTGCCGGTTCATCGGATTCAGAAAGCACCATTCCGTTCCGACAGCGTGCCGCCATGATAAGTACTTCGTCTATCTGAGCCTGTGTCACGCCGTTGTGCTTGGCATGGGCAATGTGAGTATTCAACTCATTCTTCACGCCGTCCAACACCGACAAGGCAGCCACAGTAGACAGTTCACGGGTACGCCAGTCGAGATTGTCACGGCTGAATATGTCACCGAACAGATGAGCTTTCAGAAATTGGTCCAATGCCGGAGCAAATGTCAGCACTTCTCCTAGTGCCGGACGACCGAACAGTTTCAGCTGGTTTTGTCCACCGACAACAAACATATCCGAACTCTTTACCGGAGAAGGCTCCCGTCCGGCTTCATCCTTTATGCCTTGTGCTGCACGCTCTTTGGTGAGATTCATCAGCGTAACCAATGCACCCATGCTGCGTGGAAAGCCGCAATAGGCATAGAGCTGGGTAAGTACTTCTTTTTCTTCGCTCACGGTCAGCCCACAGTCAAGTCCTCTGGCAAGGATCACTTTGAGGCTGTCCTGATTGCCACGTGCGGCATACATACTGATGGCGGCAATACTTTGTTCTTTCTTGCTTAACATATTGTCCTTGTTTTGTGCCTGCGTATAAACGATACAGCATATCAGGCAGGCGATGGTTGTAATTAACTTGTTCATATTGCTTTCTGTTTAGTGATGAATTTATAAGAACTTGACAAACGCCGGTCTTTCCAGTCGGATATTTTTTCCCGTATTCTTCAGTAACCCCGTATTTCGGTTTCTTTCGAATATCTGTATGCAGTTGGCATCCCTGCAAACCACTGCCAAATAGCAACCATCCGGAGAGATGGCAAAACTTCGCGGATAAAGACCTGTTGGCTGAAATCCTATTTGAACCAATGTTCCTTTTTGGGAATCAATGGAATAAACAATTATGCCATCTTCTTTCAAGTGCTTGGAAGCATAGAGGAATTTGCCATCGGATGAAACATGGATATCTGCATTTCCCTCTGCAACGAAAGGGTCGCAGACAATTGTTTGTAAACGTTCCAACTTGCCTTCATTATAGGAGAATACAGTTATTTTACCCGAGAGTTCACTGATGAGATAAGCAAATCTGCCATTCGGGTGAAAACATATATGTCGAGGTCCTGAGCCGGAATCCATCTGTATGCGGACTACTCTTGATTCATCCAACAGAGAATGAGCCTTACCTGCTTCCGGTCGTTTGCCTATCGGAAACAGATAGATACAATCTGTTCCCAAATCGGTAGCAAGAAGGAATTTGCCATCAGGTGTAAAGGTCACGCAATGCAGATGCGATTGTTCCTGCCTTTTTTTTATTCGGCCCATTTCCAGCAAAACGAATTATTTTTGTATCACGTTGCAACTTTCCTTTCTTATCCTGTGAGAATACCGTGATGCTGCCACCCTTATAATTTGCTGTCAGAACAAAGTATTCCTTTGGACTGAGAGTAATATAAATAGGAAGTTCACCGTCTGTAGATTGCGAGTTAAGCAGAGACAGCAGACCACTTTCCTTATCAAAAAGCAAAGCATTGGCAGTCGAACTTTTCCCTTCATCATCGCCTATGGCATAAATTCGATTACCAGTGCTATCAGATGTAAGGAAAGCAGGATTTGAAATCCCTCTCAGCCCACACGGATAGTCGACATCGGCAGTTTGTCCGTCAAACCGGTACATTCTGACACCTTCTTCGTCTGGCTTCATATAACATCCTACCAACAGAAATTTTGCATAAGTTCCCTTATCCGGGACATCTTCGGTTGACCGCGCTTGAATCGTAGTGAAGCTAAGCCATAAGATTAACATGACAAATAAAGCTTTTGGTTTCATCTTATTTACCTTTTTGGTTTCACTTGCAAAATTACAGCATTCACATACTGAAGATTAGACCTCAATCACTGATAAAATTACCACTTTCATCGGGCTTGGACCGGGTTAAATGTTATCTGTGAAAATGGTAAGACAGTCTGTGATTAGGGTTATATGTTCGTTGATTGAATGAACTAACTTTGTCGTCATGGAATAAAATAAATAAGGGATAGAAAAGAAACAGCTGTTCCTCAGACAGCAATGTCAATATAAATACTTATTTTTGTAAAAAACAAAAGGATGGTTATGGGAGATATAACAAGAATAGATACAGTTCAGCAGTACTGCGACCTTTTCGAAGTCGAAGCTCTGCACCCGTTGGTCAGCGTTGTGAATTGTTACGAGGTGCAGCCCATCAGACACTCAAAGAAACTGTACAACATTTATGCTGTGTTGCTGAAAGATACTGACTGCGGTACGATGAATTATGGACGGAGCCTCTATGACTATGAAAAAGGCTCCATGCTGTTTATCGCTCCGGGGCAGGTAATGGGTTCTGACGATGATGGCAGTCTGCACCAGCCGGCCGGATGGGCCCTGATGTTCCATCCCGAACTATTGTGCGGTACTTCCCTTGCACATATAATAAAAGAGTATTCTTATTTCTCATATAATGCCAACGAAGCACTGCACCTGTCAGAACAGGAGCGCAAAGTAGTCATTGAATTATAAACAATGTAGCAGAAGAATTGAGGCATCCTATTGACAAGCACAGCCGTTCTTTGATTATTGATACCATGAAGCTTCTCCTTGACCGCTGCATCCGCTTTTATGACCGCCAGTTCATTACAAGGGAAAATGCCAACAACGATTTGTTGGCGCGTTTTGAATTGTTGCTCAATAATTACTATCATTCTGCCTTGCCAACGAGTAAAGGTATTCCGACGGTACAGTATTGCGCTGACCAACTGTGTCTTTCCACCAATTATTTCAGTGACCTGGTAAAAAAGGAAACCGGTATGTCAGCAATCAAGCATATCCAGCAAAAAATTATGGATATAGCCAAAGAGCGCATCATGAACACGCAAAAAAGTATCAGTCAAATCTCAGATGAAATGGGTTTCCAATACCCGCAACATTTCACACGTTGGTTCAAGAAGATGGAAGGTTGCACACCGAACGAATATCGCAATGAAATTATAAAACAAGCGATAAACTAACTGGTCTTATCATCATTTATTCGTAGAGTCTCTTACAAATAATACTCTGGATATAACCAACAAAGCAATTAATGAACAACTTTGAAATCTTGAACCGATAAACAAAAAAGTTTGATGATCTCCTGCATACACTTTTCCCATCGGATGACCT
>OHPO01001239.1_pt1 | contig 11956 bp, 4 predicted proteins | sample 1577741 | NCBI WGS metagenome assembly OHPO01 (sample SAMEA3879574, study PRJEB24766) | human gut metagenome | biome: human-associated habitat; feature: feces | place: USA | collected 1985/1987
GAAAATCGTTTTCGTAATATTGCTATGGATGCCAAAAGATATGATGTAAAAAATGTTAATGAACCCAATCTTGGAAATATACGCGAAGAACAAGAAAGTGAATTAGAAGAGTTTATTGATTATGCTAAAGTTATTATGGGGACATTGGGACATAAAGTTTTTGTACCTTTGACAAAATCAGCTTTTGAGAAGAAGAATGATGAACATATAGATATTACAGAAAAAATATTTTATTTTAAACGCAAAAGTAAAAAAAGCAACAAAATTATAGAAGCGATTTGTAAGCAAACTAACGATGGATTTGTTGTTCTCCAAGGCAGCCATATTGAGATTATAGATTCACATACTATTCCGGCAACTATTAAAGCTGCTCGAAAAAAAGCTAATATAGACGATAATAATATTCTTCAAGAAGATATTTTATTTAAAAGTCCTTCATATGCAGCGGCCTTTGTTATTGGTGGACATGTTAATGGATTGGTAAGTTGGAAAACAAAAGATGGTAAAACCTTAAAAGATATCGAAGAAGAATAACAAGAAGGAGATTGACATGGTTGATAATAAAAAAGAACAAGAGCGGGCAGAATTACATCGTATGATATGGGGTATTGCCAATGATCTTCGAGGTAGTGTTGACGGCTGGGATTTTAAACAGTATGTTTTAGGAATGTTGTTTTACCGTTATATATCAGAAAACCTAACAAATTATATCAATATTGGCGAACATGAGGCAGGAAATATTGATTTTGATTATGCAAAACTTGCTGATAGTGAAGCTGAACAAGCCAGACAAGACCTGGTAAAAACAAAAGGTTTTTTTATTTTGCCAAGTGAATTATTTGGAAATGTAAGAGCGAAGGCTCCTTCTGACGAAAATCTTAATGAAACTTTGGAAAAAGTTTTTCGGAAGATTGAAAGTTCGGCTCAGGGCAGCGACAGCGAAGACGATTTTAGAGGGCTGTTCGACGATATGGATGTAAACAGCAACAAGTTGGGAGGAACAGTTGCCAAACGGAATGAAAAATTAGTAAAGTTGTTGAATGGTATTGGGGAACTAAAACTTGGCGATTATCAGGATAATACCATAGATGCCTTTGGTGATGCCTATGAATTTTTAATGGGTATGTATGCATCTAATGCCGGTAAAAGCGGCGGGGAATACTATACGCCGCAAGAAGTGTCGGAATTGCTTACGCACCTTACATTGGTTGGCAAAACAGAAGTAAACAAAGTTTATGACCCCGCGTGTGGCAGTGGATCGTTGCTGCTTAAATTTGCCAAAATTCTTGGCAAAGAAAATGTGCGTCAGGGATTTTTTGGACAGGAAATCAATATTACAACTTATAATCTTTGCCGTATCAATATGTTTTTGCACGATATTGATTACGGTAAATTAATATTGCTAACGAAGATACGCTTATTAATCCACAACATTGGGATGATGAGCCTTTTGAAGGTATTGTGTTCAATCCGCCTTATTCCGTTAAGTGGGAGGGTGACGATAACCCTGTGCTTATTAATGACCCTCGTTTTTCTCCTGCTAGTGTGCTTGCGCCAAGGGCAAAGGCTGACATTGCTTTTGTTATGCACTCGCTTTCTTGGCTTGCAACTAACGGTAATGATGTTTCTTTTTCTATAGCAAGTAATTATAAAGCAACTGCTTCATATGAATATCGTGGTAAATCAGAAGTTACAAAGAGCGTAAAAATCGTGACTAAAATTCAGAAAAAAGCAGGTATTATTTGGGTAACTGTCAGTGGGATAGTTGGACAGATACGATAACTGCTATTAATTATAGCAGGAGTCATTCGGTGCAGTTATATAGTAAAGGAACTTACAGAGCACATGTAGAATGTACTTTCTCTGGAACGGGCGGAAGTGATGATGAAATCAAAAGAAATGTTCAAAAAACATATAGTTAAGATTGATTTATTGATAGATTATTAGATTAAAGGGTTTAACTTTATACGGCATAGCGAGCCTTACACTATTCTACAGATTTTATTCAAAGTGATTGGCACACAAAATCAGGGTACTTACGTACCCACCAAAAACAATGAATTTAAAAAAGTTGTAAGCGTAAAACAATTACAACCATTCAAACACGCAAAGACAATTTACAGTGTAGCATGAGTCACATTCTTCCATGTATGAGCTGCTGTCAGGCATGGTATTCTGCAATCATTAATAAAGCCGTTAATGGGCAAGTAACGGAAAATCATATTTCTTTGGAAATATGATCCACTACAGGGGCACTGAGGGTTTCGTTGAGAACATTAAGTGCTGAATAGTACTTTTAAGAAAAATGGGGTGGTGGGTGTTAGATATATAACTTTTAGTTAATTGTTTTAAAAACAGCTTTTATGAGCTGTTTTTTTTGTGCAAAAAATCTTGAAAAATAGATTTAACTATGTATAATAAAATTAGGATACTCCATATTTAATTTAGTTATCAGCTTGTTATGCTGAATTAAAAAATGTTTGTAAAGGAGATAAAAGATGAAAGATTTTTATGAAGCTAACATAGTAAAACACAGACCGTGGAAAAAGGCATTATGTGTTCTGTTATCAGTCATTATTGCTTTCGGAACATTTGTCGTCCTTACAGTGGGTTCCAGTAGATTGCAAGATTGGCTTGGCATGAAATCGTTACTTTCTGCTTATGCTGCTGAAATTGTGGATACTAAAGGCGCAGTTGGGGTTAATGAAAAATCCATGCTTGCAGATAATACTTTGATAGAACTCGAAAATAAAGATGGAAGTAATACTGTTTATATGTTTTCAGAACCTATATCTTATACAGATGAAAACGGAAATCTGAAAACAAAAGATATTTCTGTTGAGAAGCAAGCTGATAAAGAATTAAAAGCAAATGGTTATACATATAGCAATGGACAAAATGATTATCGTATTAATTTTTCGTCCAATTCGGATTCGGGTATATTTATAGAACATAGCAATTTCAAATATTCTCTTATTCCTCAAAGCAAAAAAAGTGTTGCCGGTAGGGAAAATATGTCTGTAATACTTAATGAAAAATTTGAAGATTTCGAGTACAAAAATATATACGGCGAGGGAACTAATCTGAAGTTTTATCCGCAGCTTAACGGAATTAAAGATGAGATTGTTCTTGATTCAAAGATAGAACAAAATATGTTTTCATTTGAGTTGGTAACGGATAATTGTTCTGCGATTTTGAATGATGATGGCACAATCTCTCTTGTTAGCGATGATAATAACGAAAGTGTTCAAACCTTTACCGCACCCTTTGCTTACGACAGCGAATATGTTGAGGGTGATAAAAATGAACATTATACAGATTGCTCATACAGCCTTGATAAAATTGGTAATAATACATATATAATCACGGTTGCTGTTGATAAACAATGGCTTGAAAATAAAAATACTGTTTATCCTGTCGTTATAGATCCCACAACCGGAAATTTGCAGAGCGGAATGGATGTTCCCATACACTCTAAAAGACCTACTGCCTCTACATCCGGTGATAATAATGCGGTTGGTGTTTCTTCTTTCAATGGTGCCAGTCGAACACTTGTATACATGGGTTGGCCGGGCAATGTGTATGGTGGCTCAAAAATAAACAGTGCTTATTACTATGCCCGAGAATTAACCGCAAGAACTTCCGGTTTTGGACTTGAAATTTATCGAATAACATCCGCATGGAATAATTACCAAAATTGGACAAGCAGACCGGACTGGGACCCGAAACGATTAGATTGGGTTAATATAAACGGTAATTATAACGGTGGCTCAAATTATTGGTATAAATTTAATATTTCTGAAGTTGTTCAGTCTCATGTTAACGGTGCGGATAATCGTGGGTTTATGATGAAGTACGACGATGAAGACGGTAATGCTAATCTTCGTACTTTCGGGCAATTGGAATACCCGACATCGTCAATGCGCCCTTATATAGTTATAAATTACACCAAGGATACAACTGCGCCTACTGTTACAAGTGTAACGGGAAACGCAGTTTCATGGACCAAGAATAATGTAACACTCACTGTAAACGGTGCAAAAGATAATGATGGTGGTGTTGGATTACATTCGGCACCGTATTCGTTTTCTACATCAAAAGGAAACTATTCATGGCAGTCAAGTAATACAAAGACTTTTTCATCCAATTGCACTGTGTATATCTATGTCCGTGACGCGCTTAATAATATACGTCTGGTGTCAACACAAACCATAGAAAAGATTGACAAGACTGCACCTACAGCAAGCGGCGTGACAGGGAATCCTACATCATGGACTAATAACGATGTAACACTTGCTGTAAATGGTGCAGAAGATTTGCAGAGCGGACTTAATTCGTCGGCGTATAGCTTTTCTACCACTCCGGGAGCATACAGTTGGCAAGAAAGTAACAGTAAAACATTTTCTGTGAATGGAACAGTGTATGTATATGTTCGCGATGCTGTCGAAAATACGCCTGCACTCATATCGACTGTTACCATTGATAAAATTGACAAAACAAAGCCTTCAAAACCGACTGTAACGGGAAATACCGAAGAGTGGGCAAACGGAGATATTGAATTAACGGCAGAATCGTCAGACAGTGATTCCGGAGTAGCTGCATACAGTTTTTCAACTACAGCCGGAAAATACAATTGGCAAAGCGAAAACACCTATACGGTGTTCCAAAAATCAAAACTATATATATGTTCAAAAGATAATGCCGGCAACATCTCTGAGCCGAGCGAGGTGGATTTAAAAATTGACAAACTGGCACCAACCGGAACAGTAAATGCAGATGGCTCGACAGATTGGGCGCAACAAGTAGTTATTACTGCCAATGCATCCGACGAAATATCGGGATTACCCGATGCACCTTATAGTTTCAGCACAAATAAGGATTCGTATAATTGGCAGAGTGAAAATAAAACAACTGTTGCAAGCAATGGAACTTATTATATTTACGCAAGAGATTCAGCCGGAAATATTACATTGCTTGATACTGTTACGATAGATAAAATTGATCGTACCTCACCATCGATAGAAGGTGTTGATTTGTCCGATCGAGATAAAAGAACAATTATAACGGTTACAGCTGATGATAGCCAATCTGGTGTTTCCGAATATAGTATTGATAATGGTAAAACGTGGCAAATCAGTAATGTATTTGAGATAGACAAGGATTCTCTGAATTATGTTGCGGTTAAAGTTAAAGATAAAGCAGGTAATACTGCGATTAGATATTACGATATATATACTCCGCAACTTTACTACGAAAACGGTAAGGTAGGAATATATAATCCAAATCCTAATTGCAGCTGTGATATTTATTACAAACTTAACGGAAGTTTAAGTTCGAAATGGATTAAATACGATAGGCCGTTTGCTGTTGATAAAAATCAAACTGTTCTTTACTTGAGCTTTTATCTGCGAGAAAATAAAAGATATCGCCCGCCGTCTACGCCTGTAAAAATTGAGTACGACAACATATTTACGTATTCTGAAACCGACACAGACCTTTCTTTGGCATATAACGGTGTGTCATTTAATATCGACAGACAGTATAAAAATGGGTGTTGGGATTATTCGATAAACAGTAATCTTGAGTTTGTGAATGATAACTTAATTAAGGCCTCGCTGCCTGATTTCAATTCGTTTACTTTTGTAAAACAGAATAAATATTTATATCTGAATGAAAGCAACAATTATGAATTAGCTGCCGTGTATGATAAAAATGACAATAATATTGTTGAGTATATTTTAAAATACAACAATATCAATTATCATTATGATATAAACGGGAAGCTGATCAAGATAAGCAATTCGAGTTGTGATTTGTTTGGCTTTAATTACACAGATAATGTTCTTACTGTTGAGGATGGCGCCGGCAGGAAAACGGTCGTAAGATATGAGAATAACCGCATAGTATCAATTACAGATGCAAACGGTGGTGTGGTTCGTTATTTTTACGCCAATGATAATCTTGTTAAGGTTACCGATCAGGCCAATGTAATTATCGGTGAATATCATTACGACGGAAATTTACTTACTAAATCCGGACGCAATAATATTAAAATCGACAGTGAAAACCGGGTTTCAGAAATTGTTGCAGATAATGGATATTCGACTCAATACACATATTCAGATAACACTGTAACAATACACACTTCGGATGGAAATACCATTTCCTATACATATGATTTTAGAGGTAATATTCTTACTTCGACTGATGAATCTGGAAGTGTTACCGCATATTCATATGATTCGGAAAACAGACTTGTGGAGGCTTTGAAAAATGGTCAATCTGTAGCGACATATCTTTACAGTTCTGATGGTAGATTGGCGAAAAAGACCAATGAAAGCGGCACATTGTATTATCATTATAATGCTGCCGGTGAACTAACCGGAACAGAAGATAAAGGCTATAGCTCTGCTGATTCGTATGTTTCGGAAAATTATGTTTATGACGAAACGGGAAATATTATCCTTAAAGCACAATTTGCTTCCAAAACAGAAGATTACGAATTTCCCGCTGAGTATGAACCCGACTTTAATTATACATCTGTTGTAAAATATACATATCAAAACGGATTGTCTGTAAAAACAACAGATGATAACGGAAATACAACCATAATTGCATATGATGAATACGGTAACACAGTTAAAACAACCAACACTGTAATACAAGATAACAAAACAACTGTCAGCATTAGCGAAAACTCATATGATAATTTGGGAAGACTGATTTTATCAAAAAGCAATAATGGTGAAATATCATATGTTTACGATGCGGCAGGAAGAACGCTGCTGGTAAACACAGACGGAAGTTATCAGCGAACAGTTTATGATAACTACGGCAGGACAGTACAGGAAATAAGCAATGCGGATTACAATCCCGAGGGTGATAATCTGCCAAATGATTATCCGGATAAAACTGTCGGACACAGATATATTTATGATAATGTCGGAAATTTGGTTAAGGAAATCAATGATTCCGATATCGAAACAACTTATGTGTATTCCGATGTTGATACATTATGCAAAAAATCCATTGATATTTACAATTATTACTATGAAAATAACGGGCAATGTGATAAAATAGATATTAATGGGAAAACCATTGTTAATTATGATTATAAGGTTTCAGATTCGGATGTTCCGGCCAGTGATGATCAGTATATTAATCGCGTGTCGTATGCTGACGGCTATGTCGAAGAACAGGCACTGAGTAAAAACGGAACCATATCGTCAAAATACGCCAATGGAAGATTCTATTATTACATCTATTATATATCGCAAAATAAAGTTGCTTATTGCGATGAAAATTTGTCTCAGAGGATCAACGTTGAATCCGACGGAAACTCTTATAATTATCTCAAGCAAACCTTTTCCTCCAAAGATGTTTTCAGCTATAATGTGCAATCGTCTGATGATGCACAAACAATAACCGAAAAGCACTTTGGCGGAAAAGAGTTTAAAACCGTTACAAGTAAAGATTCTGTTTCCTATATATCACCGTCATCATCTTTTGAGTACAAGATGGGCGGTGATGAAAACAGCGCCTCGCTCACTATCGGTACTGCTGAGAACAGCATCTTGAAATCTATCGTTTCTTATGATGAAACAAGCAACGCTTTGAGTAAATCATATGACTCAATCGGATTGAATTTCAAAGTAACATATGATGATAACGGAAATATTATTTCTGCCGGAAATTATGAATATACATATGATAAGTTAGGTGAGCTACTGACTTCATCGGGTGCTTCAAATGCGACTTATTCATATGACGGCAGAGGCAATGTTCTCTCAAAAGTAATTGACGGCACCGAAATCAAGTTTGCTTATAATAATGTGCAGTGGCAGGATCAGTTGACATCGGTTAACGATACTGCGCTAACTTATGATGCAAACGGAAACTTAACAAGTTATGGTGGTTTGGCATATAGCTGGTCGCATGGCAAACAACTTGAGTCGGTTTCGGACGGAAACAGCAGATATACTTATAAATATGATTCCGATGGCATAAGGGCGTCAAAGACTGTTAACGGCGTAACAACGAATTTTGATACTTTTAACGGCAGAATTCTGGCCCAATATGATGGAAGTAATAATCTGTATTTTCAATATTACAATGATGCACCAATTGGCTTTATATTGAATGATGTTCAATACTTTTATGTAACCAATCTGAATGGCGATATTGTTGCAATAACGGATTCAAACGGAAATTTAATCGCAAAGTATTCTTATGACGATTGGGGAAAAGTTCTTGGTATTGAAACGGCTGAAGAAAATAATGCAGAGCAATTATCTGTAGCCGAAATAAATCCGCTGCGTTATCGTGGATATTATTATGACGCCGAAACGGGAATGTATTATTTGCAGTCCAGATATTATAATCCGGAACTGTGTAGATTCATTTCTGCGGATGATTTTAAATATATTAGTGCAAAAACCTGTATATCAAGAAATGCATATGCCTATTGCTATAATAATCCATTAAATTATAAAGATCCAAAGGGAACCAAGGCAAATAATGATTCGCCGTCATATTTAGGAAAAAGTATAGTAAATATTATACTTTCTTTAATGATATTTGACGATATATCGATAAATTTTACTGATATTTTTGGAAAGCATTTTACTGAAGACTTTTTTGATTTTTTGGGAAATGTTTTCTCGATTTTTCCGAGTTTTCCCAAATTGTTTCTCAATCTGGTGTTGGGCGTCCCAGAGCATATTTGGAACTCTTTATGTAACGGATTTGACAAAATAAAAATCGGAGAGCTTGTTATTAATGCGTCAATTTGGTTTACTGACAGCTTTTTGGAAATTGCGGCAGAATCAACATTTTGGGGTGCATTTGCTTCGTGGGGGATTGGAATTCTTCCTGCAGAGTTGTCTGTTATATTTTTAGGCTTAGCAAATGACAGCAGTTTGTCACCCGGTCAAAAAATGACGGTATTGTTTGTTGACGGGATTGCAGCAATTGTTTCTAATGCAATTTCTTTTGTTGTTGTTGCTGCGGTGGAACCAAGTAAAGCTTTTGCAACAATAGCAAATGTTATAAGCTTATTTTTGCCGGGCTTGACCAATATAATAACAAGATATATTATTAAAAAGAAGGCTTAAAAATATGAAAAAACTTATGATGGCAAAGAAGGGACCTTTGGTTAGATTAGTAAGCCTTGTAATGCAAATAGTTGTTATTTGCCCCTTGTTGTTTTTAGTTTTGATTGTTCCCACCTTTGCGATTGCCGATGCCGCAAATTTTGAAGATAAGTTCTTAGTTTTTAAAGTTGTATTTTTGTTGTGCAATATATTATATATTATAAGAAATAATATCGTTGAAGTTTACGACAATAAAATAATCATGCGTCTTTTTTTGTGGGATAAAAAAATCGTTGACCTGGAAGATATAAGCGATTTGAGAATTATCACATATAAAGAACTGCGAACAATGATGTTTAATGCAAGCAGTACCGATCCGTTGGTCACAAATGCACTTTCGCTTATTATACCGATGGGTAACTTTGTAACATTCAAAAATAAGTTCGGAAGAGATGTTATTATAGGTGTTTGGAGTTATAAAAAACTGTACCAAATACTGAATGAACATATAAATGTTCCTGTTAGAGAAGATATCGAGAATGAAAATTTGAATGCTTCGGATACACCCAGTGATAATAAAAAGCAGGATCTAAAACCCAAATCCGAAAAACTGCATGTTTTAAATAATGGCAGTGGCGTGTATAACATGCTTGTTAAAATGCCTTTGGATGAACACATAAAAATGTTCTTTGGGTATTTTTATGTAACAATATTGGCACCGCTGTTCTGTGTTCTGTTTTTCGGTTGGCTGTGCAAGCATGCGGAAATCGGAATACCAAGGTTCGTTTGGGTGATTTTATTCATGATAAGTTCTGCAGTTGCTTATTATCGGATTATCAGTGTCAGAGTAGATACGGGAAAGGCCGTAATCAGGCTGAATTTGTTTGATAACGGTGATAAAGATGTTATTAGATATAATGGCTTGTCTAATTTGGGCTATGTAAATGATATCGCAGAAATAGAGCAATTAAAAACGGATAAATCCAAATTTGCGATTGTTACTCCATATTGTGAAAATCATATTGATAAAATAGTCAGATTTGATTTGAAAAACAACATTTCCGTTGCAATATCAGTGAGCGACCCTGAAACTCTTTATGAGGTGTTAAGTAAGAGTAAGCTGTCGGATTAAGGTTTTACTGACACAAACATCGGTTTCTTAAAGGCATTATAGAATAATAAAATTGCCAAAAGGCTGCGTCTTTGACGTAGCCTTTTTGTTTATGCAAAATGCTATAATTATTATAGATTTTTTTTTACAAAAATATTTTTGATGTGTAGGGGGTAAATGGTTGAAAAAGTCAAGATTTGTTTTAATAATTTTAGCTGTTGTCATAATGATAGTTGCTTGTTTTGGAGTATATAATATTAACCTCAAGCCGCAGACAGATGCCGCGATATCATCGCTGGCAATTACTAATGAAAAAGTGTCTTATGAACCTGTTATGGTAAGATACGTTGTTGATGGAGATACCCTGGCTGTTACGAGCGAGAACGGCAGCGAGTTTAAAGTTAGACTGATTGGTTGCAACACTCCCGAATCGGTTTCATCGGATGAAAACAAAAACTCAGCCACGAAAAAAAGTCCCTCTACTATACGGAGAAAAATTCCCATTTTGTTCGGGTGTTTTTCAAAATTTTTTACACCTTGTTTACATTTAATTTCACCATAGAAAAAAATACCCCTCTATAATACGGAGAAAAAACTCGGTTTTTTGATGTGTTTTGAAAGAAAATTTACAAATTTTTTTATAAAAACAAAAATCATTACCTCTTTTATAGATGAGGATTCATTACCTGTACCATTATTTGTACAATTAACAAAAAAGTTTGTATTGGTTGTTGAAATATGATATACTTATATTTGTATAATTGTATCTATTCATAGATTCAATTCATATCGCAACTTCAAGTGATTGTATGTTTACAGCAGGAGGATAAAGATGGCTAACGAAAACAACGCCAATATCGGCTTTGAAAAACAAATATGGGACGCAGCGTGCGTACTTTGGGGACATATCCCTGCGGCAGAATATAGAAAGGTTATCGTAGGTCTTATTTTCCTGCGTTACATATCAAGTGCGTTTGAAAAGCGTTATCAAGATCTTGTTGCAGAAGGTGACGGCTTTGAAGATGACAGAGACGCTTATGTGGAGGATAATATTTTCTTTGTGCCGGAGGACGCTCGTTGGAGTAAAATAGCTTCATCTGCTCACACTCCTGAAATCGGTACAGTTATCGACGACGCTATGAGAGCCATCGAAAAAGAAAATACAACTCTTAAAAATGTATTGCCTAAGAACTACGCAAGTCCTGATTTGGACAAGCGTGTTTTGGGTGATGTTGTTGACCTGTTCACTAATATGGATATGGGAGACACCGAGGAAAGCAAAGACCTGCTCGGAAGAACTTATGAGTATTGTATTCAGCAGTTCGCCGCATACGAAGGTGTTAAGGGCGGCGAGTTCTATACTCCTGCAAGCATTGTTAAAACAATCGTTGCTATCTTAAAACCGTTCAAAAACTGTCGTGTATATGACCCTTGCTGTGGTTCGGGCGGTATGTTCGTACAGAGTGCAAAGTTCATTCAGGCTCACAGCGGCAAGCGTGGAGAAATAGCTGTTTACGGTCAGGAGTCCAATGCTGACACTTGGAAAATGGCAAAAATGAATATGGCTATTCGTGGTATTGACGCCGATTTCGGTCCGTATCAGGCAGATACATTCTTCAATGACTTACATAAAACACTGAAAGCAGATTTCATTATGGCAAATCCGCCTTTCAACCTTTCCAACTGGGGACAGGATAAACTTAAGGACGATGTTCGTTGGAAATACGGAACACCGCCTGCCGGCAATGCCAAC
>OHPO01001242.1_pt1 | contig 11921 bp, 16 predicted proteins | sample 1577741 | NCBI WGS metagenome assembly OHPO01 (sample SAMEA3879574, study PRJEB24766) | human gut metagenome | biome: human-associated habitat; feature: feces | place: USA | collected 1985/1987
CAAATGCGGCGAGGGGGGCTGTGTCGGCTGCGTCCGCTGCCCTATCCAGCAGTGTGGGTAGCGGGATTGGCTCGAATTTTGCACGTGGCATAGCGGCTGGGATTCGCTCAGGAAGCAGTGCAATATCCGCTGCTGCACAAAGCGCGGCGCAGTCGGCCCTCAACGCTGCCAAATCGAAGCTCGGCATCAAAAGCCCATCAACGGTTGCGGAGAAAGAAGTTGGCTGGATGTGGGATGCAGGACTTGCACAAGGAATACTCGGCAAGATGGCGCTCGTTGAACGGGCAGCATCGGATGTATCTGAGTCGCTGCATAGCTCATTCCTCGTGGGCGACCCATCGCGTGGAACGGTATATACATCTGGAGACACCATTCGCCAGACGGCGAAACGGACTGCGGATGCTACCAGCGATAGACAGTCTATATTTGAGAGTGCAGAAGCCATTGGGTATGCGATAGCCGCCCGTTTGATTGAATCCGGCGCGCTGGATAGCGACATCTACATGGACAACGAGAAGGTTGGCGAGAAGGTAACGAAGCCCGTCAGCCAAAGAATCGCAAAGAAAACTCGGCAGACCGTCAAAGGTCGAACCGCGCAGGGGGTATTCGCGTGATTTTCGGAAATGTTCATCTTGCGTCCTTTGGGCATTGCAAGGTTTTGGCGGTAAAAGGTTCTAAGCCGTCGGAGACAATCGTTTCCTATCCGTTTCTCGGATTACTTTTTAGACCTGTCGACGTAATGCGTATGCAGAAGCTCGTGCGACTTATGGCCGCAGGGCTCGCCAAGGAACTCCTCATACAGCTTCTTTACCGACGGGTTCTTGTGCGACTTTCTTATCGGCATGTCGCGGTCAACGCCGTAAGTCGCCCTGGCGCGCGCCGCCCTGGGGTCAACCTCGTACCTGGCGCGCGAATCGACATACGGCTGTCCGCCGCCGGTTACGCAGCCGCCCGGGCATCCCATGATCTCTATAAAGTGATAGTTCTTTTCTCCGCGCCTGATCGCGTCGAGCAGCTTGCCCGCGTTTGCGGTGCCGTGAGCTATGGCTATCTTTATTTCCATGCCGGCAACGTCTACAGCAGCCTCTTTTATTCCTTCGAGGCCGCGAACATCCTCGTATTCGATCTTATCCATGTCCTGGCCGGTAAGCACATCCGCCACCGTGCGCAGCGCCGCTTCCATTACGCCGCCCGTTACGCCGAATATGACCGCCGCGCCCGTGGAATCGCCCAGCATCGGGTCAAACTCCTCGTCGGGAAGGTTGACAAAATCGATTGAAGCCTGCTTGAGCATCCTTGCAAGCTCCCGTGTGGTCAGGTTGGCGTCCACGTCGCGGTAGCCTTCGCGCCCCATCTCGGGCCGGATGATCTCAAACTTCTTGGCCGTACACGGCATTATCGATACAATGAACAGCTCCCTGGGATCAAGCCCGTTGCGCTTTGCGAAATACGTCTTTGTAATCGCGCCCTGCATCTGGTTCGGGCTCTTGCAGGTGGAGAGGTTCGGTATGAAGTCGGGGTAGAAGTGCTCGCAGTACTTAACCCAGCCTGGGCTGCATGAGGTGATCATAGGCAGCACTCCGCCTTCCTTTATCCTGTTTAGCAGCTCCGTGCCCTCCTCCATGATGGTGAGGTCGGCCCCAAAGTCTACGTCAAACACCTTATAAGCGCCAAGCCTCCTGAGCGCCGCCGCGAGCTTGCCTGGAGTGGCCGTGCCAACCGGCATGCCGAATTCCTCGCCTATCGCTACGCGCACGGCCGGAGCCGGCTGGAAGATAACCTTTTTATTCGGGTCCGCAAGCGCCGCCCAGACCTCTTTGGTCGAATCCTTTTCGGTCAGCGCTCCGGTGGGACATGCCGCTATGCACTGTCCGCAGTTTATGCACGCTACGTCGTCAAGCGTCTTTCCAAAGGCCGAGCCGACCTGGGTTTTGAAGCCGCGGTTCTGCATGCCGATAGCGCATACGCCCTGCGTTTTCTCGCAGGCCGCCACGCAGCGGCGGCAGAGTATGCATTTATTGTTGTCGCGTACGATGCTGGGCGAAGCCTCGTCAACCGTGCGGATTATGCGCTCTCCGTCGAACTCGATGTCGGTTATGCCAAGCTCGTCTGACAGCGTTTGAAGCTCGCAGTGGTGATTGCGCTTGCAGGTGAGGCAGGAGCGGTCATGATCGGACAGTATCAGCTCCAGCACGGAGCGCCTGGCGCTCAGCACCTTGGGCGTAGCTGTAAGGACCTCCATGCCCTCGGCAACGGGGAGTACGCATGAAGCCTGCAGCCTTCCGTTTTTCGCGTCCTCAACAAGGCACATGCGGCATGCGCCGATATTGTTGATGTCTTTAAGGTTGCAAAGCGTAGGTATCCTTATGCCCTCGGCAAGCGCCGCTTCCAATACGGTCGTGCCTTCTTCGGCCTGTACGGTGCGCCCATCGATTTTGAATGTAACCATTATACCCAAAACCCTTTCTTGTATATATTTCCGGAAATCCGGAGAGAAAACGCTCAAAGCGAAAACGCCAGGGACACGTGCAGGCGCATATGCGCTCAACAAAACCGCTTTTAATTCCCTGACACGCTTTTTATCGTATCATAAAAAATACTAACATGGCAAAAACGCTGTGTCAATCTAACCAACGTTCAAAAACCGCGATGTCCGCTATATATTATAAGGATGAAATGGAATTTTATGTATCATAGCGGCTTAACCGCAGGCCTGTTAAACCCTGAAACCCCCCGTCTTTGGTTAAATACCCTAAGGCGGGCTTAAATCTTGCTTATGGCGCGAAACGCCGCCAACGGCCGGCGGAATATTAGCCTATATTCAATTAATCTGACAAATATTGATAAAACAAGTTAAAAATCGTTAAAATTGTTTTGTTATAATGTTTACATATAGATATAATACAAGGAGGTTTTATTATGAAACGGTTTACTTCACTATTGCTGGCTGCTGTATTCATTGTAATGTCGTTTCCGCTGGCGTCGGCGGAGGAAAACGGTTCGTTTTTCAAAGCCGACGCGGCGCTGATAAGCGAATATTTCAAAGCAATCGGCGAACAGGATTATTCATCCGGCTTTAAGCTGCTAAGCGCCGGCCAGAGCGAGCTTATGAAAAGCGTTGAGGCGCAGAATTCCGCCGAGAAGGAAGGCATATGGAGCGTTTCGTCGGTGAACTCCGCAGAGATTATGTGCGACGCAACCGACAGCGAAGAATTGGATAAAAGCCTGTTAGATTCCGGTATAGCCGGCCGCAGATCCTATCTTGTTAAACTCAATATTTCGGTTTATAATGATAATATGTTCTTTTACGATGGCAACAATTACTTGATCATTACAGTAGGAACAGAGGATGGACAGCGAAGGATATTCCACGACACATTGGCCCTGCCGGACCTGATATTGAAGCACGAGGATGAAGACGCCGCGTTTAAATATTTTGACGTCCGCTTTTCCGAGGAGCGGGGCGGCTACAGACCGGTGCGCGGGGACGGCTCAAAGATAGGCGTATCGCATTCGGGCACCATGCCTTCCACGATAAAGGTAAAGCGGGTTGAATACGGCGGCGGGGCGATAAGCACCGTAAACTTTCTCACGTACTGCAAATATGTGGCCTGCGCCGAGGTAGGCTACAGCGAATCCGGCCATGTCAACTATCACAAATCCGCCTGCATGGCTGTAAAGAACTTTGGCTGGTTCAGAACCCTGTCGCCAAGGAGCTCCAGCGGAGGGTTCCACGTGCATGACAACACGGACGACCAGATATACAATCCCGACAGATACAACCTCTCCGATTCGAGCCTGTCAAGGCTTCTAAGCAACTTAAGCTCAATCTGGAACGTGATAATGGTCAACTCGGAGAAGAAGATATTCCAGGCCTTTTACGCCACCGGAAGCTCAACCACCTACGAGCGCCGCAACCGCGGGAAGCTGTATCATTACGGCGCGAAGCTGTTCGCCAACCAGGGCAGAAGCTACAGCTGGATACTTGATTATTATTACAGCAACACCACAAGAAATGATCATAATAATTATTTTTATCTTACGTCGACAGGCCCCATAACCGTATGCGCCAGCCATTCCGGCGGCACGATTCTTGAAACCAGCCGAAGCGGCCATAAGAAGAAATGCTCCTCATGCAACTACCTGTACACCGAAAACCACACATGGAGGACCCAGGGCCAGTATATGGTGTGCACGGTCTGCGGCTATTCGGTGATGGTTACGAGAGCTCAAACCATTAAAGAAACCCTCGGTTACAATGAAGCCCGGTAAACATAATATAATAATATGAGAACGAAAAATTATGCAAGGAGAAAATGTATGAAAAGATATATAGCGTTCATCGTTGCAATCCTGATCCTGTTTGCCTTGGGGTGCTCAAATCCTCAAACGTCGGGCGGCGGCACGCCGGACGCGCAAACGCCGTCTGCGCCGCCTACGGCCCCAGCTTCCACGCCGGCGCCGCCTTCATCCGCGCCCAGCCCCACTCCGGACGCGGATGCGGCGTATTCGCGCCGTGACATTGAATTTGACGGCGGGGATTACGCCAGCCTTGGCCGGCTTATGGAAAAGTGCGGGTTCGGTCTTATGGATACGGATGAAAAGGGCAATACGTTTTATAAATTTGAGGCCGATCCAGGCGATCTTACGCGGCCGCTCTGGCGGGCAAGGGAGCAAAACGCGCCCGTTGAGAGCGCGATTGTTCAGATATGCGCGATTAAGCCCTCCGACCGCTCCGGCCTGCCAGGCTATGACGGACGGGGATTAGGGCCCGTGAGCATACTGGAGGTCAGGCGCGTTGAAGAAAACCCAAACTATACTGACGACGGGGACGAACCGTATTACATAGTAAACGAAAAGACCGAGGAGTTCGTGTTCGGGGATTTCCTCCTGCTGTATCTCAATGGATACGGTATAACAAAGCATTCGTATCCGGTAGTATCCGACGGCATGGAAAGCCGCCTTGAGATGTATATAAAGGAGGATCTGGACAAGGTGATAGAGGGCGCGAAGGCGGCGGGCGAGCCCTGGTGGTTTTATAATATCTATTACTGCAATGACGAGGTCGTCTGTCTAAGGCAGGTTGAGGAAAGCCCCACATATATGAACTATGACGTCAAGAACTGGAAGCTGAAATAGAGTTTAAAGCGGAGAAAGCTGTTTTACTCAATGGCGGGCTGGAAGCGGGACGCGCCCATACGGGAGGGTTCCGCTTTCAGCTGTGCAGGGTAAAACGCATTCTGATAAAAACAGATACCCTGAGCCCACAAGGGTAAACACGGCTAAAGGGCCGGATTCGGGCCATCTCTATATTCCCATCGCTTGAAATAGCGCTGCCTTATCCCGCGCTCCCCGGCATTGAACTTGCCATAAATCCGGCGCCTCAAGGCCTTCAGGGTTTTCGCTCTACCGGCCCGCGCGGGATAAGGCGCGGCGCAGGCGCACAGGCGCGGCGGGCACTGCGGCAAGCGGCCGGAACGGGGTTCAGCGCGGGCCGGCAGATCGAAAACCGTGGTTACCCTTGTCATCTGAGGGCATATTTAACGGTGATTAAACGCATCGGGGAAGATCCCGATACCGCGTGTTTGCCGTATTCTTTTAAGTATGTGCCCAACTCTGGCGTACAGAGAGGCAAAGCCGCCTAAGGGGTGGCGCCGCCAGGCTACGGCACGAAATGGATGTTTGACATTTACACGGACGGATACTAAAATTTAAGCGGAACTGATTCTGGATATTCTCGAATTGCCAGGATAAGGCGCGGAACAATATTCTATTGAAATGATGGGTGGTTTCATGGGCAATTATTATTTGGAAAGCATGAACGCGATAAAGCTCTACAGCGTATATCAAACGGAAATAGAAAGGGTAAAGCAGTATCTTGACAGTGAGATCGAATTTGTGCGGAGCCAGCTGCCGCCTGACAGCATTGTGCTTGAAATGGGCGCGGGTTACGGGCGCGTGATGAAAAGGCTGTCGCCAAGCGTAAAATTCATATATGGACTTGATATCTCTGAGGATTCGGCAGCATTCGGACAGGCATATCTGAAACAATGTCCGAACTGCAGATTGAGCGTTTTGGATATATACCAGTTTGACAGCAAAATAAAGTTTGACGCCGTATTATGCCTGCAAAACGGCCTGTCAGCCATTAAAGGAAGCGCGAACAGGCTGGTTGAAATCGCGATGGGGCTGCTAAAAGAGGATGGGAAAGCGTTTTTCAGCAGTTACAGCGCCAAGTTCTGGGATGTTCGGCTGGCCTGGTTTCAGGAGCAGGCGGACAAAGGCTTGCTTGGGGAGATTGATTACGAGAGTACCGGCGATGGAAAGATAGTATGCAGGGATGGGTTTACGGCAACTACGTTTTCATTTGGCGATATGGAACGACTGGGAGAGGCAAGCGGGTGTCGGTATACGGTTCAGGAGGTAGACGATTCGAGTATCTTTTTGACTATTAAAAAGAGAATTAAATAAACACGGCCTATTGGGCGTAGGGCGCAGGCTTCGTTTTAGCCTTTTCAACAGCTGCATACCGTTCAGCACAGTTTACGTGCGTGGATTGAAAGGCCCATGCTCTATATCCATGTTTTAAGTTACGCAGTCGCACCCCATGTGGGTGCGTGGGTTGAAATATTACAAGTACGTTTTCCTTGTCGTGCGCGTTCGTAGTCGCACCCCGTGTGGGTGGCGCGAGCGCCCGAAAAAGCCTTATAATTAGAGGGCTTCCCCATCTGTTGTATGTAACGAGCGTGTAATAGCTTTTAATGCGTCGATTTTTGTTTCCCTGTCAATATGTGTATATTCCAACGTCTGACTATATGATGTGTGCCGCATAATAGCGGTTATAATAGCAGGCTGCACGCCTTTTTGCGCTAGAATAGTACCGCACGTATGGCGGCATTCGTGCGGCGTATGGGTACTGCATCCGCAGCGCTCAAGTGCAGCCGCGAATTTAGCGCGGAACGTTGTTTCGCTTATTTCTTTGATCTGGTTATGCGGCAATAAAAGGTCTTGTATTATTGGCTTTATCTCGTCTACTAATAATATCTCCCCTTCCCTGCCTGCTTCGGTCTTGATGCCACCTAGCATATACGATTCTTCCAGATGGATGTTTTCGGGTTTAATCGTGCTGATTTCGCCGTAACGAATCCCTGTATAGATCATAATTAGTATTGCGCCCGTAAACGTATTCCCCGCTTTATAATCCTCCCACAGCGCCGTTATTTCTTCGGACGAAAACGGCACTTTATGGGGTTTTGATTTAGGCGGTAATGTTATGTATTGGGCGTAATTATTATCAGCATATCCGGCCAATATAGCGTATTTGCTCATAAGCGACAACAACACTTTGATATCTCGCCTTGGATAATATGCATTATCAATTTCATTTACAATTTTTTGCATATGCTTGATGCCGATATCGCTCCACTTCATATTGTAGAGTTCTGCGCATCTTTTATATGCTATTTCGTAGTTTTGGCTCTTTTTGCTTGATATTGTCGGATAGTGATGTGCGCTCCATTCCTGATATATTTCATCAAATGTTTTATCCGTTGTGTGTCCGGACTGGATTGACTTTGCGGACAGCCAACCTAATGCATCTTTTTTTCGGGCAAATCCTCCCTTGGTCTGCGTAGTGCGGCGTCCAGCATCGTATTTGGTGATACATGCCGTCCAAGTCTGCCCACGTTTATATACGCTTCCCTGCCCGTTACCTCTTTTTTTTTGCGCACGAACCGAAGTGTTCTGACTTGCGCCACACTCTAAACAATATTTGCCATCAGCAACTTCACGCTTACATTTTACACAGATCATTTTTATCCGTCTGATTCAGCTTCCGTTTGCTGAAGGCGACAACTTATGCAGTTGCCGCCTTCAAGCATTTGGTTTTATTTAATTTTCTGCAATTTCACTACTATTTTTCTTTAAGACAACTAAATTATACTATAAGCACATTATAAAGTCAAGCACTAAAACAGAATTTTTAAAATATATAAAAACGGCGACCCCCAAAGTCACCGCTTTTATAGATAATTAGATGAGCAGGTTCACATCAAGCTACATGTTAATTATACCATTAAATTCAGATTGAGCAACACCCGACCCTTACCGATGATATGTAGTCAAATATATCATAGCATTACTTTTAGTGTTTGTCAACGTTCATACTCTTCCATGTTTTCCTCCTAATATATATTATAATAATTATATCACATTTTTCTGTAAAATACCAACAATTACCAGCGTTACTTTATGATAATTTTTTGGATATCTAGGTAAAGACGATAAAATTGTCCAAAAATGTCACATTGACACGTTTGTTCTGGTCTGATAAGCTAGAGCAAGGAACAAATGTTCTATAAAACAGAAGGAGAATATATTATGTCGCATCGTAACAAGTGTCCATTGTCTGTTGTCTTAGTTTTACCTACCTAAATTTAACTAATTAACGAACCATCCAAAACATACGGCGTTGGATGGTCTGTTAAGTGTAGCCTATGTTTTTGGAGCGTCATCATCAAAACTCTTTTTTACGGCACGCAACGAATCCATAAAGGCTTCTACAGCCATTAACTCGGGGGGTGACATTTTTTCGAGTTCTGCTATCAGACGCTTATGGGCGCTAGAAAGAGGTTCATCACATACGGAATCATCGAAGGCTTTGTAAATGTCCTTTACCTCATATATTCGGCACAGTTTTAGTAAAGTATAGCCATCTGGTTCCGATTTGCCTACCTCCCATGAACCTAGAGTGCTTTTATTCTTTAGCTCAAGCATGTCCGCCACCTGTTGTTGCGTATATCCTTTTGCTAATCGTAAATCTCTCAAAGTTGCTCCAAGCTTCTTGTTAGCCATCTTTATCACCTCGTCAAGAGGATACAACAAAAAGACATTAGCGTCAACTAAAAAATTGAATTATTCGTTCAAAAAGTATTGACATACGAAAAATTCAACTATATAATGGTGTTGGGTTGATAAATTCAACCGAAAACAAAGAAGGGGGAATAATGAAATGAATGCAAAGATAGTCGCCTTTTTGAAGAACAAAATAGATGATAATGGTCTTAAATATGTTTTCATCTCAAGGGTTACTAAAATAGAGTACCAGAGATTGATGCGGATATTCCATCAAGGCGCTTCAATAAGCGGTAGCGAGATGCTCATGCTATGCAAGGCTCTGAATGTTGATCAAACAGAACTAATGAATTTCGCTACCCAGCAGGCGAGCTAGCAAAAGGAGGTGACAAGCATGAGCTATAAATTTGAGGTAGTACGCCGCCGCCAAACGCCAACCGAAGGGACAGCAACAGTATACCTTAACGGGCGCGAGGTTGTGACATATGAAGACACAATAAGACGTGTTGGAGTATTTAGGAGAGGTTACGGCCCACGGCTTTATGGGTATGCAAGTACTGTTCCCGATCTAAGGTACGTATATGCAGCGGTGTTTGAGCCGTACAATTATGATCCGACACCTAATGGCGCTTAGGATCATCCGACAACCCCACTAGGTAGTCAAGGGACACGTTGAAGTATTCGGCCAGGGCGCAAAGGACTTCAATAGAAGCGGCGCGTTCGCCCTTCTCCATGTGAGTTATCGCAGTACGGTTTATTCCGATAGCATTAGCAAGGACATTTTGAGAAACATTCGAAGCGCTACGGAGTTCTAGCAATCGTTGGGAAAAAATTTCTTTACAAAACATAAAAAACCTCTTGACACGTGACTTAAAGACACATATAATAGATACATAAGTGACTAAAAGTCACACAACAAGAGGAAGGAGGTACGGTGAAAACAATGCTATGGCAGGAACGGATTAACCGCGATTGGACACAAGAATATGTGGCAAAACAAATTGGCGTGTCCCGTACAGCGTTTAATCATATTGAAAACGGCCGACGCAAACCCTCATATGACGTTCTTGTCAAACTATTAGATCTATTTGGGTGCAAAGATCCCCGTCAACTATTTGCGGTAGTTGACGAGACGGCCCCCCCTAAACTCTCACACCCAAAATAACACAATTTCAAAAATCGGTCAAGGAGAAAGGAGCGCAAAAGGTATGAAACTGTCTGAATTATCAATGGACGCTATGCTAACAGTAAGACACCGCGACGATGGTAATATTTCCGTAATGTCTAAAGAGGATTTCCTTAATAGTGCATATTTTCTTGACTATCCGGCAGAACCCTTCCCGAAAATCACACTAGCCCAAAAAAGCGTCGTGAGGTTTGACTTGTATTCTGTACTTGAAATGTTGGGCGAAGACGAGACATATGAAGATTGGCTTAGCAATGTGTGGTATGACCTGAAACGGTCACAAATTGACCTTGACACATTCGATGCTGAAATGACGCGGATCATGGAAGCAAATCCAACTTATTGGGAAGGTGAACCGATTGAAGTTGATATTGAAATATGTACGGAAGGAGAGCCAAAAAATCATGACGTTAGCAGATATCGAAAATATAGATAAAGAATTCCTGCTTGCGGATGAAGTAGCGCAGGTGCTGGGAATTAACCCACAGCAGTTACGGTCACAAGCGCAAGCAGACCCTAACAAATTGGGGTTTCCGGTGATCGTGACAGGAACGCGTGTCAGGATTCCTAAATATGGATTTATTCACTTTTGCAAATACGGACGCAATTTAACGATATTGGACAATGACCGATCGAATAATTGCGGGACGAATTGCTATATGCCAACAACAACAGACGCAGGAAGTGGCGCCTATGTATGGGCAGGCTAGGAGGAAGCATGACAAAGTTGCGTAGGTTACTACCGACACTAATAACCCTCACGGCCCTCTTGGCCATGGCCGCCGAAAGTGACCGCCGTGGATAGAGAGCAAACAACAATACGCCTGCCGCCAGAACTCAAAGAACGGATAGCTCAAAAGGCGCAGGAAATGGGGTTAAGCTTCAATGCGTTGGTGATTAAGTATCTTCTTCAGGGACTTGAGGAAGATGAATAGCGCCATACTTGGCTTCATACGCCGATACTGTATCCTTTAATATTTGCTCTATCTCTTTGTTTACTGACCGCCCATGCATTGCTGCAATGACCTTCATTTTGTTTAAAGTGGTCTTGTCAATGCGAAGAGGGTAAGGATTTTGTTGAATGGCCATAATGACACCTCCTGAAAAGAGGATATATCAATTTGATATCTTTTTCAAGAATTCATATTGACATCTAAGATATCATATGATAAGGTGCAGATATCAAAGATATCAAAGGAGGAAACACAATGCAGATAATGACAATCAGAGCGCCCGAAGAATTGCGACGGGAGTTAACCAGTATTGCAACGAGAATGGGGATGCCAAGAAACGCATTAGTGTTACGCATCCTATGGGATTGGATTAAGAAGGAAGTGCAGAAATGACAGAAAGAAAACACAGAATCGCGACGGCAATTACAGTGTTATCGCTTATCGTCATGGCCGCCGCACTACTAGCAGACGGGCCGCCCGTCACGCGATACACGGTGGCGCTGATCGCACTTACGGCATGGTGCGGCGGGATTATGTGGATTATTTGAGATTACTAATTTTGTTAGAGGAGGTAAGCCGAAATGTATAAAGTGAAAATGAAAGACCTAGGAAAACACAAAAAGACGATTGAAAAGACGTTCCCGTATAAACCGAGCAGATACGATTTATACGATATGACCCGAGGGATTTTGATTTCGGATGATATAAAATTCAGTGACGGTCAAATAGTCGTAGATTTCGGCTCGTGCATTAGAGTTCTAGGCCATTTTGAAGTGGAGGAAGTAGCATGAAGATTGATGTAGACAGGGACACAGATGCGCCGCGTTGCCCAATCTGCGGAGGGCGGCCCACTATCACCACGATTGATATAGCTGATAAGCCAAGTATTAGCTATGTCGCTTGTCAGGATTGCGGATTGGCGGCCAATT
>OHPO01001247.1_pt1 | contig 11906 bp, 12 predicted proteins | sample 1577741 | NCBI WGS metagenome assembly OHPO01 (sample SAMEA3879574, study PRJEB24766) | human gut metagenome | biome: human-associated habitat; feature: feces | place: USA | collected 1985/1987
CCGGAAGCATCAATGGTAGTCATGGGGTACTTTTCCATCAGAGCATCCAGATGGGGGGTCTTGGCAGCCACCACGGCGTTGCCAAAGGTCTCGTTCGGCACCCAGCCGAAGCCATCCATGATGCACAGAAGAACAGGTTTCTTTGCCATAAAATTGAATCTCCTTTGAATTTATCACGCGTTGCGGGCAAGGCTAAGCGCCCTGCCTGCGGGAGTGCAGCCTGCGGGTGCATAACACCCGAGCGGCTGCTGTAAAAACAGATCAGCGCCCGGCTCAGCGCTGAAAAAACGGCGCAGCCGGGCGCTGAAACAGCTAATTAAGAAAAGGCAGTTGCTCAGCCCTTGGTGGCTGCATTGACGATGACTGCAAAGTCGGGAGCCTTCAGGGATGCGCCGCCGATCAGGCCGCCGTCCACGTCCTTCTTGCTCAGCAGCTCCTCGCAGTTCTTGGCGTTCATGCTGCCGCCGTACTGCACGGTGGTAGCCTCGGCCACAGCCTCGCCGTACAGCTCGCCCACCACCTTGCGGATCTGTGCGCAGACTTCCTCTGCCTGATCGGAGGTAGCGGTCTTGCCGGTGCCGATGGCCCAGACAGGCTCGTAGGCGATGACAACATTTGCCATCTGCTCGGCGGTCACGTCACGCAGAGCGATCTTGGTCTGCATACGGACCAGCTCCTCGGTAACGCCCTCCTCGCGCTGCTGCAGGCTCTCGCCCACGCAGATGATGACCTTCAGGCCGGCGTTCAGAGCAGCCAGCGTGCGCTTGTTGACGGTCTGGTCGGTCTCTGCAAAGTACTGACGGCGCTCAGAGTGTCCAACGATGACGTACTCCACGCCCAGATCCACCAGCATATCGGCGCTGATCTCGCCGGTGAAAGCACCGGACTTTTCAAAGTGGACGTTCTCGGCACCCACATGGATGTTGGTGCCCTTGGTCTTAGCCACAGCGGTGACCAGATCGGTAAACGGAGTGCAGATGACCACCTCGCAGGTAGCGTCCTTCACGGCGGGGATCAGCTCGTCCACCAGAACAGCAGCCTCGGAGGCGGTCTTGTTCATCTTCCAGTTGCCAGCGATAATAGCCTTGCGCTTTGCCTTATCCATTGTTATTTTCTCCTTACCTTCGTAACTATTTACAAATTGCCTGCACAAAAAGAAAAGATGCGGCGGCGTAAATGCCGCCGCACCCATTGTGATGCCGGAAAAATTATGCGTTCTGGATGACTGCGATGCCGGGCAGCTCCTTGCCCTCCAGATACTCCAGAGAAGCGCCGCCGCCGGTGGAGATGTGGGTCATCTTGTCGCCCAGACCCATCTGCTGCACAGCTGCTGCGCTGTCGCCGCCGCCGATGACGGTGGTAGCGTCGCTCTCAGCCATAGCCTTGGCAACAGCCAGGGTGCCGGCAGCCAGGGTCGGGTTCTCAAACACGCCCATGGGGCCGTTCCAGACAACGGTCTTGGAAGCCTTGACAGCGTCAGCAAACAGCTTCATGGTCTCGGGGCCGATGTCGCAGCCCTCCATGTCAGCGGGGATTGCGGTGACAGGCACCACGGTCACATCCACGGGAGCATCGATGGGATCGGGGAAGTCCTTGATGCAGGCAGCGTCAACAGGCAGCAGCAGCTTGACGCCCTTCTCCTGCGCCTTGGCCATCATCTCCTTGCAGTAATCCAGCTTGGAGTCATCGCACAGGCTCTTGCCGATCTCATAGCCCTGCGCCTTCAGGAAGGTGTAGGCCATGCCGCCGCCGATGATCAGGGTATCGACCTTCTCCAGCAGGTTGGAGATGACGTTCAGCTTATCAGCGACCTTAGCGCCGCCCAGAATAGCGGTGAAGGGACGGACGGGGTCGTTGACGGCGTTGCCCAGATACTTGATCTCCTTCTCCATCAGGTAGCCGACAGCGGTATCCTTGATGTAGTCGGTGACACCTGCGGTGGAGCAGTGTGCACGGTGGCAGCTGCCGAAGGCGTCGTCCACATAAGCATCAGCCAGAGAAGCCAGCTCCTCGCTGAACTCGGGCATGTTCTTGGTCTCTTCCTTGCGGAAACGGGTGTTCTGCAGCAGAACGACATCGCCGTTGCTCATAGCAGCCACAGCAGCCTTTGCGTTCTCGCCCACAACGTTGTCATCGTCAGCAAACACAACGGTCTTGCCCAGCTTTGCGCTCAGAGCCACAGCAACGGGAGCCAGGCTGAACTTAGCCTCGGGGCCGTTCTTGGGCTTGCCCAGGTGGCTGCACAGGATGACCTTAGCGCCATCGTTGACCAGCTTCTGGATGGTGGGCAGTGCTGCGTTGATGCGGTTCTCGTTGGTGATGACACCGTCCTTCATCGGGACGTTGAAATCGCAGCGGACAAGCACCTTCTTGCCGCAGTAGTTCTGATCGTCGATCGTCTTCTTACCTAAACCCATGGTAAAAACTCCTCTCAAGTTATAATTCTGAACCAGAGTCTCGCTCACAATCGGGGCGTTGCCCCGTACAGTTACTATTATAAACAAAAACTGCGTGTATTGCAAGGATATGAGATAGATAATTGTTTAACAAACATTTGCCATTGTTGCACGGAAATGTGTCTATTTTGCCCGAAGTGCGTTTTTTTCTGCCCGCAGACGCCGGAAATGCTGTTTTCCTTCATGACAAAAGGGGTCGAAAAACGCCCACAGGCGTTTCTCGACCCCAAATAAAAATAATTTTTCCGCTTTTTATGCGTTATGCAAAATATTCCTGTGCGCGGCGAGCGGCATCGTTGATGCAATCCCGCAGCTGGTCCAGCGTATCAAACTTTTTGCTGGGGCTCAGGTAAGCGTGGAACTCCACCACCGGGTCGGTGCCGTAGAGGTCGCCGGAAAAGCCCGGGATAAAGGTCTCACAGGTCACCTTGGTGGCATCATCATTCACGGTAGGGCGGCTGCCCAGACCGGTGGCCGAGGGATACCACACCCCGTTGATACAGGTGCGGGTGATATAAATGCCGCTGCGGGGCATCTGGAAGCCCTGCGGGTACAGCTGGTTGATGGTGGGCACCCCGAGGGTGTGTCCCAGCCCTGCCCCGTGCTGCACCGCGAAGCGGATGGCGTAGGGCATGCCCAGCATGGCGTTGGCGGCCGGGATGTCCCCGCCCTCCAGCGCGGTGCGGATGCGGGTGGAGGACACCGGCTTTTCCTCAAACTGAGACATGGGCACCACCACTACCTCTACCCCAAGAGGGGCACAGAGGGTGCGCAGCAGCTCCGGCGTACCGGCAGCCTTTGCACCAAAGGTGAAGTTTTCGCCACAGAACAGCGCCCGGGCGTGGCAGTTTTCCACGATGCCGCGCACGAACTCCTCCGGGCTCAGTGCCTTGATCGCCTCAAAGTCCGGGGTGAGGTAATACTCCACCCCAAGACTGTGGATCAGGGCGTGCTTGTCCTCGGTGGAGAGCAGGCGCTTGCCCTTCATTTTATTTTCCACCGGCAGGCGGAAGGTGAACACCGCCGGAGCCGCATCATGGGTCTTTGCCCATTGTACCGCCCCTTCGATCACCGCCCGGTGGCCGATATGGATGCCGTCAAAGTAGCCCATGGCCACGGCGGTGCCTTTTTCAGGCCGTGCCAGCGGCAGCGGGGCAAACTGAGAAATGATCTGCATGGGTCTTGTTTCCTTTATTGCTCAATTACGTTCCACGAACAGTTTTTCCACCCGGAGCACCCCGCCGGTGATGTTAGCAAGGCCAAGGAACTGCCCGGCGGCATTGCGCACCCGGTAGCGTCCGTCTGCTGCGGGGTAGCGGCTGGTGGGACAGCCGTTGTACAGGTGCTGCTCCACCCATGGCTCCACCACCAGCAGCGGCAGTGGGGTGAACACGCTTTCCACCGGCAGCATCAGTGCTTCCAGCGCAGCGCTCCCCTGCTCCTTTGCGGCAAGAATTTCTTCCAGCGTGTGGGCATCTGCTTCGGTGTACAGACCGGCAGCAGTGCGGCGCAGCGCGCTCATGGTGCCCTTCTGCCCCATTGCGGCGGCGATATCCTCCAGCAGGGTGCGGATATAGGTGCCCTTGGAGCAGCGCACCGTCAGTACATACTCGTTTTCTGCCGGACTGCCGCCGTACTCGATGCCGTAGATTTCAATGGGGCGCGCCTTGCGTTCCACGGTCACGCCCTCACGCGCCAGCTTATACAGCGGCTGACCGTTGATCTTGACCGCCGAGTACATGGGCGGCACCTGCATCTGCGGGCCGATAAACTGCGGCAGCACAGCCAGCAGCTCCTTTTCTCCGGCGGTGACGGGGGCAGTCTCCAGCACCGTGCCGGTGCTATCGCCGGTATCGGTACGTGCGCCCAGACGCAGGGTGGCGCGGTAGGTCTTGTCGTGGTTCAGCTGCAGATCCACCGCCTTGCTGGCACCGCCGCAGAACACCGGCAGAACGCCGGTGGCCATGGGGTCCAGCGTACCGCTGTGCCCCAGCTTGCGTGTACCCAGCACACCGCGCAGCTTTGCCACCACGTCAAAGCTGGTCCAGTCCATGGGCTTGTCTACGATCAGGATGCCCTGCATCATGCTTCCTCCTGCGGTGCGTCCAGCTCGGCTTCCACCTCTGCAAGGATCGCGTTTTTGGCGTTTTCAAGGTCGCCCAGCAGTTCACAGCCCGCTGCGCGGGTGTGGCCGCCGCCGCCCAGACGCCGGGCGATGGCGCAGGCGTCCACGCCCTTTGCGGTGCGCACGCTGATGCGGTAGCTGCCGCCGGGCTGCTGGCGCAGGGTCAGACCCACCTTGACTCCCTCGATACTGATGGGCAGACTGGTCAGTTCCTCCAGATCTGCGGGGTCTACCCCGCTCTGCCGGATCTCGTCCCTCGTCAGGTAGATCAGGGCGCAGCGGCCATCCAGATAGTATTCCAGATGGTTGCGGGCGATGCGCTCGGCCTCCATGCGGGCACGGGGCTTGGTGTCGAAGAGCAGGGTGTTCAGCTCCTCCACATGACAGCCGGCTTCAATAAGCTTTGCCGCCACCGTGTGGGTGTTGGCTGTGGTGGAGGAGAACTTGAAGCAGCCGGTGTCGGTAGCAATGCCGGTGTACAGGCAGTCGGCAATGTGGGGGGTGATAGTCACCCCCATCTCCACGATGACCTGATACAGCAGTTCCGCTGCCGCAGCGGCACCGGCATCCAGAAGGGTAAAATCGGCATAGCCGTTGTTGCCTGCGTGGTGGTCGATGCACAGGTCTACATGGCGTGCGTACTGCGGCACACCGTTATTTTCGCCAAACAGCTGCAAACCGGCCACGTCCACCGCAATCACGGTGCGGGGCTCGAACTCGCCCTTGAACAGCCGTGGGTTAGTAAAGGCGTAGCGGGACGGAATGGCATCGGAGCAGAGCACCGCCGTTGTTTTTTCCAGCGCTTTGAGCGCATAGTACAGGGCGCTGCCGCAGCCGATGGTGTCACCGTCCGGGTTTTTGTGGCACAGAATCAAAATGTTGTCCGCAGCCAGCAGGCGCTGCGCCATCTGCTGCACATCCAGTTGTTCTGTCATCCAATGATCCATCCTTTCCGCAAAGGCAGTCAGTCCTCGGTCTGTTCGGTATCAGCAGGCTGTGCTTCCTCCTCGCCGTTCACGTTCAGGCTGCGCAGCAGCTCGTTGATGTGGGCGGCGTAGGCGGCACCGTCATCCTCCACAAAGATGAAGCGGGGTGCCTTGCGGATGTGCATTTTTTTGCTGACCTCGGTGCGCACATGGCCTGCGGCACGGTTCAGCGCTTCGATTGCGGGCTTGGGGCCGTCTGCGCGGCCCATCACGCTTACATACACTTTTGCCACATCCAGATCCGGCGTCACGTCCAGACGGGTGACGGTCAGCAGACCGCCCTCCAGCCGCGGGTCCTTCAGCCGGCCGATGATGGCAATGACCTCGCGCTTCATATCCTGCGCAAGACGGCCCATATTTTTCTGAGACATAGTTTTCTCCAAATTCTGTCCGGCAGCTTCCCAAAGCCTTGCCCCGGCCGGGGCAAGGCGGCATTTGTCTGCCAAAACGACGGATGAGGGCGCACGCTCCACACCTGCGAAAGATACGCCCTCATCAGTCTCACTTCGTTCGACAGCTTCCCTCGTCCAAGGGAAGCCTTTTCTGCCGGGAAGCTGTTATATATTCGGTTTTTGCTTAGTCGCGGTACTCTTCCATCTTGAAGGCCTCGTACACGTCGCCTTCCTTGACGTCCGCAAACTTCTCCAGGGTCACGCCGCACTCGTAGCCCTCGGCCACTTCCTTAGCGTCGTCCTTGAAGCGCTTCAGGGATGCGATCTCGTCCTCGGCGATGACAATGCCGTCACGCACCACGCGCACCTTGCTGTCGCGGGTGATCTTGCCGCTGGTCACGCGGCAGCCTGCAACGGTGCCCACGTTGGAGATCTTGTACACCTGACGCACCTGCAGTTCGCCCAGAGAGACCTCGCGGAACTTGGGTGCCAGCATACCCTTCATAGCGTCGGTGACATCGTTGATGGCATCGTAGATGACGCGGTACATACGCATTTCCACCTTGGTGGCAGCAGCTTCTTCCTTGGCCACGTTGTCCGGGCGGACGTTGAAGCCGATGATGATGGCGTTGGAGGCATCGGCCAGATCCACGTCGGACTTGCTGATGGCGCCGACACCGGCGTGGATGACGCGCACACGCACCTCGTCGTTGGAGATCTTCTCCAAACTCTGCTTCACAGCCTCGGCAGAGCCCTGCACGTCGGCCTTGACCACGATGGCCAGTTCCTTCATGTCGTTCTGTGCCATCTGGCTGAACAGGTTATCCAGCGTGACCTTCTGGAAGGAGGAGAACTGCTTCTCCTTGGCGGCAGCAATGCGCTGCTCGGCCAGTTCACGGGCCAGACGCTCGTCCTCAACAGCCTCGAACAGGTCGCCTGCTTCCGGCACTGCGGTCAGGCCGGTGATCTCCACAGGGGTAGAGGGGCCGGCATCGCTCAGCAGCTGACCCTTGTCGCTGCGCATGGTACGCACGCGGCCCACAGCGGTACCGGCAATGATGACGTCGCCGGAGTGCAGGGTGCCGTTCTGCACCAGAATGGTGGCAATGGGGCCCTGGCCCTTGTCCAGACGGGCCTCGACGACCGCACCCTTGGCGCGGCGGTTGGGGTTTGCCTTCAGCTCCATGACCTCAGCTTCCAGAGCAATGCGCTCCAGCAGGTCGTTGATGCCCATGCCGGTCAGGGCAGACACCGGGATGCAGGCTACATCGCCGCCCCAGTCCTCGGTGATGATGCCGTACTTGGTCAGGCCTTCCATCACGCGCTCGGGGTTTGCGGTGGGCTTATCCATCTTGTTCATTGCCACGATGAGCTTGACATTTGCAGCCTTGGCGTGGTTGATGGACTCGATGGTCTGGGGCATGATGCCGTCATCGGCAGCAACCACCAGAACGGCGATATCGGTCATGTTGGCGCCGCGGGCACGCATGGAGGTGAACGCCTCGTGGCCCGGGGTATCCAGGAAGGTGATGAGGCTGTCGTTGACCTTGACCTGATATGCACCGATGGCCTGCGTGATGCCGCCGGCCTCGCCTGCGGTGACGTTGGTCTTGCGGATGGCATCCAGAATACTGGTCTTGCCGTGGTCAACGTGACCCATGACACAGACCACCGGGGGACGCTCCACCAGATCCTCCTGTGCATCTTCTTCCTGCGTGAACAGGCGCTCCTCGATGGTGACGTGCACCTCGTGCTCGACCTTTGCGTGGAACTCCTCTGCCAGCAGAGCTGCGGTGTCGAAATCGATCACATCGTTGATGGCGTGCATCTCGCCCATCTGCATGAACTTGGCAACAACCTTGGCCACGTTCTGCTTCAGGCGGGTAGCCAGCTCGCCAACGGTGATCTCATCGGGGATGGAGATTTTGAGCTGGGCGTTGCGGGCCTTTTCCAGCTGGATGCGCTGCAGACGCTCGAACTCAGTCTCGCGCTTGCCCTTCTGGAACTGCTGGCGCTGGCGCTGGCCGCGCTGAGTGAACTTCTGCTTGTTACCCTGCGGAGTGGGCTTGCGGCGGTTCTCGGTATTCTTGGTAGAGGCCAGATCATCGTAGCGGGCGTCGAAGCGGTCCACGTTCATATCCACAGTGCGGGTATCCACGGTGACCTGATTGTCCTCGCGGCGGACAGAAACTGCCTGTGCGGGGGCAGCAGTAGCCTTTGCGCCGGTCTCGCGTGCCAGTTCGCTGAAGGAAACGGTCTTTTCCTCGCGCTTCTTATGCTGCTCGGGCTTCTTGTCGCCGTGCTTGCCGTTATTGTTATTATTATTGTTTGCCTTGGGCTGCTCGGCCTTTGCGGCGGGCTGCTGGGGCTTTTTGTCAGCCTTGGGAGCCTCGGGCTTCTTTTCAGCCTTCTTCTCGGCCTTCTTCTCGGCCTTGGGCTCCTCCTTGGGAGCCTTGGCGCTGTTCAAAAACTCGTCCAAATTTGCCACGCTGTTATCCTTGCTGAACTTTTCCAGCAGGTAATTCAGCTCGTTCTCCTCCAGAGTGGAGCTGTTCTTCTTGCCGGTGCTGCCCATAGCGGCCAGCTCGTCCAGCACCTTCTTTGCAGAAAGGTTCAGATCCTTTGCAAAGTCACTCACTTTATATTTTACGATCATTCGCTCATATCCTCCTCATTTTTGATTGCTCCGCAGTCCGACAGGCGGTCGAAGCAGAGCTTTGCGAGGTTGCGGTCGGTCACCGCGTAAACAGCCACGGGCTTGTGGCTGATATCGGCCAGCTTATCCTGTGTCAGCGGCATGGTGAACACGTCCACCAAGTCCCCCACGGCGTAGTTCAAACGCTGCAAAGTCTTAGGGCTGATGTCCGATGCGGTCATCACCAGCCATGCCTTGCTTTTGACGCAGGCTTCCTCCACGGCATCAAAGCCCATGGTCAGCGCACCGGCCTTGCGGCACAGGCTCACGGCCTGATACAGCGCTTCCTCCGGGGGCAGCTTGGGTTTTGCGGGGGCGTTATTCTTTTTTGCCATCGGCTGCTGCCTCCTTTGCGGCTGCGGCCAGCTGTACAGCCAGCGCGTCGTATACCTCGGCGGGAACCGGCTGCTCAAAGCAGCGCTCCAGCGCCTTTTTCTTTTTTGCCTTGGTCAGGCAGTCCGGGTCCGGGCAGAGATATGCGCCGCGTCCCGGCTTTTTGCCTACCAGATCAATACTGATCTCCCCGCTGGGTGCGCGCACCACGCGCACCAGCTCCTTTTTGGGGCGGCTGGTCATGCAGCCGATGCACTGGCGGGCAGGGATCTTTTTTTGTGCCATCCGGTTTCCCTCCTTCGGCAGATGGTGCCGGGCTTATTCAGCGTCTGCTGCGTCCTTCTTGGGCTCCTCGTCCTCGCCGTAGTAGCCGCTCTCGGGACGGATATCAATGTTGTATCCGGTCAGGCGTGCGCACAGGCGGGCGTTCTGGCCCTTGTTGCCGATGGCAAGGCTCAGCTGCTGGTCGGGAACCGTAACACGGCAGCTCTTGGTCTCGCCGGGCAGCAGCTCGACCTTGACGACCTTGGCCGGGCTCAGGGCGGCGGAGATGAACTCGGCAATATCCTCGCTCCAGCGGATGACATCGATCTTCTCGCCGTTCAGCTCCTGCACGATCTTCTCCACGCGGACGCCGCGGGCACCGATGCAGGCGCCAACGGGATCGACATCGGGGTTCTTGCTCCAGACAGCCAGCTTGGTGCGGGCGCCGGCCTCGCGGGCGATGGCCTTGACCTCAACGGTGCCGTCATAGATCTCGGGGACCTCCAGTTCAAACATCCGCTTGACAAGGCCGGGATGGGTGCGGCTGATGGTGACGCGGGGGCCGCGGTCCGTTGCCAGAACATCCACGACATAGACCTGCACGGTCTGACCCTCGGTGAAGGTCTCGCCGGGGACCTGCTCATTGCGGGGCAGCACGGCGGAGCCGCCCTTGCCCAGATCCAGCACAATGTTGCCGCGCTCGGGGTCGATGGAGACAACAGTGGCGGCGATCAGCTCATGTGCGCGGGACTGCATCTCGCTGCACTGCAGGTTGCGCTCACCCTCGCGCAGGCCCTGACGGATGACATGCTTTGCCGTCTGGGCGGCAATGCGGCCGAACTCCTTGGTCTTGAGGGGGGTGACCATGCGCTGGCCGACCTTGTAGCTCTTGCGGACCTTCTGGGCATCCTCCAGACTGACCTGCGTGTGGGGGTTCTCGACCTCCTCCACGATGTCGCGCAGCAGGCTTGCGCGGAAGGCGCCTACCTCGGGGTCAATGTCAACGACAACATTGTCATCCTCGACCTCATAGTCCTTCTTGACGGCAATGACGATGGCTGCCTTGATCTTGTCGATCAGGTAGTCCTCGGGCAGGCCGCGCTCCTTTTCCAGTGCGGAAAGAGCCTCAAAGAATTCGTTGTTCGCAGTAGCCATGTTTCTGGTTTCCTCCCAATTATATTTCAAGTACACACAATACAGTATTATTCTTGCCTTCCCCTGCGGGGCTGCGCCCGCAGGCGCGTGTCGGAGCGCAACCGCCGTAGGCGGCTCTTAGCGCGTAGACTGAAGGTGGCGCGCAGCGCCGGATGAGGGGCGGCTGTGCCGTTGTTGCCCGGTCATGGGCAATCACGGCAGGTTTACCCTCATCAGTCCGCTTCGCGGACAGCTTCCCCCTCAGGGGAAGCCTTTTATCAGCCGAACAGATCCTCGTCATCGCAGAGCTTGACATAGCCCGCGCTCTTGAGCGGGAAGGTAAAGCTTTCTTCCCCGTCCGTCAGGGTCACATTGCCATCGGCGTCCAGTCCCTGCAGCAGGCCCGCATAATCGCGGCGGCCCTGCGCATCCGGGCGGATCAGGCGGACGGCGCACTTCTGCCCCTTGAGCTGCTCATAATGCTCGGGGCGGGTCAGGCGGCGGCCCATGCCCGGGCTGCCGACCTCAAGGTAGTAGCTCTGGTCAATGGGGTCAGCCTCGTCCAGAATCGGGTCGATGGCACGGGAAACCGCCTCGCAGGTGTCCGTGTCCAGCGGCTCGTCGCGGTCGATCAGAACGCGCAGGAACCAGTCCGGGCCTTCTTTTTCAAAGCGGACATCCCACAGGCGCAGGCCGAAACCTTCGACCGTGGGGCGGACAAGTGCTTCCACAACGGCTGCGGCACCGCCGGGCTGATGGTTTTTGCCTTTGGCCATAAAAAATCTCCCTATCATAAAAAGAAAGCGGACCTTTGACAGCCCACTTTCCATAAAATCATCATCGAACAATAAGAATATAGCATACCGCGGCAAAAAATGCAAGGGGTTTGGCTCATTTTGCGCGAAATTGTAACCAAAATATCCCTTTTGGCCGCCTTTTATGCGCCCGGCTCTTGACGGCGCAGCGTGCTTCCGGTATAATATCGTTATAAGATATCGTGTTACGATATTGCAGTTTGCTGCCAAAGGAGGTGCTGCGCCATGCCGAAACAGGCGCTGGAGAGCCTGACGGAATCTATGTTTTACCTGTTGATGGCCTTGACCCAGGGTGAGCGCTGCGGCACTGAGATCACCGCATTTGCCGCCGAGATCACCGCCGGGCGGGTCAAGATTGGCCCGGCAACGCTGTATACCCTGCTGGGCAAGTTTGAAAAAGAAGGCCTGATTGCCGAAACGTCCGTTCTGGGCTGTAAGCGATATTATCAGATCACCCCCGCAGGCAGAGCCGCTTATACAGCCGAGTGTACCCGGCTGCAGCTCTGCCTGCAAAACGCGGCCGCGGCGGCGCAGGGCGCTTTTGCCCCCGCTGCCCTGCCGGGAAAGGAGCGTGACGACTATGACCAAAGCACGCTGCAACCCCCTTTGGCAGCCCATCCCCTGCCCACTGTCTGACATTGAGGGGCTGGAAAGCTGGCTGGGCGATATGGCCGCACAGGGGCTTGTGCCTGTAACAATCGGCCAG
>OHPO01001251.1_pt1 | contig 11888 bp, 8 predicted proteins | sample 1577741 | NCBI WGS metagenome assembly OHPO01 (sample SAMEA3879574, study PRJEB24766) | human gut metagenome | biome: human-associated habitat; feature: feces | place: USA | collected 1985/1987
TATTCCAGCAGGGTGTTTAGCGGCGCGACGGCGCGCGCGGTTACCGCGTCGTAAAAGGCTCTGTTTGCGCCTGCCTCCTGCTCCGCGCGGCAGTGTTTTATTTTTATTCCGTCGGTTATATTGAGCTTTTCCGCAAGCGCGCTCAAAAACCGCGTCTTTTTTTCCGCCGCGTCCAAGAGCGTCATGTCGAGGTCGTTACGCACTATTTTGAGAGGAACGGCGGGGAAGCCCGCGCCGCCGCGGCCGCGCAGGCCGGAGCGGTCCACTTCGTCGATGACCTCGTCCCGGGTCATAGCGAACATGGCCTTCTTCAGCGCGTCAAAGCCGCCGGAGGCCAGATACTCGTCCAGAGATTCGGCGTCGAACTTGCCGCAGTTTTCCAGAACGATCCGGGTCTGCTTCGCGATGAAGGGAATTTCATCGGGCTGAACGTAGACCTTTTCGCCCTTCTTGTAGAGCAGGCGCTCGATGACCTCGTCGCCCAGAACGCTCTTTTCCACGATCTCGGCGCAGTCCTCGGGCTGAACCTTTACGTACTGAATGACCTTGTCGCCCTTCTGGATACGCACCAGCGGGCCAAGCTCGCAGAATCCCTGACAGCCCGTCTTCTTGACGCCGACGACCGTCTCGCCGTCGTGGCCGCCGCAGGGAGAGAACACCAGCTCGATGCCGGGGGTCTCTTTTACCAGATCTTCAAACCGCTCATGGATCTTATGGGAGCCGGTCGCGATACAGCCGGTGCCGGAGCAGACCAGAATCCGGCAGGCATAGCTCTGAATCTCCAGCTGCGCCTGAACGCGGGCCTGATTCAGTTCTTCACAAGTTTTGATCATCAGCCTTTCCCCCTCAATTCCGCAATCAACGCCAACGCTTTCTCCGGTGTCATGGAGGGATGCACCTGCTCATTGACCATCAGGGTAGGCGCCAGACCGCAGGCGCCCAGACAGGACACCGTTTCCACGGTAAAGAGCATATCGTCGGTGGTGTGTTTTTTCTTGCTCAGCCCCAGCTCCTTCCAGAGTGCCTCCAGAACCGGGGTAGAGTGGCGAACGTGGCAGGCAGTGCCATCGCAGACCTTAATGACGTACTTACCCTTTGCCTCAAAGGAGAAGTTCTCATAGAAGGTGGCGACCGAGTACGCCTTGGCTTCGGTGATCCCGATCTGCTTGGCAACATAGCTCAGCAGCTCCGCAGGAAGATAGCGGTACTCCGCCTGAATATCCTGCATAATGGGGATCAGGGACCGTGCATCCCGGACGTAACGGGAAATGATCTCGTCCGTTTTGCGGTAATAGGATACATCCAGCATGTTTCTTTACCTCCTTGCGCGTTTACGCGCGAATTTGGGAGTATGGCTTATTAGGGTGTATCTGAAAACCGTCAACATGCCCAAACAGCGGGTCTTTTCCGCCTGCTGTGCACCATTTTCCCTTGTAATACACAAAGTATTCCTGCGGAAAAATGGCTTCAGCAGGCGAAAAATCCCTCGCTGTTGGTCATATTCCCGGTTTTCAGATAGACCCTAAGATTTATTATATCATAAATTCACAATTTTTCCATAAGCTAAATTCCCCATATTTGTTCATATTTGTTCACATCTTTTGTAAAACACCACATATTCATACTGAAATTCAATTAAAATCTTTAAAAAAGGTTTTAATTGAATTTCAGTATCAGTCACCTTCGGTGACAGCTCTCCCAGAGGGAGAGCCAAGGGGTTGTACCCGCATGTTGGATTGAAAAATGGAGCGTACCTGCACGGATACGCCCCATTAACTTTACGACCACCCATCAAATCCGTCTGGCAATTTCCTTCCGGAAGTGCCTACGGCGCGGAGGGCTGTCAACTTGTTTACATTTCCTTTGTCAGTCTGCGGCAGGCCGAGGCCAGCTCCCGCAGGGTGCTGCACGATACCATGGGGCAGATGGACGCCATGGTCTGAACGCTTCTGATATACTGCCACTTCCCCTCCGGGATAGGGTTCAGGAAGATCACCCGTCCCGCCTGACGCTTTGCCTCCCGCACCGCCGCGACCGCCCGGGGCTGGTCGATGGTTTTGGTGTCGGAGAGGATGAGCAGCGTCGCGGACGCCCCCAGCACGCTTGGATGCATGGCACACAGGGTCTCCAGTGCTTCGCCCAAGTCCGTACCCCGGCCGTAAATCCCGGAATCCTTTACGTAGCTGCGGAACAGGTCCATGTTTTGCAGCCGGAAGGCGTCCGCTTCCACCGCCGTTTCGGAGAACAGAAATACCCGGGAGCTTTCCGAGACCTGGTTCAGGCTCTGGATGAACCGCAGGGCAAATTCCGAAAACTGCACCATGGAGCCGGACACGTCGCACAGCAGCACCAGACGCTTCCGTTTGGTGCGCTTCTTCCGGTAGCGCAGGCGGTAAAAGCTGCCGCCGGTTTCCAGTCCCTTGCGGATGGTGCGGCGAAAATCCAGCTTTCCCATGTGACCGCCGGAGTGACCCTTGGCCGCCAGCTCCCCGTTGATCTCTCTGGCTACGGCCTGAATCAGCTCGATTGCTTTGGGGATTTCCGTGTCCTTGAACTGGGAAATGTCCCGGTAGAGAATGCCGATCTCCGGGTCCATCTCCTGCCCGCCTACCCCGGCGTTTTCCATGAGCATCTGCTGCTCCATAATCGCCCGTGTGAATACGGAATGGATGAAATCCCCGTAGAGCTTGGGGTTGCGCTCGGCGGTGCCGCGGTACTTTTCCATGAACCCCCGCAGGCGCTGCCGGGCTTCCTCCGGCATGGCGGCGTAGGTCTCCCGCTGCTTTTCGCTCAAATCCATAGGCTGTCCGTTCAGCTGAAGCTCCTCCTCCGCTTCCTTGCGGTGTTGCGCAAGCTCCTGCTCCCGTTCCATCTGCTCCTTTGCCTGACGGCGGATCTGTTCCTCTGAGAGGAAAAAGCCGTCGAACACCCGGTCAAATGTGATCTGCTCCTCCCGGGATTTGGCGTAGACAGTTCGAAGGGCAGTTTTTACCCGCTCCCGGTCGTCCATGCCCAGAGCGATCAGCAGTCGGGCGGCGTCCTCCGTCTCCTTGGGGCTGACGCTTAGATTTTCCAGATGGAGCATCCGGGAGAAGGCGGACAGTTTTTCCAGATAAACGTCCGGCTCAGCCATGGTGATGCCCCTCGCAGCCGCCGCAGTGGCAGCCGCCCATTTCTTCTGCATCCAGCGCCGCCATGTCCTCGTTGTTTTTCAGCACGAATCCGGCGGTCTTCCGCAGGGCGTCGGGGGTCAGCTCCCGGATGCCGAGAGCGTCCAGCGCCGCCGCCCAGTCCAGCGTCTCCGCAATGGAGGGCTTTTTCAGAATGACCTCGTTGGAGCGGAGCTTCTGCACCGCCAGCGCCACCTGCGCGCAGAGGCGGTCGTCCACATGGGACAGCTTCGCCCGGAGAATGGCCAGCTCCTTTTCCATATCCGGGTACTCGATATACAGATAGGCGCACCGCCGCCGCAGGGCTTCGGACAGGGGCCTTGCCCGGTTGGAGGTCAGCACCACGAAGGGGACGGAATTGGCCTTGATCGTCCCCACCTCCGGGATCGTCACCTGCATTTCCGACAGCAGCTCCAGAAGAAACGCCTCAAATTCCTCGTCGGCCTTGTCGATCTCGTCGATCAGCAGCACCACGGGCTTCTCCGAGCGGATGGACTTGAGCAACGGCCGTTCCAGCAGGTATTCGTCGCTGAACAGCGAGCGGGTCAGCGCTTCCCTGTCCTGGGCGTTCATATTCACCTGAATGGACAGCAGCTGCTTCTGGTAGTTCCACTCGTAGAGCGCCTTGCTTTCGTCCAGTCCCTCGTAGCATTGCAGCCGCACCAGTTCCCGGTCAAGGGCGGCGGCCATGACCTTCGCCACCTCTGTCTTGCCCACACCGGCTGCGCCCTCGATCAGCAGGGGCCTGCCCAGCTGCAAGGCCACGTACAGCACCGTCGAGAGCGTATCGTCATAAATATAGTGCTCCTCGTCCATTTTCTTTTTCAGTTCTTCCAGGTTCATTGCAATCGCTCCTTTTTTATCGATTGTATCATATCGTTTTCATTTTGTAAAGGGGGTACTCTCGCACCCATATAACCATCATGCGCTTTGTACAGGAAAGCTCCCCCGGAATCCGGGAGAGCTTTGCTTATTCAGATTCAGGACTCCGCCGTGGGCAGATCGGTGTCGCCCTCTCTTAAATACCAGCCGACACTGTTGGGGATGATGTTGTCGTCCAGACGGAAAACCTTCCGGAGCATCCCGTAGTAGGGCAGGTATTTGTCGTGCTCGTCGTACCGCCAGCCGCGGCCATAGGGCTGATCGCCGGTGTACTGGGTCAGGCAGTCGGGATGAACCGAGGCGAAACGGCTCTGTTCCTCCGCCGAGATCCGCTTGGCGCTGTAGTTCTGGGCGAACAGGGTCTTGACGGGAACATTGTCCAGGGGGGACAGATCCTTGACCTTGGTAAAGCTGATGTTCACCATTTCCAGCTTCTCGCACTGCGCCAGCGGGCTGAGGTCCTCGATATTGCCGCAGAAGGCCGCCTCGAAGAATTTCAGCTCTTTGCAGTTGGCGAAAGGCGTCAGGTCGGAGACATAGGCGCTGGAAATGATAATGGCTTCCAGCTTGGGCATTCCCTTCAGGAAGGAGAAGTCCGAAAGGAAGGTCACATCGTTGTGTCCTACGTCCATGAACCGCACGTCCTCGCAGTAGACCAGATTCTGGGCATTCTTGTCCGTCAGCTCGTAGGTGCAGCGGATGACCTCGCAATCGGTCATGCAGCTGCCGCCGCCGTAAGGCACGCGCCAGACCACCTTGGTCTTGTCCCGGTAGTCCTCACGGAGCTGCGCCATGCTTTCATTGGAGATCTTGCAGTTTTCCAGCACGAAGCGGCTGCAGTTCTCCATCAGATCCAGCGCCAGACGGGCTTCCGGCAGTCCCTCCTCGCCGATGTTCACATTCTTGATGTGGACTTCCGTGGTCTCGGTGGTGGAGAGGGTCTCGCCGTAGAAGTCAAACACATAGTGGAAGGATGCCGCCGGAGCTGCTTCTTTCAGGGTCTTGACGTCCTCTTTTGTCAGGCCCGTGGTGCCGTCGGATTTCATCAGCTCCACGCTGGTCAGCCCGGAAAGCATACCCAGCTTTTCGCTCACGCCCGCCACATCCCCGGAACTGATTCCGGACAGGTTCAGCTCGGTGGTGTCCATGGTGTACTCCGTGCCGCCGATGTCCACCGTGCAGTCGATGGTGATGTTCCCAAAGGTCGTTTTCAGCTCGTCGATCTGTTCCAGGGACAGCTCCGGCTTTTTCAGCGTGATTTGCTGCACGTCGGGCAGATATTGGAGATTCTCCATCAGCGTATCGTAGTCATAGTCCCCGACCTCCAGCGTCAGCTCGGTGACCTCCGGCGCGAAGGACTTGCCTCCCAGATTGACTTCGTAAAGAATCTCGCACCCGGGCAGCTGCTGCTTGGCGGATTCCAGAACCGCGTAATCGCTGCAAGCGGTGGCGTCCAGGGTTTTCAGCTTGGGGAAATAGTTTAGAAGAATCCGGATATCCTTCTCGGTCAAATCCGCAACCGTCAGCTTCGTGGTATCATTGGGATATTTGCCGACCTGGAAGGGTACGTCCCAGTAAATTTCGCAGTTCGGCAGCTGGGAATGGACGGCGTCATAATGCTCAAAGGAAATGTCCTGCCCCCGCAGATCCAAGGTCTTCGCGTTGATGGGGTAGACCGCGTCCTCAACGAAAATGTGGTTGTTCTGATACCAGAAATACCCCGTGACACCGGCCACCGCCAGCGCCAGAACCAAAACCACGGCAAACAGAATCCACAGTACTTTTTTTGCCAAGCTTCTTACCTCCTGTTCGGGGTCTGCGACCAAAGCGGCCCCCTGTCTTCAAATTGCAATTTATAATACCATATTTCGCCCAAAAAAGCAACACTTCCCGGAGGAATTGTCGCTGGAAGATTATGAAGCTTCTCTTAAGCGGGTTGCATTTTTCCACATCCGATGATATACTGCGTTACATGGGGGAATTTTGCCGAACCGAGGCGGCTCCCCCCGGTTACTTTTCGCGGAGGAAGCAATATGAAGACGAAAACCAGCCGTATTTTAGCGGTTGTGCTGATTTTTCAGCTGCTCGCCTTTTCGGCCTGCGCCGGATGGCTGATATACGACGCCAAGGTCGATCGCAGCGGCTGGGCGGAAAAGGACGGCGTGCGCTTTTATCGGGACTTTCACGCCAAACCCGTTACCGGCTGGCTGGATATAGACGGGCAGCGGTATTTTTTCCTTGAGGGCGGCATTCCCGCCACCGGCTGGCTGGAACAGGACGGCGTTACCCGGTACTTTGGCAGCGACGGCGTCATGCTGACCGGCTGGCAGACCATCGGCGGAAAAACCTACTGCTTTGGCGATGACGGCGGGATGCTCACCGGCTGGCAGCAGCTGGACGGCGTGCCCTGCTACCTCCCCGATGGCGTTCTCGCCACGGGCTGGCAGGAGATCGACGGAAAGCGGTACTATTTCGGCGACGACGGCAAAATGCAGACCGGCTTCACAAACATCGGCGGGGACATTTACTACCTTGACGAAGGCGGTCAGCCCCTGACCGGCGACGTATTTATTGGTGAAAACCGCTACCATTTTTCCGATGAAGGCGTCATGCACACCGGCTGGCTCACCTCCGAGGACGGACTGCGCTACTATCAGGCCGACGGCACCATGGTGACGGCGTGGCAGGAGATCGGCGGAAAGCGGTATTATTTCGGCGAAAACGGTGCAGCCACCATCGGCTGGTATCAGGAGGGCGAGTACAACTATTACTTCCTGTCCGACGGCTCTGCCGCCGTCGGCCCCACGGAGATCGATGGGGAGACCCACTTTTTTACCCCCAAGGGCATGGAGGTCATCCTCGTCAACGCCGCCCACCCGATTCCAAGCTACTATACCGTCAACCCCGTGATCGTGGTGGACTGGCACCAGGTCGATCAACGTTGCTACGAGCCGCTGATGCAGATGCTCTCCGATTGCTCAGGCGCGGGGATCGAGTACATCTTCAACTGCGGCTACCGCACCATGCAGGAGCAGACGGACATTCTGGAAAAGCGGACGCAGGAACACATGAAGGAATTTGACCTCGACTTCGATGAAGCCCGGAAAAAGGCGCTGGAAACTGTAGCCGTCCCCGGCACCAGTGAGCATCAGATGGGTCTGGCCGTGGACATCTCGGGGGAGGCCGCCAATATCTGGCTGGCGGAGCATTGCTGGGAGTACGGCTTCATTCTCCGCTACACCGAGGAAAAAGCATCGATCACCGGCATCACCAACGAGCCGTGGCACTTCCGGTACGTAGGCAGGGAAATTTCCATGGACATGAAGGACTCCGGGCTGTGTCTGGAGGAATATCTGGGTGCGGCATAGACGTTGAAAATGGAACACATAAGTACAAATTGGGATTTTTCGAGGTACAATATGAGCATAACGGTTAACATATACTATTCAGGGACAAACGGTTCCGCCCGGAAATTTGCGGAAGAAATGATGGCAACCGGTACTGTAGCTGCCATTCGAAGCGAAAAAGGGAATCTCCAATATGCGTATTTCTATCCTGCGGAGGATCCTGAAACAGTCCTGTTGATTGACAGTTGGGAAAGTCAGGCCGCTATTGACGAACACCACCATACCCCAATGATGCAAACAATCATTGCACTTCGGGACAAGTATGATTTGCACATGAAGGTTCTTCGCTTTCTTTCAGATGATGTACCGGAGGCAGATCATGGCTTTATTCGCAGTTAAGCGACCTGCCACATAGCTTCAAAGCAGCATTACGCCGCCGGTTCCCTTTTCGGGAACCGGCGGCGTCCATTTTAATCTCTGCGCAGTGCCTCGATGGGGTTCAGGTTTGCCGCCTTGTAGGCCGGGAGCATACCGAACACCACGCCGATGAAGGTGGAGAACACCACCGCCACGATGATGGCCGGCGCGCTGATGGACACCGGGATCTGCATCATGTTGGAGATCAGCTCCGCGAGGATCACGCCGCTGATGACGCCGATGATGCCGCCCAGACTGGTCAGCACCGCCGACTCCGTCAGGAACTGGAGCAGAATGCGCTTCTTTCTCGCACCGATGGCCTTCTTCAGGCCGATCTCCGCCGTCCGCTCCGTCACGGACACCAGCATGATGTTCATAACGCCGATGCCGCCCACCAGCAGGGAGATGCTGGCAATCCAGATCAGCTGGGTGTTGGTGGACTGGGACATTTTTTGCAGCTGCTGTGCCTGTTCCAGCATGTCCTGACTGCGGTAGTCGAAGTCGGAATTTTCCGAATCCACGATCTGCTTCTGGGTCAGCAGGTCAGCCGCTTCCTTGCCTGCTGTGGCCATGGTGTCAGTGTTTTTCACCTTGATGGCCACGTTCTGAGGTTCGTCAAACTGGAACGCCGTCGGCCAGACCGTGCTGGGGATGTACAGGCAGCCGGAGGAGGTGTCCGCATAGAGGAGATAGTCCTGCAATGTCTCAATGGTGGGGGTGAACTCCTTGGAAAGGGCAACCACGCCCACCACGGTGAATACGTCGCCCTTGACCTCCAGCGACTTGCCCACGGGGTCTTCCCCGCCGAACAGGGTGGAGACCGTGTTGGCGTCCACCAGCGCCACCTTGCGGAAATTGTCGTAGTCCGCCTGGGTGAAGCCCCTGCCGGACTTGACCTGATAGCCGTAAACCGACAGATAGTGCATATCAATGCCGTAGGTCTCGCCGTTGAAGCTCGTGTTCTGGTAGTACACAAAATCGGAATTGTTCCGGGAGTTGTACAGCGATACTTCCTCCACGCCGGAGATGTTCTTTAACTCCTGCCGGGTCTCCTCGGTGATGACCCGCACGCCGTCGGGGATGGAATTCCAGCTCATGTCATAGGAATACCCCGACTGATTCAGATTGACGGTGACCACGTTGTTGCCCGCGCCGATGAGGTTTTCCTTGATCTGCTCGTTGGTACCCTGAATAGTGGAAACGATGGTGATGATGGCCGCGATGCCGATGATAATGCCCAGCATGGTCAGCACGCTCCGCATCTTGTGTCCCCAGATACCCTGAAAGGCAAGCCGGATATTTTCTATCATAAATTTGCCCTCCTTAGTAACTGTACAGGTCGCTCACGTCGCTCTCCACCGTGGGCGCGCCCTCTTTCAGGTTCTTGCCGTAGGGGAATGCGATGAGATCGTCCACCGTCAGGCCGCTGCGGATTTCGGTATAGCTGCCCCAAAGCGCCTTGCCCGTGGTCACGAACCGCTTCTCCAGCTTACCGCCGGCACCCTGGACATAGACGTAGGACTGCCCGTTCTCGGTACGGATGAAGGGGTTCTCCAGGTAAATGCCGTTCTCGCTTTCCGCGGAGGAATACTGGATATTGACGTACATTCCCGCCTGCAAGTCCGCAGTTTCGTCCACGAAGACCGTGAAGGGATAGTAGGATACATTGGGGTTGCCAGAACCGTTCCAGCCGTCGCTGTTGGTGGGGAAATCGCCCATGGTGACGATCTTGCCGGTATAGGTCATGCCGGTGTTCCAGTCGTTGACCGTGACCTCCTGGCCGATCTGCATCTTGTCCTTTTCCAGCTCGCTGACGCTGCCCTGAATGTAGAACCCGCCGCCGCCGGAGACCTTAAGGACGGGCTGGTTTTGGGTCTTGGCTTCCTCCTCCGTCAGGACGGAGACCACCTTGCCGTCAAATTCGGCATAGACGTTGCCGTCGCTCATTTCGGTCTGCATGATCTTGTAGTCCGCCTCGGCCATCTTGATCTTGAATTTCGTTTCCTTGATGGTCTTCTCCTGCTCGGCGCGCATCTGTGCCAGCTGCGCGGCGGTATAGCCGCTGCCGGGGTCAGGCATATCCGGGTCAGTGGGCTCGTCGGGGTTGTCCGGGTCGTCCGTTGTAATGGTGTGGTCAGGAACTCCCGATGCGTTAAAGAAATTGAACGCAAAGCCACTGCCCTGCTTGAAAACATGCAGCCCCTCCCATGCCAGTCGGTTGCCCATGGACATGTCATCTTCGGTGACCTTAAACACAATGTAGTAATCTTCCACGGAAACAGTAGGCTTCTCACCGGGGTTTTCCGCAGCCGATGCGCTGGAATGCTCACCGCCTTCGCCCTCGGAGGTTTCCTCCGTGGAAGGTGTAGTCGCTTCCGTACTTGGTTGTGTAGGCGGTTCCGTACTCGGCTGCGTAGGCGGCTCTGTACTTGGTTGCGTAGGAGGCTCCGTAGTCGGTTCCGTAGTTGGCTCTGTGGTTGGTTCCGTAGCTGGTTCCGTTGGATCGGGCTGGTTCTTAGTCTGGAGATCTTCCGCCAGTTGGCGCGCCTTTTCCAAGATACTGTCGTTAACGGTGTACCCATTTCTGAGCCAGCAGATCAGCGCCGTTTCTTCATCCTTGCCGTCGTAGAACTGTTTGTCGGATAACTCATAATTACCTTCCAGCGGTCTGTTTGCTCCCCCATTTTCTCCGCCGTAATTAAAATCGTCAGGACTCACGATGGACATGGGCTTCATGTTCTGAATGTCCTTCAGCTTCTTCTGGGCAGTTTCCAAGTCCAGCTTCAGCTTTTCCACTTCCAGCCGCTTGCGTTCCAGCTGGAGGTCGGACAGGGTGGTGTCGAAGGTCATCAGCACGTCGCCCTTTTTCACCTCGTCACCCTGAGCGACTTTCATTTCCGTCACCGTCTGGGTGGAGGAAAGAAATACGGTCTGGATTTTATCCGTGGAGACGGGGCCGTAGCTCTCCTGAGAATCGCCCCAGTATTCCGTCATGCCTACGCTGTTAAAGGCAAACACCTTCACCGGCTCCGATCTGCCCCGGCTCACGCCGAACCACACGCCAAGGCCGATGGCCACGACCAGCACCACGGCGGTCACCGTTATGATGATCTTTTTCTTATTCTGCTTCTTCATTCCCGGCACCTCCCTCCTGCTGCTCGTCGTAAGTACGGAGCTGCCCGTCCAGAATGTGGTAGATCTTGTCGGCACACTGGGCAATGGCAAGCTCGTGGGTGATCATGAGGATGGTCATGCCCTCGTCACTGAGCCGCCGGAAAATATCCATGATCTGGTTGCCCGCCTTGGTATCCAACGCGCCGGTCGGCTCGTCTGCCAGCAAAAGATCCGGCTTTCCCACCATCGCCCGGGCGATGGCAACACGCTGGCACTGGCCGCCGGACAGCTGGTTGGGGAAAAAGTCCATCCGCTCTTCCAATCCCACGGCCTTCAGCGCTTCCGCAGCCCGCTCCCGCCGTTCCTTCAGGCTCACCCCGGCGTACAGCAGGGGCAGCGCCACGTTGTCCAGCGCGGTGAGCTTGGGCATCAGGTAAAAGCTCTGGAACACGAAGCCCAAGTGCTTATTCCGAATGTCCGCCAGTTCATCGTCACCCATGTCCTTCAAATTCTGGCCGTCCAGCTCATAGGTACCGGAAGTGGGAACGTCCAGACAGCCGATAATGTTCATCAGGGTGGTCTTGCCGGAACCGGAAGGCCCGATCAGCGAAACGACTTCACCCTTGTGCACCGTCAGGTCCACGCCTTTCAGCACATCCAGCGTGCTGAAAGATTTGCGGATTCCGGTGATTTTCAGCATCTCCTGCATGGCGGCACCTCCTCAGGAATTCTGGCTGAAGCCCTTGGCGTTCAGCTTTTTTTCGCCCCAGCGCTGGACCTGCGTCAGGATGGTGGAGAACATCAGGTAGATAAAGGCAACTTCCAGATAAAGCGGCAGCGATTCATAGGTGCGCGCCACAATGCGCTGGGTGGCCATAAACATCTCGGTTACCGTAATGTTTGCGGCAAGGGAGGTATCTTTGAGCAGGGAAATCAGCGAGTTGAACAGCGGCGGGAA
>OHPO01001261.1_pt1 | contig 11857 bp, 9 predicted proteins | sample 1577741 | NCBI WGS metagenome assembly OHPO01 (sample SAMEA3879574, study PRJEB24766) | human gut metagenome | biome: human-associated habitat; feature: feces | place: USA | collected 1985/1987
CAAAGAGGATATTCTTAAAATAAATGCCATGCTTAATAAAATTAAAAAGAAAAAATAACAAAAAGCACCAAGGTTTTAAATCCTTGGTGCTTTTTGTTATTGGTTTTGGATAATAAAGCAAAACGCAGGAAGAAAAATTTGTTTTTGTTATTAGTTATCATATACATAAAAAGCATCCGATAATTAAATATCGGATGCTTTTGGATTGTTATGTATATTAAAATTATTTCCAGCTCAGTATAACAGAAGGATCGGCAAATATTTCATCAAGCTTTTCAAAAAAAGGCACACAATCATTATAATCAAGAGAACGATGGTCAATTGCAACTGTAAGAGGAAGAATTGATCTTATGGCAATTTGATCCTCACCTTGTTCGTTTGTAACAACAACGGGCTTTTTTTGAATTGCATTAACTGCAAATGCAGTTGTCTGCGGAGGAATAATTTCAAGCAGCAGGCAAAGCCCTTTTTGCTTTCTGTAAATTGAGCCAAGGTTTGAAATTGTTGTTGTGCCCTGTTCAATGTCGTGCTTTGTGAGTCTGTCTTTATGAGAAATGGAATAATATTCTTTTTTTGCATCGCCCGAAAGAGTGTGCACTTTGTGCTTGCCGGGCATTTTGGAACCGTAGAGTCTGTAAACGGTTTGGCCAACTTTGCCTTCCTTCAGTCCGTTTATGGTGTTGTCTAAGGAAACCTCAAACATAACCTCGTTCATATCACTGTTGTTTGCTCTGCGAACGGTATCGTTGATTGCTTCTGCCATTTCGGAAAGTGTTTTTTGGTTCATATCATGCATATTAACCGTCATCATCTCTCCGGTGTGAAGCATCATCGGCATCGAAACATCAACATTGTCGTGATAATGAAGTGAGCCTCGCACAAGCTTTCTGTTAAAATCAAGTGTTGCGTTCATTTTCGGGGCAGCCATAAGACCCTCGCAAATGATTTTTATCATAACGGTGTTAATCGTTATTTTTTTGCTTTTATCTGTTATATTTTCATTAAGCTTTTTAACATATTTCATCATTTCCGTAACATCGGCTTCATAGCTCATTGCCGCATGCGGAATTTCTTCCCAGCTTTGCGATGTCATGTTAGAAACGATTTTTCTTGCTATGCCAAAATGTTCTGTTTTATAAATTCCCATTTTTACTCCTTATTTGCTTAGGGTGTTTATATAATTTATATAAAAATTATAGCACACAGCACATTCAAAAAAAATTGTGAATTCTTACAAAAGTTAAGAATAGTAAAAAGGAATAATTATATAATTTAAAAAACACTACATTGCATCTTTAGTTAAAACGCTTTTTCATTAAATTTTTCTTCAAAAGCTTTGCAAAGCTCGTCTCTGAATTTTGGGTGAGCAATCTTGATAAGCGCTCTTGCTCTTTCTTTAAGCGTTCTGCCTTTAAGCATTGCAGTGCCGTATTCTGTAACAACGCAGTTAACATCATTTCTTGTTGTTGTTACTGCAGAGCCGGGAGTAATTGTCGGCACTATTTTTGAAATGGTATCATTTTTGGTGGTAGAGGTCATGGCAATAACGGATAAGCCGCCGTTGCTCATTGTTGCGCCTCTTACAAAGTCCACCTGGCCGCCAACGCCCGAAAACTGCTTTGGTCCTATTGTGTCTGCCACTACTTGCCCCATAAGATCAACCTGCAGGCATGAATTTATAGAAATAAAGTTGTCGTTTTTTGCAATGTTCGGCGGATAGTTAACGTATTCAATCGGATACATTTCAACATCAGGATTATCGTCAATATAATCAAAAAGCTTTCTTGTGCCGAAAGCAAAGCCTAAAATAGTTTTGCCTTTGTGTGTTTGCTTCATAGAATTGTTTATAACACCGCTTTTAAGCAAATCAACAACACCGTCGCCAACCATTTCAGAGTGTAATCCTAAATTCTTTTTGGTCTTCAGTTCTTCACAAATCGCATCCGGAATGCCGCCGATGCCAAGCTGAAGGCAGTCGCCGTCTTTAACAAGTGCTGCGCAGTTTTTGCCAATCTGAATTTCAACATCGCTAAGCTTTACGGACGGAACCTCAGGTAACGGCTCGTCTATTTCAACGAAATAGTCAAATTCACTTATGTGCTTTATTGCGGCACCGTGTGTTCTCGGCACGAATTTGTTAACCTGTGCTATCTTTAATTCACAGTATGAAAGCGTGCTCTCAATATAATCAATATTTGTGCCAAGAGAAACATATCCGTTTTCATCCGGCGGGCAAACAGAAACTATTGAAACCCTCGGCTTGATAACATTTTTAAGCACCGTAGGGATTTCATAAAAATTGCTCGTTGTAAAGTCTGCAATGCCTTTTGAAATCGCATCTCTGTTTGTTCTTGATGCAAAAAATGAGTTATAAGTGATGTGGCCCTTCATTTCGGGCTTTACCCATGGTGTGTCACCGATAATAAGCATGTTTGATATTTGCAAATCACTATAATTCATATAATTATTTGCAAGTGCTCTTTCTATTCCGAGCGGCTCACAGCAGCCGAAAGAGGTTACTATTCTGTCTCCGTTCTTGATGTGGGAGATTGCTTCTTCAGCCGAAACAAGCTTGCTTTTGTATAGTTCTTTGTTGTCCATAAATCCACGCACCTTTCATGATTATTTTTAATGATATATCAAGAATAATTCATTGGCAATAAATGGATTGCCGATTTTATTTTTAGTTAATATTCAACCTTCAGCTTTTCTTCAGCCTCGGCAACTTTAAGCATAATGGCACATTCAATTCGTTTTCTGTGTAATTCACAGCCAAATTCATATATTCCGTTAACGCTTCCTGTTGTGTGATATGCATTTGCGGCACAGCCTCCGCTGCAGTAAAGCTTTGCAAAGCAATCTTTGCATTCCGGGTGTGAATAAACATTGCAGCCCTTAAATTCATCAAGAATTGCAGTGTTTGTAACACCTTTCCAAATATCTCCGAGCAAAAATTTTTCATCGCCAACAAATTGATGGCACGGATAAAGCTCGCCGCTTGGTGTAACCGCCATGTATTCGGTGCCGACTCCGCAGCCTGACACACGCTTATAAATACACGGCCCGTGCTCAAGGTCTATCATATAATGATAAAATGTAAATCCGTTTCCTTTTCTGTATCTATTCAGCATTTCGTCTGCAAGAATTTCATATTGCTCTTTTAAAACAGGCAAATCGCTTTCTTTGAGCGCATACGGCTCAGCAGGATCGCAAACAACAGGCTCAATTGAAAGCTCTTTGAAGCCCAAATCAGCCATATGGATAATGTCTTTTGAAAAATCGGTGTTGTAATGCGTGTAGGTGCCCCTCATGTAGTAATCTGCCTGATTGCGGGCATTTGCAAATTTTTTAAATTTATCAACTATTAAATCATAAGAGCCTTTTCCGTTGCAGGTTGTTCTGAGGCGGTCGTGAGTTTCTTTTCTTCCGTCAAGCGAAAGCACAACATTTCCCATTTCTTTGTTGCAAAATTCAATAACATCGTCATCAACAAGAACTCCGTTTGTGGTAAGCGTAAAGCGAAAATTCTTGTTGTGCTCTTTTTCTATGCTTCTGCCGTATTCAACAAGTCTTTTGCAAACATCCCAGTTAAGAAGCGGCTCTCCGCCGAAAAAGTCAACCTCAAGATTTTTTCTTGTGCCGCTTTTTTCAATAAGAAAATCAAGCGCTCTTTTTCCCGTTTCAAAGCTCATTAAGCCTTTTGGCCCGTCATATTCACCTTTGCCGGCAAAGCAGTATTTGCAGGCAAGATTGCAATCGTGTGCCACATGCAGGCAAATCGCTTTAAGCACGCCTTGCCGTTTTTTAAAATCAAGAGCAGAATTTTCAAATGCGTCCTTTGCAAAAAGGCGGCCGTCCTTTATCAATGCTTCAATATCTTCAAAGCAAAGGTCAATGTCATCAGGCGTAACATCTTCACGGTTTGCATATTTATCAAGAATGTAAGCCTTGATTTTGTCTTTCGGCTCGGTTTCAAACATATTTATAATATCATAAGCAACCTCGTCAACGGAATGAACACAACCGCTGTTTTGGTCTATAATGATATTATAACCTTTCATTTTATAAGAATGTATCATATTTACTCCAAAGAAAAACGGCGGTAGTTATACCGCCGCAGTCTTACATCAATTTAATTATTTCTTAAGCTGCTCACACTTTTGGTTTGCAACTGAGCAGGATGTTTTGCTTGCGGATTGGCAAGAAGTTTGGCATTCGCCGCAGCCGCCGTTTTTAGCGGATTCGCAAAGATTGCGAGAGCTTAAAGTATTGATTCTTTTCATACCGAAAACCTCATTTCATTTTTTTATATATTTTATATTATAATTCCGCTTTTGTCAATATGCAGTTGGAAATCAGTAAGCCTGAATCGCTAACAAGCTCCGTGCCGCTTTCTCTGAATTCGGAAATGATTGATAAAAGCTCCGGTGTTATTATTTCGTTCGGAGTAAGCAGCGGAATGTCGGGAGGGTAGGCAAAAATAAATTCCGCTCCCGTTTTTCCCTCGCATGTTTCAATCGGCGTTGCTTCATATTCCTCGGGAAGCTCAAATCGGTGAATTTCATCTCCGCATGGAGGCTTTTGCAACATTTTTGGCATTTTGGAGGAAACAGCATTGTCTGTTTCCGTTAAAGCTTTTGACAATGCATTTAAAGCATTCTCATCATCTGCAACTGTTGAAATTAAAACTATGTGTTCAATATATGCGGCTTCCGGTTCAATTTTGTGTTTGTTTCGCAAAATTTTGCACAGCTGCGCCGCATTTATGTTGCTTTTTGCTGTTGAAACGCAAATTCTGCTTTTGTCGTCGGCCGGCAAAAAAGATAAATGATTCAACTTTGTTTTGTTATAAAAATCATCAAGCATTTTTGAATAATTGTTGAAATCCTCTTTTGAACATTTCAGATATTCGCAGCATCTAGATGCAGAAGCCATCAAAATGTAGCTTGGTGAGCTTGTTTCAAAGATGTCAACATAAAACTTAAATTTGTTCGTAAATGCATCATTATATATGTTTGCAACAGCCGTTTGCGTAAGTGCCGGCAAAGTTTTGTGAAGGCTTGAAATAACAATGTCTGCAGCAGGATATTTCGGAAAACTTCCAAACGGAAAGTGGGCTGCGTGTGCACCGTCGGCGATAATCGGAATATTTGCGGTTATATTGCTTGTTATTCCTTCGTATGTCGGTGTTGTAACAACTATTGCTTTTGCATTCGGATGCTGTTTTGTCAGTCTGTCAATTTCTTCTTGTGTTATTCGAGTGTATATTCCGTGGAGTTCATCATAATCAGGCTCGGCGTATATAACATTCAAATGCCGTAATAAGCAGGCCGAATAAACGCTTTTGTGGCAGTTTCTTGCAATTATAATTTTGTCGCCGTCATCTGTAACGGCAAATATGGCGGAAAGTAAACCTACGGTTGATCCGTTAACAAGAAGAAACGAGCGCTTTGAAGAATAAAATTCGGAAAGGTCCTCAATTTCTTTTATACTGCCGGTTGCGTAATGTAAATTGTCAAATCCTTCAATTTCCGTTATGTCTTCTTCGCTGCCTATGATGTTAAATTTAGGATTTCTTTTGTGCCCCGGCATATGAAAAGGTATTTTGTTTAAATTTTGTAAATCACTATGCAGCATTTAACGGCTCCTTAGTTTTGCGTTTGTGCAGAATTGCACAAGGCATTGAAATAAGTGCGAATATTACGGGTAAGCCCTCAATCAAAGCATTTTCTTTAAAAATAAACAGGCATATACAGGCAGTTAAAAGGATCAGGCCTATTATCACCGTAAGAAACGCATAGAATAAATTCTTTTTAAAATTGATTAAAAACAGAAAGAATATTGCCGTTCCGGCCGAAACCGAAAAAACAAGAGAGCCTGCACAGTGCAAATAATATTGCAGCCGTAAATCATAATCAAATTTAAATATCAATGTTAATGCCATTCCTACAAAAGCAATTGCTCCTAAGCTAATAAAGAACGACTTGAATTTCTTTGTGCCTTTGCTATATATGTAGATTCCGTTTAAGAGCAGTGCGGCATATGCCGATATTCCCCAAACGGCAAAAAGAACAGGGTGCCTGAGGCCTGTTTTTGAAAGAGCTCCCGAATTTGCGGTCAAGCTTCCGAAATGCATAAACCAAGCCGTATATGCAGCGGCGGAAAACGATATGATGCAGATTATTGCTTTTTTCATTTTGTTGCCTTCATTAAAGTTTTATAAAACAATTATAGTATAATGCAATTGACTTTTCAAGATGATTGTGTTAATATACCGTTGTTGCGAATTGCGGCAAACCGCTTGGCTTGTGTGCAAGTGCGCCACGGCTTCCTTAGCCGTGTAAAAATTTAAGGTGTTTTTCAATGCGGAAGTGGCGGAATCGGCAGACGCGCTAGATTCAGGTTCTAGTGAATGCAAATTCATGAGGGTTCAAGTCCCTTCTTCCGCACCAAATGCGGCAGGCACGGCTTGCCGCATTTTTTATTGTTTGCTACAATAGGATGTCTGCAACGCCGTTTAAATCTGCGTGAATTATTATGCAGTTGCCTAATTTAATTTAATATAACAGTAACTGTTTTTGCTTCGAGTGCTTCTCAAAGCCTTTTTTATTCTATTCGGTGTAATACTATACGGCATATGCTTTGTTTAAACGGGTTGGCAAGAAGAAATTTTATTATAAATCTTATGCAAAATGCACTAATTTTTTTCTTATTTGTTGACACAATAACGATGATATTATATTATATGAAATAATAAATATTTATGAATTTGCTATGATTAAGGTATATTTATGAAAAGCTTGCTTGTTTATTTAAAGGACTATAAAAAAGAATCTTTTTTTGCTCCGCTTTTCAAAATGCTTGAGGCAATTTTTGAACTCATTGTTCCGCTTGTTGTTGCTTCAATTATAGATAACGGCATTCTGAAGAAAGATTATCACAAAATAATCGCAGATGTCGCATTGCTTGTTTTGCTTGCGGTGGTTGGTATGGTTGCAGCCATAACGGCTCAATACTTTGCGGCTAAGGCGGCAACGGGCTTTGGGCGCAATGTTCGCTCTGATTTGTTTGCAAAAATTCAATCTCTTTCTTTCTCCGAAATGGATGAGGCAGGGGCATCAAGGCTTGTAACAGTTATGACTAATGATACCGCTCAGGTGCAAAACGGAGTTAATATGGCGTTGCGCTTATTTCTGCGCAGCCCGTTTATAGTTTTCGGTGCAATGATAATGGCATTCACGGTTGATGTTAAATGCGCAACTGTTTTTGCGGTTGCCATTCCCGTACTTTTCATTATTGTTTTTTTGATAATAGGTTACACAACTCCAAGATATAAAAAAATCCAAAATCAGCTTGATTCAATTACTTTAAAAACAAGAGAAAATCTTATCGGTGCCCGTGTTATTCGTGCATTTACTCAGGAAAACAAAGAAATCGAATCGTTTGAAACGCAAAATACTTTGTTTTCTCACATGCAAAAGGCGGTCGGCAGAATTTCCGCTCTTATGAATCCGCTTACATTTATTGTTATAAATGTTGCTGTAATTGTGCTTGTTTATGCCGGAGCTATTCGTGTTGATTCCGGCAGACTTTCCCAAGGTGAAGTGGTTGCTCTGTATAACTATATGAGTCAAATACTCGTTGAGCTGATAAAACTTGCAAATATAGTTATCACAATCACAAAAGCACTTGCCTGTGCCGGCAGAATAGAAAGCATTCTTAAAATAGAAAGCTCGGTTTGCCATAATGATAATTCCGGCGTTTGTAACAGTAATGCCGTGGAATTTGATAATGTTTCTCTAACTTATAAAAATGCTGCTGAGGAATCACTTTCCGGCATTAGTTTTGCTGCCGAGAAAGGTCAGGTAATCGGCGTAATCGGCGGCACCGGCAGCGGCAAAACGAGCCTTGTTTCGCTTATTCCGCATTTTTATGATGCCACTTGCGGAACCGTGTACGTTAACGGCATTGATGTTAAAGCTCAAGATGATGATTTGCTAAAATCTAAAATCGGATTTGTGTTGCAGAAAGCAGCGCTGTTTAAAGGCACTGTCAGAGATAATTTAAAGTGGGGCAGCGAATCGGCGTCTGACGAAGAAATGCTTGCGGCACTTTCTCAGGCTCAGATTCTTGATTCGGTTAATGAAAAAGGCGGACTCAATGCCGAAATAGAACAAAACGGGGCCAATCTTTCGGGAGGGCAAAAGCAAAGGCTTGCAGTTGCAAGGGCTCTTGTTCGTAAACCTGAAATACTTGTGCTTGACGATAGTTCTTCGGCGCTTGATTTTGCAACAGAGGCGGCAATGCGCACTGCCATTGCAAAGCTTGATTATAATCCTACCGTTTTTATAGTAAGTCAGCGTGCATCTTCTGTTATGGCCGCCGATAAAATTATAGTTTTGGATGATGGTAAGTGCGTAGGTTGCGGAACTCATAAGCAGCTGCTTGCCGATTGTGATGTATACAAAGAAATTTATGCATCGCAGTTCGGAGGGGAGGATGCAGTATGAAAAAGGGCGTAATCAGAAAAGTTCTCTCCTATATAGGCAAATATAAATATTTGGTGCTTCTTTCTATTGTTTGCGCTGCTGCATCGGCTCTGCTTGCGCTTTATGTGCCTATTCTTGTCGGCAAAGCAATAGATTGCATAGTCGGCGCCGGTAATGTTGATTGCTTCAATGGTGCCTTATCTTGTTCAAATTGCCGTTTTGGTTTGCATAACCGCAATTCTTCAATGGCTTATGAATGTTTCTAATAATAGGATAACCTTTAATGTTGTTCGTGATATGCGAAACAGAGCCTTTTCAAAAATTCAGGTTCTTCCGTTTTCTTATTTAGACAGCCATCCTCACGGAGAAACCGTCAGCCGTGTTATTTCGGATGCAGATCAATTTGCAGACGGCCTTTTGATGGGCTTTACGCAGCTGTTTACGGGTGTTGTAACCATAATCGGCACACTTGCATTTATGATTTATATCAATTTTTGGATTGCCTTGGTTGTTGTTGTTTTAACTCCGCTTTCGTTTTTTATTGCCCGATTTATTGCAAAACGAACATATAATATGTTTAAACTTCAAAGTGAAACGAGGGGAGAACAAACCTCTTTTACGGATGAAATGATAACAAATCAAAAGGTAACTCAGGCATATGGTCATAAGCAGCAAAATCAGCAAAAGTTTGATGAAATTAACAATCGCCTTGCAGAATGCTCACTTAAAGCCACTTTCTTTTCTTCAATCACAAATCCTTCAACAAGATTTGTAAATTCCGTGGTCTATGCGGCAGTTGCGCTGTTTGGTGCAATAATGGCAGTTAAAGGCAATATAACAGTCGGCATTCTTTCAAGCTTCCTTGCATATGCAACGCAATATACAAAGCCGTTTAATGAGATAAGCGGAGTTGTAACGGAACTGCAAAATTCAATTGCCTGTGCAGGCAGACTCCTTGATCTTATAGAAGAAAAAGAAATAAAGCCGGACACCGAAAAAAGCATTAAGCTTGATAATCCAAGCGGAAAGATTAAACTTGAAAATGTTGATTTCAGTTATTTGCCGAATAAAAAGCTTATTGAAAACCTTAATATTGATGTACACAGCGGAATGCGTGTTGCAATAGTCGGGCCAACGGGTTGCGGAAAGACCACACTTATAAATCTTTTAATGAAGTTTTATGATGTTGATGCCGGCAGCATAAGTGTTGACGGAATTGATTACGGCTGCATAAATGTTAAATCCCTTCGTTCTTCTTTCGGAATGGTGCTTCAGGATACTTGGCTGAAATCAGGAACAATAAAAGAAAATCTTGTTATCGGCAAACCGAATGCCTCGCAGGATGAAATAGTTGCAGCTGCTAAAAAAGCGCATTCACACTCTTTCATAAAGCGCCTTCCTAATGGGTATAACACTTTTATCGGCGCAGACGGCGGTAATCTCTCTCAAGGCCAAAAGCAGCTCTTGTGTATCACAAGGCTGATGCTTGTTGATCCGCCGATGCTTATACTTGACGAAGCAACATCAAGTATAGATACACGCACGGAAATAAAAATTCAACGGGCATTTGAAAAACTTATGAAAGGTAAAACAACTTTTATTGTTGCGCACAGACTTTCAACTGTTAAAAATGCGGATTTAATTCTTGTTATGAATAACGGCTCTGTAATTGAAAAGGGAACTCATGAATCCCTGCTTGCGGATAAGGGCTTTTATTTCAATCTTTATAACAGCCAATTCAGCGGCATGAGCGCTGAGTAATCTCATAATAGGAGGATACAGATGGATACTTTGGCAAAGATTCTGGAAAAAATAGATAATGTTGTTTGGGGTCCGGTAACGCTTGTTTTACTTGTTGGCACGGGTATTTTTCTCACGGTGCGCCTTAGATTTTTGCCGTGGCGTTATTTGCCTAAATCGCTAAAGGCAGCCTTTAGCCCCGAATCAAGAAAAACCGATAACGGAGACGGTGATATTTCGCCGTTTTCAGCATTGATGACAGCGCTGGCAGGTACTATCGGCACCGGCAATATAGTCGGTGTGGCAACTGCTATGGTGCTCGGCGGCCCAGGTGCTCTTGTTTGGATGTGGATTGCCGCAGCATTCGGTATTTCAACAAAATATGCAGAATGTGCGCTTGCAATAAAATACAGAGAAAAAAACGAAAGCGGCGAAATGTGCGGCGGGCCGATGTATACCATTAAAAACGGTTTTAAAAATAAGAAAATAGCCGCAATCCTTGCTGCCCTTTTTGCCGTGTTTACTTTATTTGCTTCTTTCGGAATCGGCAATCTTTCACAGGCAAATTCAATTTCTTCTTCTCTGAACAAAACCTTTTCCGTGCCAACCTGGGTAACCGGAATTGCGCTTGCAGTGTTCACTGCATTTATTATTTTCGGCGGAATAAAATCAATATCAAAGGTGTCTTCGGTTCTTGTTCCGATTATGGCTGTTTTTTATATTGTTTCAGGCTTAATTGTAATATTTGCAAATATAAAAAATGTTCCCGCCGGTCTTGCCACGATTTGGTCAATGGCTTTCGGAGGAAGAGCCGTTGCCGGAGGTCTTTCCGGGGCAATAACGGCATCTGTTATGCAAAGCGTTCGTTACGGCGTTGCCAGGGGCGTTTTCTCAAACGAGGCAGGTCTCGGTTCTGCAGCCATAACGGCATCATCCGTAACAACAGACAGTCATGTTAATCAAGGCTACATAAATATGTGCGGCACCTTTATAGACACGATAATCGTTTGCTCAATCACCGGCCTTGCAATCGCCTCAACAGGAGTTCTCGGTTCGGTTGATGCTTCCGGCAATCTTATTTCGGGCGCCGATTTAACGTTAATGGCATTTGAATCCACTCTCGGAAAAATCGGCGGCGTGGTTGTTTCAATCGGTATTTTGCTTTTTGCTTTTTCAACTATGCTCGGATGGGAATATCAAGGCGAAAAAGCACTTGAATATCTTTTTAAAAAGAAGTGGATTTGCTATATTTACAGAGCTGTTTTCACTCTTATTGTTTTCGTTGGTTCAACGGTTGCGCTTGATATAGCATGGTCTGTCAGCGATATCGCAAACGGCCTTATGTCCATCCCCAACTTAATTTCTCTTCTTGTGCTTTCCGGTGTTCTTGCAAAAGATACAAAAAAGCATCATTATGATAGCAAATTGCCCAAAAAATAAGCCTTTATTTTGTGTTGACTTTTGATAGCAAAAAATATAAAATATATTTAGTGTATTATAATTTTAAGGGGTGTCGTCAATGGCAACTTGCCCTAACTGCGGCAACAAAATACCGTTTTGGAACATAAAAGCCGAATGTAAAAAATGCGGTGTTTCCATTCCTAATTATAACTGGATGGAAAGACTTG
>OHPO01001272.1_pt1 | contig 11759 bp, 7 predicted proteins | sample 1577741 | NCBI WGS metagenome assembly OHPO01 (sample SAMEA3879574, study PRJEB24766) | human gut metagenome | biome: human-associated habitat; feature: feces | place: USA | collected 1985/1987
ATTCCGGAACTGCGTGCGGAGTTCGCCCGGTGGTATAAGAGATGGTACGGCGTGGACCTGGACCCTGCCAACGAAATCCTGCCCCTGATCGGCAGCAAGGAGGGTGTGATGCACATTTCGCTGGCCTTCCTGAACGAAGGCGACGGGGTACTCATACCCAATCCGGGCTATCCGACCTACGCCTCGGTATCGAAGCTCACCGGCGCCCGCATCCTGCCCTACGCCCTGAAAGAAGAGAACGACTGGCAGCCCGATTTCGAAGCGCTGGAGAAAATGGACCTGTCCGGTGTGAAACTGATGTGGTGCAACTACCCCAACATGCCTACGGGAGCCAACGGTTCGCGGGAGCTGTTCGAAAAACTGGTCGCCTTCGGCCGCAGGCACAACATCGTGATCTGCCACGACAACCCGTACAGCTTCATCCTGAACGACCGCCCGTTAAGCATTTTGAGCGTACCGGGAGCCAAAGAGATCTGCATCGAACTCAACTCCATGAGTAAAACCTTCAACATGCCCGGCTGGCGTATCGGAATGGTAGCGACCAATTCCCGGTTCCTGGAGTGGATCCTGCGCGTGAAGAGCAACATGGACTCCGGGATGTTCCGCCCGATGCAACTGGCCGCCGTCGAAGCGCTGAAAGCCCCCGACAGCTGGTACCAACGGATGAACGAGGTATATCGCCGCCGACGCGCACTGGCGGCCCGGATTCTGGAAACCCTCGGCTGCGATGTCCGCGACGACCAGGTGGGAATGTTCCTCTGGGGACGGGTGAACGATACCCTCGCGGCGCAACTCACGGCTGCCGGGGAGTGCCCGAACGGTGTCGGGGAAGCCATCTGCAATCGGGTACTGCACCAGTCGCGGGTCTTCATCACTCCGGGCTTCATCTTCGGCTCGGAAGGGCGGAACTACATCCGCATCTCGCTCTGCTGCAACGAGGAGATGTTGCAGGAGGCACTCGACCGGATCACGACGACCCGAACAAAACAGAATCAGTAAACAGAATATAAACAGACCGGATTCGCCGGTTACAGCCGGCGATCGCAAAATCAACAACGACAATGAAAATGGAAATAGAACCGCTCACTTTTCCGGGCGTGGATCCCAAACGTCCGATGATTATCGCAGGCCCTTGCAGCGCGGAGAGCCGTGAACAGGTACTCAAAACCGCCTCCGAACTGGCCGCCCGGGGCGTAAAGATCTTCCGGGCCGGTATCTGGAAACCCCGCACCAAGCCGGGCGGCTTCGAAGGCATCGGCGTCGAAGGCCTTCCCTGGATGAAGCAGGTCAAGCAGGAAACCGGCATGCTGGTAGCCACCGAGGTCGCCACCCCCGCTCATGTTTTCGAAGCCCTGAAAGCCGGCATCGACATCCTCTGGGTCGGTGCCCGCACCGTCACCAACCCCTTCGCCATGCAGGAGCTGGCCGACGCATTGAAAGGCGTGGATATCCCCATTCTGGTAAAAAACCCCGTCAATCCCGACCTGGAACTGTGGGTCGGCGCGATCGAACGGCTCTACAACGCCGGACTCCGACGGCTGGGCGTCATCCACCGGGGATTCAGCTCCTACGAGAAAAAAATCTACCGCAACGCTCCGCTCTGGCATATTCCGATCGAACTTCGCCGCAGATACCCCAACCTCACCATCTTCTGTGACCCGAGCCACATCGGCGGCAAACGCGAACTGGTAGCTCCCATCTCGCAGCAGGCGCTCGACCTGAACTTCGACGGACTTATCATCGAATCCCACTGCGATCCCGACAGTGCGCTGAGCGATGCGGCGCAGCAGGTGACGCCCGAAGTGCTGGACTACACGCTGCAACTGCTCGTGGTGCGCGACAATGCCCAAACCACGGAGAACATCAGCATCCTGCGCCGCCAGATCGACGAGGTCGATGAGCAACTGTTGAGCCTCCTCGCCAAGCGGATGCACATCTCGCAGGAGATCGGCACCTACAAGAAGGAGCACAACATGCCCATCCTGCAAAACAAGCGTTACGATGAAATACTGGACAAACGCGGCAAAATGGGTCAATCGCTCGACCTCGACCCGGAATTCATTTCGGAAATCATGAAGGCGATCCACGAAGAGTCGGTAAAGGTCCAGATGGAAATAATGAAATAACGACGTTCCCGATAAGCGAAGACAGCACCGAATTTATTCGGATCATGCCGTGCGAAGAAAACGAAGAAGCGATTCAACATTTTCGTCAAACGAGGGCGAAAGCTGCCGACGGCCTCTGCCGAGCGAAAAAACGAAGAATGAAATAGAACAATCCCCGGGCGGTCCCATGCCGCCCGGATCATCAAAAAACATAAACAAACCGATATATGCGCATACTGATTTTGGGAGCGGGAAAGATGGGCTCCTTTTTCACCGACCTGTTGAGTTTCAACCACGACGTAGCCGTCCTCGAAAAAGACCCTCGGCGGATGCGATTCATCTACAACGCCCAGCGCTTCACCTCGCCCGAAGAGATCGCCGACTTCCGGCCTGAACTGCTTATCAACTGCGTAACGCTGAACGCCACGCTCCAGGCATTCGAGGAGGTATTTCCCTATCTGCCGAAAGAGTGTATCATCTCCGACATCGCCTCGGTAAAGACCGGGTTGCAGGAATTTTATGAGAAATCGGGATTCCGGTACGTTTCGACCCACCCGATGTTCGGCCCCACGTTCGCCAACCTGGGCAACCTGCAAACCGAAAACGCCATCATCATCAAGGAGTCGGACCACATGGGGAAAATCTTCTTCAAGGACCTCTACGGTTCGCTGAAGCTCAACGTCTGCGAATACACCTTCGAGGGGCACGACGAAGTTGTGGCCTACTCCCTCTCGGTGCCGTTCGCCTCGACTCTCGTATTCGCCTCCATCATGAAGCACCAGGATGCCCCCGGCACCACCTTCAAGAAACACATGGCCATCGCCCGCGGACTGCTCTCCGAAGACGACTACCTGCTGACGGAAATCCTCTTCAACCCCAAGACGCCCGCACAGATCGACAACATCGTCGCCACGCTGACCCGCCTGTCGAAGATCATCGACAAAAAGGACAGCGGGGAGATGAAGCGGTTTCTGGACGGAGTCCGGAAAAACCTGGAGTAAAATTCGTACTCCATAAAAAACGGCCGGTATGTTACCGGCCGTTTTTCATATCGGTTCGATCCGCTAAAAACTCAACTTCACACCTGCCGTAAATCCGGCGCTGTACTGCGGAAACGCACTCCAGTCGTAAATCCGGCGGTTGCAAAGATTGTGACCTTCGGCGAATACCGTTACCCGCTTGGACGCGTACCAATCGACATTCAACCCCAGATCTACCGTATAGGGAATGCGCATATTCCCCACGATCCCGTCGTTCGGGAACCACGGAATCACTCGCGAAATATAGCGGTTGGACTGCAGGTCGAAAACGAGGCCGACCGAGAACTTACGATGATGATAGCGGGCCCGGACCGTACCCTCGAACTCCGGCAGGCCGATGCTCAAGGTCTGATGCTCGGTATAGGTCAGGCCCCGCCCGCCGATGGAGAACGTGAAATTGCTCACCGGACGGAACTCCAGCTCACCGTTGAGCGACATGACATTCAGCCGTCCCTGTACCAGACTGAACCCCTCATACCGGGTAGTCGGCGTATAGCAATACCAAAAGTTATGATTCTCGATGAAAGAATAGCCGACAAACAATCGGTAAATCAGCTTATCCTCGACGAGACGCCCACTCACACCGACACGGACCGAATAGTCCACCGTATTGCGGGGCATCGGGTCCGTATAACGAGGCACGTAATAAAGATTGGTTTCCATAAGCTCCCGCATATCGTTGTGCTTCAGGGTTCCGTCCAACTCGACATAAGGTACGAAACCGCCGCCGCCCAGATCGAAACGCAAGTGAGCGTAGGGAATGAAATAATTCGCCGCATCGCGCCCCGCCACATCGTCCCGGTAGTAATCCAAACCGAACTCCATATCGACCGACCGGGCACGATAGGCATAGCGGAACGCCCCCGAATAGGTCCGGTTGTAATAGTCGGAAGGAGCGGCCCAAACCGATTCGCCCTTGCGGTCGCCGCCCCACCGGCCCTCGAATCCGGCCCGGAAGACGAGCGTATGGCGGCCGAAACGTCGTCCAACGGCGGCATCTACCCCCAAATTCCACTCGTTTTCGTACGGATAATCCAACACCGGAACGACATTATCCTCCAGATAGAGTTTCGAATCCAGCGGATTCCACCAGTTGCCCGCCGTGACCTCGACATTGAAATTCGTCCGCGAGAGGTCGTTGAAATCGTCGCCGATCCGTATCTTTCCCTGCAAATCGCCGATCACGCGGCGATTTCCGTTGTCGAAAGTCGGAAAGTCCGGATCGGGGAAAAGGCCGTAACGGTCGATGATCCGGTTCCGGTAGCTCACCTCGCCCTCCAGCACATGACGCCCGATGTATTTCCCGGCGGCGACACCCACCCGATTGTCCATCCACAGGGCGCTATGGTCCCCGTCGGGCGTATAGGGAATCCGTCCGTACCGTCCGTCGTGGTTGATATAGCCCAACGCATAGCCGATGTCGGGATTCTGCGTCGATACATACAGATCGAGCGCCGAATTGAGCGGATAACCCGCTCCGGCCTTCAGGTAAAAAGGCAGCGGACGATCGAACTCCCAATAGGTGATCGTCGCAGGACGGATCGGGCGCGTGGCGAGCTGCGTTTCGAGCGTGAGCGGCGTGATCGAATAGTCGATTTCCGGCTGTATGGCCGCCGTATCGACCATATTGGGGCGCACGGCAAGTTTCGTCGCATGCTCCACGCTCGGCACATAGGCTTTGGATACTTCGACACGCTTCTCGACCTGGGCGTTGAGCGCCCCGGGCACCGCAAGCAGTCCGGCGATAAACATCAGGGACAGAATAGCTGATCGCTTCATATCGTTAATTGAGTTTCTTGATTTTCTCTTTCGCTTCCGCAACGATTCCGTCATCGGCGGGGGTGTAGCCGTCCACGATACTCTGGTAGGTCGCCCGGGCCTGGAACATGTCGCCCTTCTGCACATAAATATCGCCCAGCACAAGGAAGGACTTGGCCAGCCAGAAGGCATGAGGCGTTCCCTTGTCCGAGAAATCGAGCACCAGTTTTTCGGCACGAGCCGTATCGCCGGCCCGGAACGCGGACTCGATCACCCGGTAGGCCGACTCGGCTCCCTCGGGTGTTTTCACATTGGCGCTCAAAACCTTGTAGATCTTTTGCGCGGCAGCGGCATCTCCCCGGCGATCCAGAATCCCGGCCTTCGCAAACTGGGATGCTCGCCATGCCTCGTCTCCCGCAGCGGTGTAGGATGCCACATCGTCGGCCATGGACAGAATCCGCTCCTCATCCCCCGCCGCGATCGTCGCACGAACGTAGCCGTTCATGGCCTCGGCCTTTCCGGCAGCGGTGCTTTCGGCATCGGCCAATTTGCGGTAAGCCGCCGCAGCTTCCGTAAAGCGTTCATCGGCAAAAGTCATTCCAGCCAGCATCTTCAAAGCCCGATGCGTGTACTGATTCTGTCCCGCATCGGCCAGAGCCGCGAGCGTTTCGATCGCACGGGATCGTTCGCCCGTCTTCAGGTAGCAATCGCTCAAGCAATAGAGCGCATCAGCCGTATAATATCCCTTGGGATAACTTTCGAGATAACTGCGCAGCGACTTGGCCGCCGACGCAGGCTCGCCCGAAAGATAGATCCGGCGGGCGGCAGCGAACGAAAGCGAATCGCGCGACATGGCCGTAAGGTCCCCTTCGACACCGCTCTTCCGGGCATAATCGAAATAACCGCCGGCATCCCCTTCGGAGACATAAATATCCCGAATTCCCTGCAAGGCATCCTTGGCATCGGAGGATTGGGGCGCGGTCTTCACCACCATATCATAGTAGGAAAGCGACTTTTTCTTGTCGCCCAGGTTCAGGTAAGCCAGTCCCAACTCGGACAACGCGGCGCTCCGGTAGGGAGAATAAACATAGGTTTCGACGAAAGGTTCGAGCACTGCGGCCCCCTCGCGGAAGCGCTCCTGCGCTACGAAAGTCCGGCCCAGTTCGTAAGTCGCATCGTCGAGGTAATCTCCCCTGCCGTCGCGGATAATCTGCTGCAACGCCTTGATTTTTTCAGATGTACGTCCCAGAATACCGAGCGTAACGGCCCGCTGGTAGCGGGCGTAATCCGCTCCGTCATCGGATGCGGCCGCAGCCTGTCCGTAATACTTCAACGCCTCGTCGAACTGACGATCCGAATAGTAGGTGTCGCCCAGACGATTGCGGGCATCCGTGCGGTAACCGTCTTGGGTGGGATACAGTTCGATGAAGCGAACGAACGACTCCCGCGCCCGGGGCATATTCTCCTTCGAGAAGTGGCAATACCCCGTATTGTAGAAAGCCATCGCATATTCGGGCTCGGTTTTCGGCGCCCGCTTCAGGTAGGACTCGTAATCGCGCAGAGCAACGTCGTAATTTCCCCTGCCGTAAGCGATTTCACCCTGCCAGAAGGTTGCCAGCGCATTGTATTTGGGACTGATTCCGATACGGGCGGACTCCGCCAGATAACGCCCGGCCCCCTCCGTATCGCCCTTTTCCAGTGCGCTCAAGCCGCGGAAATAGGCGATCTTCTGCTTGGCGGCCAGCAGGTCGCCGTCGGGATCGGGATAGGAGGCGATGATCTCGTACGCTTCGTCGTAATTGTGCGAATTGTAATAGGCCGCCGCCAACAGCTCTTTGGCCGTGCGTATACTGGGCGACATAGCGGTTGAGTACCTGAATCGCTTCGTTGAAACGTCCGCCCCCCAGTTCGTATTGCAATTTTCCATAGTTGAACAGCGCGTCTTCGGCAATCGCGGAATCGAATTCGGCATTCGAAGCCATGGCGAACGACTGCATCGCCTGCTGCTTGTCCCCGCCGCGCAAGTAACAGTCGGCCAGGTGGTAGGAGGCGTTCTGCGTCAGAGCGTCGTCGGCTCCGCACGCCTTGCGCAGATACTCTGCGGCATCGTCGTAGCGGGCCGTACGGTAGAGGGAGAATCCGTAGAGATAATTTTCATCCCGGCCCATTTCTCCGCCGGCCTGCACGAAAGCGTCGAGGTAATCCAGCGGTTTGGAATATTCGCCCAAGCGAAACCACGCTTCGGCCATGACCCGCGAGAGTTCGGCCCGCTGGCGGGGCGATGCCCGGCGGATCAACTCTTCGCCGTTCTCGACCACGTAGCGGTAATTCCCCTGCTTGAACTCGATTTGCAGCAGGTAATAGGGCGCTACCTCGCCGTAAGCCTCGCTTTTAAGCAATCGTTCGAACCCGCTTCTGGCCCAGTCGTACTGTTCCCGCGCATAGGCGATGTAGGACTTATAATAGAGAGCGTGATCGTAAAATTCGCTTTGGGGATTGATCCGGTCGAAATAGGTCATCGCCCGGTCATAGTCATCCCGGCCGAATTCGATATATCCCATGCGCAGGTCGTACTGCTCGCGCCGGGTTCTGTCCAAAGCCCGGTAGTTCACCCGTCCGAAACATGCGAGCGCCTTGTCATACTCCGACCGGCTGCAATAAAGCAACCCCTGGGCGAACCGCAGGTCGTTGTTGTAAACCGACTCGGGATAACGCTTGGAAAAGTCGGCGAGCATCGCCTCGGCATCCCGGCTGCCGAGCTTCAAGGCACAAACCGCCAACTGATAATCGATCTGCTGGAGCGTAAGCCGGTCGTCCCGGTCCGCTCCCTCGCGGGCCTTCAGCAATTCATAACGGGCATCTGTCCAGCGCCCGTGATCGAAAAGCGAACGCCCCCGCTCCAGATGCGCCCGGGTTTCCGGTGCCGCAGCATGGCTCCCGACACAAGTGAACAGGCAAATGCCTATCGACAATAAATACAGGATGTTTCTCTTCATAACGCACACACAATAATTCGAACGCAGATAGCGAACACCCGGTGGTAAGTCCGACCTGTTCAGCGCTGCCCGAGGCGCTTCCTGCCCGAATCAAAATATTTTTTCGGTAAAGATAGTGAAAGCCGAGAGAAAAATGGAAACTTGTTCCCAATTTTCCGAGGCGCATCCTATCTAAGACTATGTCAAAGATCGTGAAAGGTGAGGGCAATCGTGCGGGCTTGCACGCAAAGATTGCCGAACTGCCTCCGATCTTCTGCAAAGATAGCGAAAGCCGGGAGAAAACGGGAACTTATTCCCGGTTTTTCGAGGCGCATCCTATCTAAAACTATGTCAAAGATAGCGAAAGGTGGACGGCGAGCCAAACATCCCTTTTAGTTTCTTTTTTTGCGTGGCAGAGTTCACGAGTGCCCTCTGCTTCGACCGTCGGTTGTCCGAACTTGTCCGAACTTGTCCGAACTTGTCCGAGTCGCCTTCTATCTTTTGCAAAGATAGTCAAAGCGACGGGCAATCGAAAATTTATTTTTCGGATTGCCGCGAAACAACCCTGTCGGAACAGGTATTCTTCGGATAAAGATAGTTGTTCGCCGTCAAATATGCAAGGTGGTTCGGGGTTCCTTGCGGCCGATGGCCAGACGTTGTCCGTCGCGGACGACGATCGCCCGGCCGTTTGCGAACGGTTTTACCGCGTTGCAGTCCGAACAGTCGATCGCTACGGCCCCGGTGGAGTCTATGAAATGCCAGCAGCGTCCCGTGCGGACGGCGGCCAAGCCTTCGGAGAAGTCGAAACCGGCGTCGTATATGGGTGGGATCAATTCCCGTTCTCCGATTTTGAAACCCCACAGTCCGTCCCGGACGAAGAGTTCGCCCCGGTCGGCCGGAGTTTCGGGCCCGCAAACGGCGTATCGGACGAGCGGCTTCAAGTTCGGCAGGCGCATCAGCGGGGATTTGAGCACCCGGGCGATGCGATAGCGGACGGCGTCGCCCGCCTTTTCGAACAGTGCGAGGCATTCTGCGTGGGCCGCACAGCCGTGCCGGACGATTTCCCGGGGCGAGAGCAGCAGTCCCTCTCCCCGGTTGTAGCGGGCGAGCAGTCCGGGTTCGAGCGCCAGCGCGTGCAGGGTCGTAGAGATCGTGGCGATGGAGTAGTCGTCGATCGACGCGTCGAAATCCTCCGCCGTGCGTCCGGGGTGCTGGTAGGCTGCCGTGCCCAGCTCGGGACTTTTCTCTCCGGCGAAGACGGGAAGAAACATCGCATCGAAATCCACCGGACGGAGCGTGCCGCTCTCATCCAGCAGAATATTTTCGGGTTTCAGGTCCCCGTGCGCCCAGTCGCTTTCGAGAAGTTCCAGCGCCAGGCGGTCGAACTGTCGGGCCAAGTTGCTGAGGTGCGCTTTGTCGCCGGAGTCGGCGCTCCGCATAACGGATTCGTAGAGCGTGATTCCTTCGATCCAGTCGTCCACGACCACGTCGCACCACTCGCCCTGCCCGTCGGCCTGCCAAACGTAAAGCTCTTGCCGCAGGAGTTTCTCTTGATAGATCGCTTCGAGGTGCTCCATAGGCCGTGTGAAGAACGGCACACTTCGATTTCTCCCAGCGTGCGGGTCAGCCCATAGGGATCTTGAAGAGCCTCGATGAATTGGCGGATCGAATGGAGCATGGATAACAGGATGAAGGGAAGATAAAAACAAGTGGAAAACCGAAGGCTCTCCACTTGCAGGATTGAAGAAAAGCGTACGGGAACGCTTTCCCGGTGTCGGATTAGTGGCAGCAGCCCTCGCCGCAGCCTCCCTTGTGGTCGCTGCAACCTCCCTCATGATCGCCGCAGCCGCCGTCGCAACCGCAGCTGCAGCCGCCTGCCGATTGCAGGTCTTCGGGCGTTACGTCGCGTACCGAAACGACCTCGACCTCGAAATTGAGGGTCTTGCCGGCCATCGGATGGTTGAAGTCCATTTTCACGGTCTCTTCGCCTACCTCCTTGATGGTACCGATCATGCGGTTGCCCTGTGCATCGCTCATCGGCACCTGCGAACCTGCGAAGAGGATATCTTCGGCCAGTTTGCCGTCCACCATGAATGTATTTTTAGGCAGATCGACGATCGCTTCGGCGATCACCTCGCCGTAACCGTCCTTCGGAGAGAGCGTGAAGGCAACCTTCTCGCCCGGCTCTTTGCCCAGGATCGCCTCCTCGAATTTGGGGAGCAGCATGCCTGTTCCGCAGATGAACTCGAGGGGAGCGCCCGGCTGGGACTGGTCTGCGATTGCGCCGTCAACGGTCAGTTTGTAATCGACCGCTACCATTTTGTTTTTTTCTACTTTCATTGTTTTCAGAAAATTATTTGAGTGTAATTGTGACAAAGATACGATTTTCGCCCGGATTTTGCAATCGGGATGAAATAAACGGATTTATACATTGTATTATTAACGCGAAAACGATGAAAAAATTATTCTTCGCATGGATCATGGCGCTGTGGTGCTTCCCCGCAGTATTCGCGCAGAGCGGGCAGGGGATTCGTTATCAGGGAGAGGTCGGTGTGGGGACCGCTTTCGGAGTAGGATCGAACGCCTACGACCGTTTCGTCCTGGAAACCGTCCACGGCGTGCGCATCGGCCCGCGACTGTTCGTCGGCCTGGGTGTGGCCTGGAACTACTATTCCGCCCGGGGAGATATGCCGGACGATAGTTTCAGGGAGTACACCGACGGAGGCCGTTCGTTCGTCCCGATTTTCGCCGATATGAAGGTTTATTTCCTCGACCGGCGGATTTCCCCCTATCTGAAAGTGGATATCGGTTACGGCATCCACAAGCACGGCGGTATTTATGCTGCGCCGGCCGTCGGTGTGAAATTCGGTTTGGGGAGTGTCCTGGCACTGAACATCGACTTCGGATTCCAGGTGCAGCAGCAGACTGCTCCCGACACTTCGAGCGGTCTGGGAGGTATCATCCTGCGTGCCGGGTTGAGTTTTTAGGCCCGAATCCTTCGGGGTGAAATAAAAGGAGGGGCGCAGTCCGCGTCCCTCCTTTTTCATGCAGAGCCCCGGTTTATTCCGTGCAGCGGCAGACCAGATTGCGGTCGCCGTAGCCGTTGTCGATCTTCGATACGTAGGGGAAGAATTTCGACTCGCGGATGAAGTCGAGCGGGAACACCGCCTTTTCGCGCGTGTAGGGATGCGACCATTCGCCGCAGATTTCGGCAGCCGTGTGGGGAGCGTTCACCACTACGTTGTCCGCTTCGCCCGAAGCGGCGGCCTCCTCGCATTCGCGCTTGATCTGGATGAGCGTGGCGATGAAGCGGTCCATTTCGGCCTTCGGCTCCGACTCCGTAGGCTCGACCATCAGGGTTTCGTGTACCGGGAAGGAGAGCGTCGGGGCGTGGAAGCCGTAGTCCATCAGACGATGGGCGATGTCGCCGCAGTCGATGTTGTAGTCTTTCTTGAAGTGGGTCAGGTCGAGAATCATCTCGTGACCCACGCGGCCCGTTTCACCCGAATAGTAGGTGCGGTACTCCGACTTGAGGGCCGACGACATGTAGTTGGCGTTCACGATCGCCATCTCGGTAGCCGCTTTCAGACCTTCGCCGCCCAGCATCTTGATGTAACCGTAGGTGATCGGGAAGAGCATGGCCGAACCCCAGGGTGCCGATGCCACGGCCGTGATGCCTTCGTCGCCGCCGGTGGGGACGATCGAATGCGAGGGGAGGAACTTGCGGAGGTGCTCCGCCACGCAGATCGGACCTACGCCCGGGCCGCCGCCGCCGTGAGGCATTGCGAAGGTCTTGTGCAGGTTCAGGTGGCAGACGTCCGCACCGATGTAGCCGGGGTTCGTGAGACCTACCTGGGCGTTCATGTTGGCGCCGTCCATAT
>OHPO01001281.1_pt1 | contig 11696 bp, 10 predicted proteins | sample 1577741 | NCBI WGS metagenome assembly OHPO01 (sample SAMEA3879574, study PRJEB24766) | human gut metagenome | biome: human-associated habitat; feature: feces | place: USA | collected 1985/1987
GACGGACGTATCCTCTGGGCCAAAGAGCCGGAGGGAATCCCCCGTATGACCCAGCGCATGGAGAACCGGGTACTGCGGCTGAAAACTCTGGGCAACGCCGTCTGCCCACCCCAGGCGTATCCCATTTTTCACTACATTTCCAAAATTGAGCAAGGGCTGTGCGGCGACGAGTGCCCCTACGGAAAGGCAGGTGAGCAGCCATAGACCAGCGAAAGGCCCGGGCAAAGGTGGTCCAGAAGATGACCAAGGACGGCGCAGTAGCCAAAAATCTATCCACAGGGGAAGTGGAACATATCAGCGGCAGAACGCCGGAAGCGGACGTTGGCAGCGAAAAGCATCAGTCCTCCCGGCTCCAATTTTCCCAGGAGGATTTGGGGAATCCGACGCTGGCAGATGCTATCCGTCGCTCCAACGCCGCGGCGGACAGACTGGACGCTGTTAAAGAAAACATTCCGAAGCAGCGGCGCAAGGTGCGGCAGCGGGTTTATGACGAGGCCGCCGGCAGGGCAAAGACTGCTTTTACTTATCAAGAGGTGGGCAGGCCGCCCAATACCAAGCTGCGCTTTGACCCACTCCGTATGCCGTTACAGCGGTTGGAGCAGGAAATCCACAATGAAGTTCACAATGTAGAACAGGAAAATGTGGGTGTGGAGGCCGGACATAAGGGCGAGGAGCTGGCGGAGCGTGGACTGCAACTGGGAGAACACGGTGTACGGCGGGCGATAGAACACCAGCGTCAAAAGCCCTGGCGGGATGTGGAAAAAGCCCAGCGAGCCTTTGACCGGACCAATGCGGATTTTACCTATCAGAAAGCGGTACAGGAAAATCCCAATATTGCCAGTTCCAATCCAGTTTCCCGGTATTTGCAGAAAAAGCGTATCCAACGCCGGTATATCCAGCAGACGCGGCAGGCGCGAAGGACGGCGGATGCTACGGGAAAAAGCTTTGGCGGCATAAAAAGCTCCCTACAGGAATTTATTCAGAAAGTCAAGCAGTCCAAGGGTTATCTGGTGGTTATTCTGGGTATCGGGGTACTGCTTCTGTTCCTGATCGGCGGTGTTTCCTCTTGCTCCGTTATGGCCGGTTCCGGGATCAGCAGCTTTGTAAGCACGTCCTATCTGTCAGAGGACAAGGACATGCTGGATGCCGAAAGCGCTTACTGTGCCATGGAGGCGGAATTACAGAACAGATTACAGAATTACGAGAGCACCCACAGCTACGATGAATACCACTTTGAACTGGACACCATTGAGCATGACCCCTATGTGCTGATCTCCATTCTTTCGGCGCTTCACGAAGGTGTTTTCACCATAGACCAGGTGCAAAATGATCTAAACCGCCTGTTCGGTCTGCAATACATCCTGACGGAAACTGTGGAAACCGAAACCCGTTACCGCACAGAAACAGAGATCGCCCAGCGGCCCATGCGCGACCCGAAAACCGGAAAGGTGCTGCTTGATAAGCAGGGCCAGCCCATCATGGAGGATTACGAGGTGGAAGTTGAGATGTCCTACACCTACACCATCTGCACCGTCACCCTAAAAAACAGAAATCTCTCCCATATCCCTGTGGAGATTCTGGGAGAGGATGGGTTGAGTATGTACGCCGCCTACATGGCGACCCTGGGCAACCGGGAAGATTTATTTCCCAATTCGTCCTATGTGGGCAAGTATTCCGAGACACCGCCCAAGTACGAGATCCCCGCTGAAGTGCTGGCGGATGAAACTTTTTCGACGCTCATTACGGAAGCTGAAAAGTATATCGGTATGCCCTATGTCTGGGGCGGCAGCAATCCCAACACATCCTTTGACTGTTCCGGCTTTATCTGCTGGTCCATGGGAAACAGCGGCGTGTGGAATGTGGGGCGCACCAGCGCCCAGGGCCTATATAATCTGTGTACCCCCGTAGCCAAGTCCAACGCCCAGCCCGGCGACCTTATCTTTTTCAAGGGCACCTACGATACCCCCGGCATCTCCCATGTGGGGCTGTATGTGGGTGCCGGGAAAATGCTGCATTGCGGAGATCCCATCCGCTATGTGGATATCAATACAGCTTACTGGCAGACGCATTTTTACGCCTTTGCCAGACCACCCTATCAATAAAATGGAGGATATTTTATGGCAACAACTGACAAGATTCGAAAAGATATCGCAAAGACCAAGGAGAAGATTTCTCAGCTTCAGACGAAGCTCCGCACCCTGGAAACTCAACTGACGGAGGAGGAAAATCTGGAAATCGTCCGCATGGTAAAAGCGGTAAAGATGGACAACCGGGAGCTGACGGCATTCCTGCGGGCCTACGCCAGCGGGCAGATCGTTTTACCCGAGGAAATGCGGGCGGCACTGGAACAGGAAGATGATACAGATATGGAGGGCAGCGAGGATGAAATCTAAAGGTTTTCGGCTTTTGAGTGTGTTCCTTATAATGGTATTGCTGATTACCAGCCTTTCCGTAACGGCTTTCGCCACCGGGGATGACCCCAGCGGCGATTCCGAGATTTCGGAACCGGAGCACAAAGACAATGTGCTGACCCCCGACGGAAACATGACCATTGTGGATGACATCCACGGGGATGCGGACAAGCAGTTTATTACCGTCAAATCCAAGGGTGGTCATTATTTCTACATCATCATTGACCGGGCCGCCAGCGGCGAGAATACCGTTCACTTTCTGAACCAGGTGGACGAGGCAGACCTGCTGGACTTGATCGACGAGGAACAGTTGCCCACAACGCCCATCGTTTGCTCCTGTACCGAAAAATGCACGGCCGGAAACATCAACACATCCTGTGAACTGTGCATGACCAGCATGACAAAGTGTGCCGGTAAGGAGACGAAGCCGGCGGCCACGGAGCCTGTCCAGCAAAAAGATAATTCCACTGGCAGCACCCTATTTATGCTGGTGCTGCTCCTGGCTGCGGGCGGCGGTGCCGGGTACTATTTTGTAGTGGTGAAGCCCAAGCAGAAAAAGAATGTCCCTTCTGATCTGGACGACTTTGATTTGGAGGACGAGGAATATCTGAATGAGGACGAGGAATGAAACTGATTATCGCTGAAAAAAGAAGCGTCGCCGCTTCCATTGCGTCAGCCCTGGGTGCTACATCCAGGGCTGACGGCTTTTATGAGGGAAACGATCTGCTGGTTTCCTGGTGCGTCGGCCACATGGTATCCCCCATGGATGCCGCCGGGTATGATCCCAGTTTCCGAAAATGGCATTTTGAGGACCTGCCTATTCTGCCGGAACCCTTCCGCTATGTGCTGGCTCCCGGCAAGGAGGCCGCCTTTGAAAATCTCCGTGCCCTTATGGACCGTCCTGACGTAGACACCATCGTCAACGCCTGCGACGCTGGCCGGGAGGGGGAGCTTATCTTCCGGCTGGTGTATGAAATGGCTGGGTGCCGCAAGCCGGTACGGCGGCTCTGGATTTCCTCCATGGAGGATAACGCCATCCGGGAAGGCTTTTCGGACCTGCGCCCCGGTGCTGACTATGAGGCCCTGTACCAGAGCGCCCTTTGCCGCCAGAAAGCGGATTGGCTGGTGGGTATCAACGCCACCCGGCTATTCTCTGTTCTCTATCACCGCACCTTGAATGTGGGCCGGGTGCAGACACCTACCCTGGCAATACTGGTGGAACGGGAGCGGAAAATTTCCCAATTTCAGAAGGAGAAATACTATGTTCTGCGGCTGAAAGTAAACGGAGTGGAAGCGGTGTCGGAAAAGATTACCGATTCTACGGAAGTAGAGGGGGCCGCCGCTACCTGTACCTCCGTCACACGAGAACAGAAGAGAGAACAGCCCCCAAAGCTCTATGATCTCACCACCTTGCAGCGGGAGGCAAACCGGCTGCTGGGGTACACTGCAAAACAGACATTGGACTACGCCCAGAGCCTCTATGAGAAAAAGCTGCTGACCTATCCCCGGACGGACAGCCGGTATCTGACCTCTGATATGGCGGAAACAGCCTCCTGTGTTCTGCACATAGCGGCCAGTGTGCCGCCGTTCGATGGCTGTGGCAACTTCTTTCCCCTGGTGGAGGCCATGATTTCCGACAAGGATGTATCCGACCACCACGCCATTATTCCCACAATGGAGCTGGAAAAAGCAGACCTTCACGCCCTGCCTGTTGGTGAACGGAATCTTCTGCTTCTGGTCTGCTGCAAACTATTGTGCGCAGCAGCGGAGTCCTATGTGTATGAAGCAGTTACAGCCACCTTTGATTGCGGCGGGCACTCCTTTACCGCAAAGGGCAAGCGGATCCTTTCCGATGGCTGGCAGGAAATTGACCGCATTTTCCGTGCTTCCTTGAAGGAGAAGCCCGCAGACGAGGACGGCAGCACATTTCCCTATTTCACCGAAGGGCAGATTTTGGATAACGCAGAGGTTTTCATGGCTGAACGCTTCACCCAACCACCGAAACCCTACACCGAAGATACCCTCCTGTCAGCTATGGAAAATGCAGGCAAGGACGATATCCCCGACGAGGCAGAGCGAAAAGGTCTTGGTACGCCAGCGACCAGGGCGGCAATCATCGAAAAGCTGGTGGCCGCTGGGTTTGTGGAACGCAAGGGCAAGAATCTGATCCCTACCCAGGACGGCATCAACCTGTTCTCCATTCTCCCGGAGCCTTTGACCTCTCCCATGCTCACCGCCGAATGGGAGCAGCAGCTTACAGAGATTGCTAAGGGTGCCGCCTCCCCGGACACCTTCCTGGATGGCATCCGGGACATGGTGCGGACTCTCATATCCGACCATTCCCAGGTATCCGAGGAAGGCCGGACACTGTTTGCGCCGGAGCGGGCAAGCGTTGGTATCTGCCCCCGCTGCGGGAAGCCCGTCTATGAGGGCAAAAAGAACTTTGCCTGTTCGGATCGGAGCTGCGGCTTTGTTCTCTGGAAGGATGACCGGTTCTGGACTTCCCGGAAGAAGGTGCTGACCGCTAAAATGGCAGCGGACCTTCTGAAAAAGGGGCGGGTCCAGGTCAAGGGGATGTGGTCCGAAAAGAAGGGCGTTGCCTATGATGCCGCGGTGCTGCTGGACGACACCGGCGAAAAATATGTCCACTACAAGCTGGAATTTCAAAAGAAAAAATAAGGAGGTCACGATTTGGAAAAACGGTATGATGGGTCTCTTTTCCCAATTTCTGTCCGCATCGTCAACAAAGAGGAGCCGGAGCGGGAACAGTGGTTGGAGCTTCCGACCACACAGCAGGCGCTTCGGGAGCTGCTGCAAAACATCGGCGGGGACCGGCAGGGCTGGTATCTGGGTGAGGTGGACTGCCACCTATACAACGCCGCCGCTGTGGAGGACTGTACGGATATCAATGAGCTAAACTATCTGGCCGCTGCCCTGGAGGCCCTGACGGACGGGGAGTTCGGTTTCTACCAGGCCATCGTGGATACGGGTCGTCACTGTGACACCATCCAGGATATGCTCAACCTGACGGAGAATCTGGATTGTTACGACATTGAGCCGAACATCCAGGACTATGAAGATTTGGCTCAGTATGTCCTCCATGAGCGGGACACCTACGACTATTCCACCCTCCGAGCCTTGGAGGACTACATTGACTATGAGGCGTTTGGGCGGGACGTTGCGGAATCCGAGGGCGGTTCCATTGAGGACGATTGTTATATCTCTCCCACCAACTCTCCCTTTGCGGAGTTTTACGATGGCAACCCGGAGACGATCCCGGCAGGTTACGTCGTGTTTACCCCGGAGCTGCTTTTGCTGACCGACGAGGAAAAGAAGGATTGGGCAGAGGACCTGGCAGTTCAGTTTGACAGCTTCTTTCGGGATTTTGACAGGGGGTATGCCGAAAAGTACCCAGAGAAACGGTCCCAGGTGGCAGCCTTCTATGACTGGCTGATAGATGGCAAGGTCGCTTTTCTGGAATCCAGGCTGAAGGACCTGGGCCAGACGGAACAGGATGCCCTCTACTCTGACCTGCAGGACTACAAAAAGCTCACCGCCTACGACCCTGCCCTGGATGACCTACCCAATACCATCCAGGTCCTTGTGGTGGAGCCACGGAAAGCCCCCTGCCTGCGGGAAGTGGAAGAAAGCGATTTCCATAGCATTCTGGGCGGCGATTACTCCGTTACCCACCCATTCGGACCGGAGGTGGCCTTGCTATGCCGGGAGGGTGGCAGAGAATCCGGTCTGGAATGGAACCGAGCCTTATACAATGGCCGGGGCCAGGTCTATGACGTAATTGCCGGCACCTTTCTGGTTGCCGGCATGGATGGGGACAAAATCACTTCTCTGCCTGACGACCTGGCAAATAAGTATAATCGTAGGTTCCAGACCATTGAGGTCTACGCCCAGGTTGGGGACCGAACCGTCATGTTCCAGGTGCCCCAGGACAACCTCTCGGATCTTTCTGACCGGGATCTGGACAGTATTCTTCGGGCAAAGTTGGAAAAGCGTCCCTCCCTCCGGGATCGGCTGAACGCCACCAAGGAGGAATGCGCTGCCCTGGCGGCTCCGGAGAAGAACATCAGCCGCACCGGGCCAGAGCGGTAAGGGGGCGGCAGAATGCCTACATATGAGTATAACCGGGATTATCCCTTCGCCGCTTTCATTACGAACCTCGGCAAATACAACGAGGGCGAACTGATAGGCGAATGGGTGAAGTTTCCCACCACAGCGGAAGAAATCAAGGCCGCCATGGACAGTATCGGCATTGGCCAGAAGGACGATTTCGGATACGCCTATGAGGAGTGGTTCATTACGGACTACGACTGCTAGGTGGACGGCCTGTATGACAAGCTGGGAGAATATGTCAATCTGGACGAGCTGAATTATCTTGCTTCCAAATTGGATGAATTTAGCCAGAGTGAATATGAGCGGTTCCAGGCGGCTATGTCTGTGGGCGACCACGGCGGCAGCCTGCAGGATATGATAAACCTGACGGAAAATCTGGATTGCTATGAGGTAAATCCGAATATCACTGATTATGACGATCTGGGCAGGTATTATATCAACGAACTGGATGTCATGCAGATACCGGACTATCTGGAAAACTACATCGATTATGAAGCCTACGGGCGGGATGTGGCGTTGGACGAGTACGGTCAGTTCACAGACTATGGCTATGTCCGGGATACCGGGGATTCTTTCGTGGAGTTTTACGACGGGAACCCGGAAAACATCCCGGAGGAATACCGGGTCATGTCTGTTCCCGAAGAAAATCTTTCCAAGGAAGAAATTGATGAGTGGGCAGCTGATATTGCCTATGATCTGGACGCTCTTTTTCGGCGGGAAGATCCCCAATACGCCGCAGCTTTTCCCAGTGTGCAAAACGCATGGGAGGATATCCAGGAGAAACTTCTGGCAGGACGAATCGCGGATTACAGTGAGAAGCTGGAAGCTCTGGGTCAGAAAGCCACAGACTACCTTCCCGCCGAATTGGAGAAATTCAAGGAGGCTACCGGCTATGAGGAATGGCTGGATTTTGACCCGGAAGCTGTCTGGGAAGGACTTGAAAACCCGGACAAATCCCGCATTGATGAAATGCTGGACTTTGCGGAAAAGGCGGAGCGGGAATATGCCGCCGAGGCGGCAGCCTATGAGCAGACCCCGGCGGATATTGCAGAACAGGCCCGGGCTGTCTACGGGGAGCCGGAGAAAATGACCGTTCTGGTGGTGGAGCCGTTGAAGGAGCCCCATGTAAAACAAATCGACCCCGGCTACAAATCCATGCAGGCGGAAGTCGATGGAACCATCCAGGCCATTTATCCCTACGATGACCCTGTGGCTCTGGTTTGCAATGACGAGGGAAAGCTGGTGGGCATGGATCTGAACCGTGGCCTGCGGGACGATACCGGAAACCTCTACGACATTGTGGCCGGTACGTTCCTGGTGGTCGGTCTGGGTGAGGAGGACTTTACGTCTCTGTCCCCGGAGCTGATCCAGAAGTACACGGAGCAGTTCCGAACGCCGGAGCTGTTCGTACCCAGGGACGGCAAGCTGGTGGTGCTGCCCGTCCCGGAGCAGGCCCAGGAGAAAGCCTATCTCCCAGACAAGTTTGAAACCGGAGGCCATGTGCAGACTCCCAGGGGGAACTTCTGTGTAACAGCTTTGAGCCAAAAGCAAATGGAGGCCCTGGGCTACGGTGTCCATCACTGTTCCGATGACCGGCGTTTCCTTATCATGGGCAACGGCACCCGTGCCTTTGCGGTTGCGGCTGACCCCAGGAATTTGGAACGCCCATCCATCCGGGACAGATTGGAAACCGCCCGGCAGGAGTGCGACAAACAGCCGAAGGTGGAGGCCCCCAGCCGGGGCGCACCGGAGCGGGGGGAACGATGAGCCGAAGTAAGAAATGGCGGTTGGAATGGGCGCTCTTCCTGGGCAGGAACGGACGGCGGCAGTATCATCCACTCTGCCAACGCTGCGCATATGGCTGTAAGCAGAGTTTCCAGGTGAAACAGCTGTCCTGCCCGCATTACAGTTCCAGACGGACGAAAAACTGTATGGATATGGGTGGAAAAACGGCTGAATAATCCTCTGTACCCGTATTTTCAATGAGGGCTTTTATGATTTCTCATGTGTGCATCTACCTGTCGGCACACGGAGGAAAGGGCCCTATTTTACACACTTCCTGTCACATATAAAATGGGCGTACAGTCTTTCGGTTTGTCCGATTGGCTGTACGCCCACGTTTGTTTGAATAGAAATAATTCTTCTATATGTCGTAGCTCATGTATTATCAATTTTGGGGTTAACCTTCTTGATTTCTTTTACTCGTAAATTTTCAATTATGGTGGAGTAAACTTCGCAAAATTTCTGTAAATATCTAAGCAACTCATCTATATCCTCTCTTGCTCCTTGTGTCAAATCCAGAATAATATTTGCTGTGTCATTCATCGCATGTTCAATGCAATTCTCCAAATTATCTTCGTATGCTTCCATTGCATATTCATTTTGCAACTGCTGATTGATATACTTTTCCGAATCAAACTCAGACAATTCGATTAGTGTATCAAATCCTCGAATTTCCTTGATTTTTGAGGATAGAATCAATAAATTTTCATATATGCCATTAATTTTTGCTGTTGTTCGTTCATCACTACCCGTAATAGTATCAATCGCGTCGTAAATATCACTTGCGACTTTACATGCTTCATCTATAATTTGCACTGCTTTATCCAAGGTGCCTTTTTCTAATGAGGCCTCGCATTCAACATAGTAATACCATTTTCCATCCACATCATCGTGTAATTTATAGACCTCTTCGTATAATTCGTTTTTGATATTATAGATTGCCGAAAGCACTACATTTGCTTCAAGCAAAAGTGCTGTATAATCATATTCATAATACGGGATTGCCATGGTTTGGAGATCGGATAAAACCACGGAAGTAATATATGCAATGAGCCCTTCATCTCTTGATATAAATCCAAACTCGGTGTTGCTGGAGCTTTCTTCGGAATAGTTTGCTGAGCCGACATAAACAATTCGATTCGTCATTATAATCTTTCCATGGTTTGAAAAATCGAAAAACACCTTTGAGTTTATGCCAAAACTATCGGGACTTAGCTTTGATAGGTATAAGTTGATCTTCTGTTTCGCTTTATTTCGGAAAGTATCCCCATAATACACCTCCCATCTGCTCGGAATATTCGTTATTAAATTTACGATACATGAAGCTCCTGCTTTTCTAAGCGCAGAAATTAAAACGTGTTCCTTTTCAGATATATTATATGTGACAATAGTAATCTGGGAAGCGTTCTCAAAATCATCCAGTACTTCTTGATAGCCTAATTCGTTTCTTGAATAAACAAACTTAGCGCTGGTTGCAAGAAACTCTTTTTTCATATCGTTTGCTTTCCTTTAAATTTAATTTGTACGCCTTCAGCAGTGCAGATTTCACCATATTAATTCCCCAATACAACAGTAGAAATGCAATAAAAATGACTTGATTATCTACAAATTAGAGAGAATTTTGTGTTTTTTCCACAGTCTGTCCTTTTACTAAATATCTAATCATATCATCAGTTGAAAAAAATGAATGGTCAAAACAAGGATCATTCATTGCTCTAATGCGTGACAATTTTTCACTCAGTCGCAAATTGACAATCTCAATTTGATGGTTGCACTCTGCTTTGAGAGCATATGCGTAACCAATTTCCCAACCAACATCAGAGCCAAATGCTTCTTTCGAATCTACCGCAAGTAAGACTGTAGATTGCTTTATCTCATTTATGCAGATATCCCGAATCTCTGTTGCAACGTCAATCGATGTTTCAAACTTGTTTATAGTTTCAGGCAAAAACGCAGAAATTCCATTTTGTGTTAGCTTGTCAAAAATCTCACGATTTATGTCATATTCATAATACTTGGATGCAATATATACCCGCATAATACTCACCCTACATTTTTCCTTTCAGTTGTAATAGGAGGCGATTCATATAAATCTTGGCCTTGAGAAGAACTTGTGGCTTGATTTGTTGTATTCATTTTGATACCTGTTATCCAAGGAGTAAATGAAAGTATGAAGAAGATTAAAGCTACTACCCACAATGCTATAATCTTTGACATGAAAGATTTATCATTGTCAATCGCAACACATACTGCACCTATTAGTGCAAAAATGCTGCCTAGAATTAAAAATGTGGTAGAACATTGTTCAATAAAATTGCCTCGTGTAGCATTAAAAAAGGATGAAAGAATCGAAAACAGTGTAATAAAAACTGTAATAATGACGAGGACATTTCCATAAATCGTTTTTTCAGCATTATTCATTTTCGTGCGTGTGCTGTTGATATTATTCATAATATCTGGATATACGCCTCTATACGAATGCTCGCGGATTTCATTTATGCTTTTTTGAGAGTTACAAAACTCGCCATTGTACGGGGTATCAACATTTGCTGCAACTTGATGGAACACCATATAAGCATATTTCCTGTCGTTTGACAGTTGTATATCTTTATTTGATATGTTAGTCAGTCGGAAAAAAACATTTGAGCCATGATGTCCAGGTTGGTAGAGTGGGGCATCCAACATTAATCCATCTGTCATTAAACTATACTTAAGTTTAACTTCGGCGGCGACATCACTCGGAAGGTTTATGTGTTCTGTAGATGCAACAAATACAGAATCTAGTGGTCGAAGTTTAAAACCATCTGTTCCTTCGCTATCTTGTTCTTTTGAATAGAACTTTCGGGTCGATAAATCATAAGAAATATTTTGTACTATTGGCGAGAATATTGTGCTTCCATCTTCATTAATAAGTAACTTGCCCTCAGAAATCCATTCTTTAATCTTATTATCTGGAAGTATCATAGATGCCGACTCCTATTTATGGTATAACAGTCATTGAGTGCTTATTTATCAAAAGCTATAACCACGAAATATTAGCACTCGGTACGTATAGTCTACCATAAAAATTGGAAAAATCAACGAGAATATTGCCGTATGCCCCTGGTTTCTTTGTGGTTGTTTCGGACACAGTAAAACGAAAGGAAACGTAGATTCGTAGTGAAGGGTATTGAAAGTTGTGGGAAACATCAGCCATTTCCACAAGTCAGTGAATCCCTTTCCATCGGCACATTTCCATGATGCGGAAACTATCCTGCAATCAGTCGGTATACGGTCAGGGGTACATACCAGATTGCAACAATCAACCGCCAGGCCAAGACAAACCCACCGATGACACCGCCAATAATGAAGTTCAGCGCGAATAAGGCAACC
>OHPO01001289.1_pt1 | contig 11625 bp, 11 predicted proteins | sample 1577741 | NCBI WGS metagenome assembly OHPO01 (sample SAMEA3879574, study PRJEB24766) | human gut metagenome | biome: human-associated habitat; feature: feces | place: USA | collected 1985/1987
TGATTGGAGTGAAAAATAGAAAATATTATATTAAAAATGGAGGAATGTTCACGGAAAAAATTTATTATCGTATATGATTTTAGAATTTTTTAGTTCAATACGCAAAATAAAAATTTCTAAAATAAATATAGAATATCCAATACTAGAAAAAACAACTGATGAGGCTATGCAGTATTCTGTTACACACTTTTGGGGTGATAGTGTGAATGCAATAGGAAATTACACAATAGCAGGGCATAATAATATTGATGGTACAATGTTTGGGAATACAGACAGATTAGAAGAAGGAGACATTATAGAATTAACAGGACTTGACGGAAAAAAAGTACAATATAAAATATTTAAACAATATACTATTGATCCAGAAGATGTTAGTTGTGTAAAAAGTGTGAAGGCAGGAACTAGAGAAGTAACTTTAATAACTTGCCAAAATGGACATAAAAATAGATTAGTAACAAAGGCAAGAGAAATAGAACAAGAATAATTAATATAAAAGGTAGTGTAAGGTAATCTATGGAAAATGTAGAGGTGATTTTAATCGCTCGCACTTTGAAGAAATTACCAAAATAGAAATGGAAAGGGGCAAAAAAATGAAAAGCAAGTTCAGTTATAAAAGCAAAAGAACTATTATAATAGCAGCAATTATAACAGTACTTTTAGCTGGAACAGCAACAGGTGTGTATTTCTTTACAAAAGGTAATGCACAAGCACAAGCTGCTGGCGATAATAATACAACACAAGAACAATATGGCGAAGCACCAGAGGAAAACAAGAACGAACAACAAAATAATATAACAGAGAATGAACAAAATAAAAATGAACAAGGAGAGACAACTCCAAATCAACAAGAAGAACAGGAAACAGAAAGACAAGAGCAAACAACAAATAACAATCAAACAACGCAAAATGAACAAACAACAACAACTACAACAGGTGAAGTTCCAAATCAAGAATATGTAACTGAAAGAAAAGAAACAGTTAAAAATCCTTGGGAATCATTAGAAGTGGGCTGGGGACCAACACAATTTGCGTCAATTGCATCAACTGCAAACTTAACAGCAAAGAAATCAAATCTTGAAATACATAAGACTGTAGACAAAAAAAGTGTAAAAATAGGAGATACACTAACATATACTATAAGCGTAAAGAATAATGGAGACAAAGTTGCAAAAGCAATAATATATGACAATGTACCAGAAGGAACAGTATTACTAAATAAAGATAATAATGAAGATGAAAATACAAAAAAATTAACTTGGAGAGTAACAGTAGAGCCTGGAGAGACAGAGAATGTTGAATTTACAGTAAGAGTTAAAGCAGAAAAAGGAACAATAAAAAACTCTGCAATAGTTAACGGAAAAACAACGGAAGAAACAGAAACAGGAATTATAAATATCACAGGTAAAAAAGAAGTAAATACCTCAGAAGCAAAAGTTGGAGATACATTAACATATACAATTACATTAACAAATAGTGGAAATGCAACAGGAACAGTAACAGTAACCGATCCAATACCAGAAGGTACAAAAATAAAAGTAGCAACAACAGATGGATACGACTTGGAAACCAATACAATGACTTGGAAAAATGTAGAAGTAAAAGCTGGAAAATCAGTTGAATTAACATTGGAAGTTGTTGTTGAAGATAACACGAGTGTAATAAAAAACAAGGCTTATGTTGATGATAATAAAATACCAGAAGAACCAGAAACAGCTGTAAAACATCATTATACAGTTGAACACTATACTGAAAATCTTGATGGAACATATTCAAAAGTTGAAAAAGATACAGTAGTTAGCGAAGATGTTGAAATAGGAACTAAGGTAACTTATGAGGCTAATAAGTATGATGGATTTACATTTGATGATAGCAAGACAGAAAACAAAGATGCTACAGTACCAGATAATAATAATTTAGTTGTAAAATTATATTATACAAGAAGAAATGACTTAAGTTACACTGTATATTACAAAGAGCAAGGAACAGAAAATGAACTTGCTGATGCAAAAGTAGTAGATGGTAAAACATTTGGAGATGTTGTAACAGAAAATGCAATTGATATTGATGGATATAATAAAGTAAATCCAACAAGTGCAGAAATAACAATAACAACAGGAAAGAATGAATATACATTCTATTATACAAAGAGAGCAGACTTAAGTTACACTGTATATTACAAAGAACAAGGAACAGAAACAAAACTTGCAGAAGCAAAAGTAGTAAACAATAAGACATTTGAAGAAGTAATTACAGCATCAATAAAAGCTGAAGATAATGCAACAGAGAAACCAAAAACAATAGATGGATATGAATGTGTAGAAGTAAAACCAGGAGAATTATCAATTGGAACAGGTGAAAATGTAATAACATTCTATTATGTCAAATTATGTCAGTATAAAATAGAATACTATTTAAATGGAAATTTAGCAGAACAATACACGGTAGGACCAGAGAAAATAAGAGTAGGAACAACAATTGGATTTGAAACAAAAACAGAGGAATTAGAAAAAATAGACTCTGCAATATCAGGATATAAATATATTAAGTATGTTGGTGTGGATGGAAAAGACAACGAAGGAACAACAGCATATAAAGACATGAATGTTATTAAAGTGTACTATGGATTGCCTGTTACATCAATAGAGAAAACAGCAACAGAATTTGTAAATGCAGGCGATGAAATTGAATATACAATTGAAGTGTCAAATACTGGAGACTGGAAAACAACTATCACTGTAACAGATACTTTAGAAGAAACTGAATATGTAAATGGTTCTTCTAACATTACACCAAGCATAGATGGTAAAACATTATCTTGGAGCATAGAACTTGAAGCTAGAGGTTCTAAGACAATTTCATTTAGAGCAAAAACAAATAATGAATCATATGGAGACGAAATCTCTAATACTGCAAAGATTAAAGGAACAAATAAAGAGGACACAGCAGTAACAAGGGTAAATGAAATAGATGTAACATATAGTGAATGGTTAGAAGGACAAAAGGGTACAGACCTAAATATTGTTTTTGTACTAGATAACTCATCAAGTATGAACTTCCCAATTGCAGGTAAAACGTATGTAAAAGATGAATTAAACAGGAAGGGATCGCATGTAACCCCAATAGCACCAAGTGATAAAGATAAAACGAGAATAGAAAATGCAAAATCAGCAATTAATAGTTTTATAGACAGCCAGGCTAATAATAAAAATACAACTATGGAAGTTGTTACATTTAATAAATCCGAAAAAGGTACAGCAAAAAATATGATGACATTAATGGATATACCAGATAAAGATATTCAGTATAGGGAGAATCTTTGGGGCGGTTATTATTATATTGAAATTAATGGAATAGAATGTAGGGTTGAAAAAGATGTAATAGGAACAGATGGTAAAAAACATTGTGGAGTATATATTCCAATTGACTATGGTGCAAGATTAGTAGGAGACAATAGTGTTTCAAATGATATTTTGAAAAAGAATGTAAGTGAAATATCAATATCTAGTGAACAAAATGGGTTTGGAACATATGTAGAACCAGCATTCAAGTTAATAAATGATAATAAAGAAAAGCAATATCTAAAAGATGGTAAGAAGAATATTATAATAGTATTAGCAGATGGAAAATTCAGTGATAATAATTCTTATAACGGAGAGTTGAAAACATTAAAAGATACATTAGAAACAAATGGTGGAGAAATATACTGTGTTGGATTTGGCTCAGGTACAGAGTACGATTCAACGGCACTAGCAAATATGTCAACAAATAATAAATGCTATGAAGCCAAAGACGCAAGTACATTATTAACTAAATTTAATGAAATACTAGCATCAGTTGGAAAAACTCAAAGTGGAAGAACACAAAATGGAAAAATAACATTTGAGGAAGCAAAAAATACTATTAAGGTTTCAGAAGAATGTCCAATTGTAGCAACATATGGCGATTCTGAAAATGAAACAGTACTATTTACTTGTACATCAGATAATGCTGATGAAATGTGGAATAAATATGGATTAAAAATAGATGGAAAGATAATTTCTTGGGATGCAAAACAATTTGCAATAGCAAATGAAGGAATTAAAGTTCCTAATAATATAAAGATAAAATATTATATTGCACGTCAATAAAAATATAGACCTCTAGGAATACTAGAGGTCATTTTTTATATTCTATAATAGTATAACACGGTCTTATTACCGTGTTATATTTTTAATTATTATTTAAAGATAATGAGTAATTAGAAAAATTAGATAAATCTTTTTTTATAACTGAATACACTTGTATATTTGAGTTTGCATCAATATCATCTATATAACAATTTAAAGTAGCAATGATATTATTATCTTTATCAAATAATGTAAGTATTAACGGAATATTTTGATAGCTTTGACTCGAAATATTTCTTATAGTTGCACACACTGAACATGCTCCCAAATCAGTATATCTAATATCAAGGTTCTCGATTTCAAGGTACTCTGCTCCAACAGCTTTTTTTAGTGATTCCTGGATAGTGGTGTTGAAAGTAATAACTTTTTCCGGATTACTTATATCGGAAACTGTTGAAGATATATTTGAAGTGTTAAATATTGAATCTCTAAAAATATATACTAATATTCCGCAAATTATAAGCATAAGAATAACAAGAAAAGATATCTTTAATGAAGCATTTTTCTTTTGTGATTTTGACTTATAAGATACATGTTTTCCTTTATTTGCACCATTTTTTACCATAAATTTCCATCTTCTTTTATGCTGTAATATAATACAATAAAAAAGCAGAGGTGTCAACTCTTAAAGAATTCTTTAAGGTGGTTTTACAAAAATGTGATAAAAATCATGAAAAAACCTGCAAAAGTGTGATAAAATCATCTGAAAACCTTGCAAAAATGTGATTTAATAGTATAATTAATATAGAAAGCAGTATATTATTAATAGGAGATGATTATTTTGAAGAGATTTATAATAGAAAAACTAAAAGAATGGAAAGAAAGTAAATATAGGAAACCACTAATTTTAAAAGGTGCAAGACAAATTGGAAAGACGTATATTTTAAAACAATTTGGCGAAGAAAATTATGAAGGAGTTGCATATTTCAATTTTGACCATGACGAAGATTTGTATAATTTATTTGAGAATACAAAAGATCCAAAAAGAATATTAGAACAATTAGCATTTATATATGGCAAGGCAATTATGCCAGAAAAAACATTAATAATATTTGACGAAATACAAGAATGTCCAAATGCTCTTAATTCATTAAAATATTTTTATGAGGAAGCGAACGAATATCATATAGCTTGTGCTGGTAGTTTGTTAGGAATACGATTATCACACACTTCATTTCCAGTTGGAAAAGTAGAATTTATGAATATGTATCCAATGTCTTTTAGTGAGTTTTTAATTGCAGACAATGCACAAAATTTGGTAGATTATATGAAATCATTGAAGAAAATAGAACAAATACCAGACATATTCTTTAATCAATTGAGCGAAAAACTAAAAGCATATTTTATAATTGGCGGAATGCCAGAAGCTGTTAATGCTTGGGTAAATGAAAAAGATATGGAACTTGTGAACAAAATACAAGAAAATATACTAAGTGCATATGAAAGTGATTTTTCAAAACATACACAAGATAGTGAGGCAAATAAAATATCGCTAATATGGAACAGTATTCCATCACAACTTGCAAAAGAGAATAAGAAATTTCTATATCAGGCTGTAAGAGAAGGTGCAAGAGCGAGAGAATATGAAGGTGCATTAAATTGGCTAAACGATGCAAATTTAATTTATAAAATATATAATGTTACAAAAACTGATTTTCCATTAAAAGCTTATATAGACTTGTCATCATTCAAAATATATATGAATGATGTTGGCTTATTAAGAAAAATGGCAGGATTAGATAGTAGAATTGTAATAGAAGGAGACAGACTATTCGAAGAATTTAAAGGAGCATTCACAGAAAATTTTGTGCTTAATATGCTAAATACAACTTTAGATAATGTTCCAAATTATTTTACTTTTGATAGAAATGAGATTGATTTTGTAATTCAAAATAAAAACAGAATAATACCAATAGAAGTAAAAGCAAACAAGTCAACGAATAATACTAGCCTAACAAGATACAATGAAAAATTTGATAATGATATTTCTATAAGATTTTCTATGAATAATTTGATTAAAGATGGAAAAATAATTAACATACCACTATTTTTAATAGAATATATGGAAAATTTCATACAATTTTAAAGATTAGACAATAGTGTAATATAATTGTAAAAAAAATAACATTTATTTGTAATAAAATAAATTCATATATGTTATATAATAAAAATAGTAGGAGTAATGTATATGAATGATAAAAAAATATTTGAACTAACTGGTATAAATGTAATAGAAAAAATTGAATTTGAAGCTAAAGAAGAAATAGTAGATAATGTTGCAAACATATTGGCAAGTGAATTTGAGCAAATTAATTATAGGGAAATTAAAACAAAGTTGTTAGAAACGCCAATGTACATAGCTGATGTACCAAACCAATATTATGGAGTTGTTTTTTTGCACGATAATTCTTCTATATATATAGATAAAAAAATTGACATTTTAGAATTGTCAGAAAGAGTTATACATGAATTTATACATGCAATACAAACAGTAAAAGACAAAAAGAATAATACCCAAAAAGTGGGAGTTTGCGAATTTAATGAATTTAAAGCAACAGGAATAGGATTAAATGAAGCAGCAGTACAATATATAACATCTAAAATAGAAGGCAAAAAATATGAATATATAGAAAAATATGAGGTTGTTGCTAAAACGTATAATGAACAAAGATATCCGTTAATGTGCAATTTAATATTACAACTAATTTATGTGACGGGAGAAAACATTTTTCTAGATAGTATACTAAATTGTAAAAATGATTTTGAATATAAAATAATGGAAAATTGTGGAGAAGGAACTTATACAACAATAATTAATGGATTAGATAAAATGTTGTATGCAGAAGAAGAAAATATACAACTATTTCAATTTTTAGAAAAGCATAAACAAACGAGTAATGCAAACACAGATTATGCAACAACAGAGCAAGAGATATATAAAACAATGGCAAAAATAGAAGCAAACAGAAAAATAATAAAAGAGACATATATAAAATTGGAAAATTTAATATTAAATTCATATTTTAACAAATACTTTTCAAGAATAGAAACACTAGATGATATAATAGCATATAGAAAAGACTTGTACAATTATAAAGAAATATATGGAATGAATAGCTTTGATAATGAATACAACAAATATTATTCAAACAAAATAAAAGATTTGGAAGATAAACGAATTAATATAATGAGAAAAACAGGACAATTTTCTTTAGCTAAAACAGATAACAAAATATTAAATATCTTTTCAAAAATAAGAGCTGCATTATTGGGCATATTTAAAAGAAACATACAAAAAGAAGAAAACAGATAAAGTTTTCTTCTTTTACTTATAAAAACATATTTAAAAAATTAAGAACAATAATTCCTAATCCAATTTTCCAGGTAATTGTAGTAGTTTTATCAAATAAATTACGAGCCAATGCTAAACGGTATTCTTTTCTAACAGTTAAAGCAAGGCAATTTGTGTTATCTGTAGTCTCTTTTGGAATGTTCATATTTATTTCATTCACATTTATCACATCCTCTATATTTATCATAAGTAAACTAAAAAATTATTAATTAAAGTATAACATAAAAGGAAAAATATTGCAATAACGTTGACATATGTTCCAAGATATGTTAAAATAATTAACTGTAAGCCGCCTAGGTCGGGTAACTAAATATTAGCTAAAAGCTAATTACCTTGAATTTTATGCTTAGCGAGTATTCGGATAAGAGGAGGTGTACATGTAATGTACGCAATAATTGAAAGCTGTGGAAGACAATACAAAGTAGCAGAAGGAGATGTAGTATTCTTTGAAAAATTAGAAGGCGAAGAAGGAAAAAAAGTTACATTTGACAATGTAGTTTTAGTATCTAATGATTCAAAAGTAGAAGTAGGAGCTCCTTATGTAAAAGGTGTAAAAGTAGAAGGAAAAGTAGTTTCTCATGGTAAAGGTAAAAAAATCTTAGTGTACAAATATAAAGCAAAAAAGAATTATAGAAGAACACAAGGTCATAGACAACCATATACAAAAGTAGAAATTACAAAGATAAAAATGCCTACAGAAAAAGCAGAAGTAAAGGAAGCTTCAGCAAAAAAGGCAACTGCTAACAAAGAAGCATAATAAGAGATATAAAGCACATGAAGGGAGTGAGAAAACATGGCTCATAAGAAAGGTCAAGGTAGTGTTAAAAACGGTAGAGATAGTGAATCTAAACGTTTAGGACTAAAAAGAGCTGATGGACAAATAGTTCCAGCAGGAAATATATTAGTTAGACAGAGAGGCACTAAATTCCATCCAGGAACAAATGTTGGAATTGGTAGTGATGATACGTTATATGCAAAAGTAACTGGAAAAGTTAAATTTGAGAGACTAGGAAGAGATAAAAAGAAAGTCAGTGTTTATCCAGTGGAAGAAGGTAACAATTAGGGACAGTCCCCAATTGTCCAAAAGCAGTAGAAAAAGTTCTACTGCTTTTTGTCATAATACTTGCAAATAGGCAATATTTACCTTATAATTATATAAGAAAAATGTATAATAAATTCAAAAAAGGAGATTTTACTATGGAAAGTAAAAAACGTGTTTTGACAGGAGATAGACCAACCGGAAAATTACATATAGGGCACTATTTTGGGTCTTTAAAAAAGAGAGTAGAAATGCAAAATAGTGGAGAGTATGATTTATATATATTAATAGCAGATGTTCAGGCATTAACAGATAACTTTAACAATCCAGACAAAGTCAGAGCAAATGTAAGACAAGTAGCATTAGATTATTTATCTATAGGGATAGACCCTGAGAAAACCACAATATATATTCAATCTATGATACCAGAAACAGCGGAACTTACAGTCTTTTATTCAAACCTAGTTACAATAGCAAGACTGCAAAGAAACCCTACAGTAAAGACGGAAATAGCTCAGAAAAAAGAACTATTTGGCGAAAGTGTAACATATGGGTTCTTGGGGTATCCTGTAAGTCAAGCAGCAGATATAACATGTTTTGATGGCGAACTAGTACCAGTAGGAGAGGATCAACTTCCTTTAATTGAACAATGTAGAGAAATAGTAAGAAAATTTAATAGTATTTATGGAGAGACATTAAAAGAGCCAGAGGCAGTGCTATCTAAAGGAAAAAGAATAAAAGGGCTAGATGGAAATGAAAAAATGGGTAAATCCTTAGGAAATGCAATATATTTATCTGACAGTGAGGAAGAAGTTAATAAAAAAGTTATGAGCGCGGTAACAGACCCTAATAGAATAAAAAAAGATGACTTGGGAAATCCAGATATATGTATGGTTGCATATTATCATAACTTGTTTACACATTTAGAAGAATATTCTACAGTTTGTAAAGAATGTAGAGCAGGAGAAAGAGGATGTGTAGCGTGCAAAAAGCAATTAGCAAAAAATATTAACGAATTTCTAAAGCCAATGAGAGAAAAAAGAGCATATTATGAAGAACACCCAGAAATAGTAGATAAAATATTAATGGAAGGAACAGCTAAAGCTCAAAAAACAGCCAAAGAGACAATGAAAAAAGTAAAAAAAGCAATGAGATTAGATTACTAAAAGACATTTGGGGACGGGTCACTTTTGTCCTTTATATAAAAAACAAACTTGTGTGCCCCAAAATAATATATTTAAAAGAAAGGAATAATCAATTAGATATTTATAATTGATTATACGAGAAAACATGTTTAAAAAAGGTGATTTATGCAAACATTTTAAAGGAAAAGATTTAATACAAAAGAATATTTATGAAGTATTAGAAACAGGGGTAAAATATACAGGAACAGCAGAAGGTATTACGGATAAATTAATTGTATATAAAAACATTTTCCAAGAAGATAAAATATTTGCAAGAGAAGAAAGTCAATTAGCAGAACAATTAGAAGAAAGCAAGCAAAAAGAATTTGGACAAAAATATCGTGTAGAAAAATTGACACAAGAAGAGATAGAAATGATAAAGACAGAGGAATTTATAAAAGCTAAAAAAGAATATATGAAAGAGGTAAGATAATGTTTACTGACTATGTAAAAATAATTGTAAAAGCAGGCGATGGAGGTAATGGAGCTGTTTCTTTTCGTCGTGAAAAATATGTAGCAGCAGGAGGACCAGATGGAGGAGATGGTGGCAAAGGAGGAGATGTTTACTTTGCAGTGGATCCAGACGCTAATACATTAATAGATTTTAGATACAAAAAGAAATTTAAGGCGGAAAATGGTAATAATGGAGAAGGCGGACATAGATATGGAAAAAGTGGGGAAGATCTTACTATTAAAGTACCATTGGGAACTATAATAAAGGATTCAGCCACTGGAAAAGTGTTGGCAGATTTGTCGGAAAAAGGCGAAAAAGAGCTAATTATATTAGGAGGAAGAGGTGGAAAAGGAAATTCACACTTCGCAACTTCAACCAGACAAGCTCCTAGATTTTCACAGCAGGGAGAAAAAGGGGAAGAAAAAGAATTAATACTTGAATTAAAATTATTAGCAGATGTTGGACTAATTGGATTTCCAAATGTAGGCAAATCAACGTTTTTATCAGTTACAACATCAGCAACGCCTAAAATAGCGGATTATCACTTTACAACATTAGAACCTAATTTGGGAGTTGTAAAGAGTGAATATGGAGACAGCTTTGTAATTGCAGATATACCTGGAATTATAGAAGGTGCAAGCGAAGGAACAGGGTTAGGACTTCAATTTTTACGACATATAGAGAGGACAAGATTGTTATTACATGTAATAGATGTATCTGGCTCGGAAGGAAGAAATCCAGTAGAAGACTTTAAGATTATAAACAATGAGCTAAAAAAATATAGTGAAAAATTAAGCAAAAGAAAGCAGATAATAGTAGCAAACAAAATAGATAGTATGCAAGATGAAACACTTTATAAAGAATTAAGCGAATTAGCTAAAAAAGAAAAATTGGAAATATTTAAAATATCAGCAGTTACAGGAGAAGGAATAAAAGAACTTTTAAATAAGGTTTCGCAAGAATTGAAAGAATTACCAAAAGAAGATCTTGTAGAAGTAGAAAAAGATAAAAAAATATATGAATTAAAAGATGAATCACAATTTACAATATATAAAGAAGGCAAAATCTTTGTTGTTGACGGTCCAGCAGTACAAAGGGTAATGAAAGGTGTGTATATATGAACATTCTTGCTATAGGAGATGTTGTAGGCAAAATAGGCTGTACATTTTTACGCAGCAAGCTGCCAAGCCTTAAAAAGCTAAAGGGTGTGGATTTGGTTATTGCAAACGGAGAAAACTCATCTGACGGCAACGGAATTACCCCAACATCGGCTGACTTTCTTTTCTCAAGCGGTGTAGATGTAATAACCACCGGCAACCACTCCTTTAGGCGAAAAGAGTCGTACTCCTTTTACGACGACTGTGAATACCTTGTTCGTCCTGCTAACTTTCCAAACGGCACTACACCCGGCAGAGGAATGACAATAGTTG
>OHPO01001296.1_pt1 | contig 11568 bp, 9 predicted proteins | sample 1577741 | NCBI WGS metagenome assembly OHPO01 (sample SAMEA3879574, study PRJEB24766) | human gut metagenome | biome: human-associated habitat; feature: feces | place: USA | collected 1985/1987
GTCCAGCTTCTGGGCGGCGACCTTCAGTCCCCGCGCCTTGAGAAGACGGCCAAGAGATGCCGCGGTGATGCCCTTGCCCAGACCGGAAACCACGCCGCCGGTCACAAAGATGTATTTCGTCATTGGTGATCTCTCCTTTACTCTACTGTAACGGATTTTGCCAGATTTTTCGGTTTGTCGATATCACAGCCGTTTTCCTTGGCCACGTAATAGGCCAGCAGCTGTAACGGGACGATTTCTGCCACTGCGCACAGCAGCGGATCGATTTTCGGCACAAAGATCATGTCGTCGGCCAGAGAAACGATCTTCCCGTTCCCCTTGAAGGCCACCGCGAGCACCTCCGCGCCCCGCGCCTTGACCTCCACGATGTTGCTCATGGTCTTCTCCATGACCGCGTCGTTGCAGCACAGGGCGATCACCGGCTGCCCCTCGTAAATCAGGGCGATGGTGCCGTGTTTCAACTCGCCCGCCGCGTAGGATTCCGCGTGGATGTAGGAGATCTCCTTCATCTTCAACGCCCCTTCCAGAGCGACGGCGTAGTCGGTGTTTCTTCCGATGAAGAACATGGAGGGGCTACTGTGGTATTTCTTTGCCAGAGTAGGAATGGCAGGGTTCATGTCCAGCGCCGTCTGCATCTGCTTGGGCAGGGAGCGCAGCGCCGTGAGCAGCCGCTTGTACTCCTTCCCCTCGACAGTCCCCAGAGATTTGGCCGCGTACAGGGCAAACAGGTACAGCACCGTCAGCTGGGTGGTGTAGCCCTTGGTGGTGGCCACGGCAATCTCCGGGCCTGCCCATGTGTACAGGGTGTAGTCGGCGATTTTCGCAATGGTACTGCCCACCACGTTCACGATGGCAAGCGCCTTTGCGCCCCGGCGCTGGCATTCCTTCATGGCGGCAATGGTATCCGCTGTCTCGCCGGACTGGGACAGGACGATGAGCAGCGTATGCCCGTCAATCAGGGGGTCTGCGTAGCGAAGCTCACTTGCCAGCTCCGTAGTCACGGGGATACGGCACAGCTTCTCGATGGTATATTTCCCCGCGCACCCGGCATAATAGGCCGAGCCGCAGGCCGTAATGACGATTTTATGGATTTGGGAAAGATCGATGTTCAGGTCGTCCAGAACGATCTCCCCATTTCGGATTCTGGGGGTGATGGTCGCTTCCACCGCCCGGGGCTGCTCCATGATCTCCTTGAGCATGAAGTGGTCGTAGCCGCCCTTTTCCGCCGCCTGGATGTCCCATGTGATGCGGCTGGCCTTCTTGGTGATGGGGTGGCCTGAGCAATCGTAGACCTGAATGGAGTCGGGCGTCAGCTCCGCAAGCTCGCCGTCCTCCAGATAGATGACGTTCCGGGTGTGCGCCACCAGCGCGGTGACGTCGGAGGCAAAGAAATTCTCTCCGATGCCCACGCCGAGAATCAAAGGGCTTGCCTCCCGGACGGCGAGAACCGTATCCGGCGTGTCCGTGCAGACAATTCCCAGAGCGTAGGAGCCAACCAGCCGGGAAGAAGCTTTCATGACGGCTTTCCGGAAATCGCCGGCATAGTACATTTCAATCAGATGGACGATGACCTCGGTGTCCGTCTCGCTCTCGAAACGATAGCCCTTCCGGAGCAGTTCTTCCCGAAGCTCCATGTAGTTTTCGATAATGCCGTTGTGAACGACGGCGAATTTTCCGTCATTGCTGGCATGGGGATGGGCGTTTATATCGTTGGGCGCGCCGTGAGTCGCCCAGCGGGTGTGGCCGATCCCGGTGGTACCGGGAACCAGCCGCCCGTCGTCCGTCTTTTCCCGGAGGTTCTGAATGCGTCCCGTGACCTTGCTGATGGCGATTCGGTTCCCCTGCACCACAGCAATTCCGGCGGAATCATAGCCCCGGTATTCCAGCTTTGAAAGTCCGTCAAGCAGTACCGGCGCGGCGTTCTGCGTGCCTGTAAATCCTACGATTCCACACATAATAGACCTCCTTGTTGTATCTTCCTACAGCAGCGCTTACTCCCATTCCACCGTCGCCGGGGGCTTGCTTGTGATGTCGTAGACAATGCGGTTGATATGGGGCACTTCGTTGACAATTCGTACCGAGGCGCGGTCAAGCACCTCATAGGGAATCCGCGTCCACTCCGCCGTCATGAAGTCGCTGGTCGTGACACTGCGAAGCGCCAGAACGTTTTCATAGGTGCGGCCGTCGCCCATGACACCGACGCTTCTGGCATTGGTAAGGACTGCGAAATACTGGCTGCAAATGTCTCCCAGGTCGGCCTTGGCAATTTCCTCCCGGAAGATGAAGTCCGCCTCCCGGAGAATGTCCAGCTTTTCTTTCGTCACGTCGCCGAGGATACGAATGGCAAGGCCGGGGCCCGGGAAGGGCTGACGGTGGACAAGATAATCAGGAAGCCCCAATTCTTTGCCCAGCAGCCGAATTTCGTCCTTGAAAAGATGATCCAGCGGCTCCAGAACGGCCTTGAACTGCTCAATGACCTCTCTGGGCAGGAGCTTGTTGTGGTGGCTCTTGATGACGTCGGCATCCCCCGCGCCGGACTCGATGACGTCGGGATAGATGGTGCCCTGAGCGAAAAAGTCCTCTTTGGTGATGCCGAATTTCACGGCTTCATCCAGAAATACATACCCGAACTCCGCGCCAATGATCTGACGCTTGCGCTGGGGGTCTTCCACGCCCTTGAGCTTGTCCAGGAAGCGCTTCTCCGCGTCCACCCGGACAAAGTGGATGTTCCACTTGGCAAAGGCGGCTTCTACCTCGTCGCCCTCATTTTTGCGCATACAGCCGTGATCCACGAATACCGCGGTCAGCCGATCCCCTACCGCCTCGGCCAGCAGCGCCGCCAGAACGGAGGAATCCACGCCGCCGGACAGCGCCAGCAGCACGCGACCCTTGGGGCCGATGGTGTCCCGGAGCTGTGCCACGGTATTTTTGCAGAAATCCCCCATCGTCCAAGTACCCTTGGCACCGCAGATTTCGTAAAGGAAGTTGCGCAGCATCTGGCTGCCGAACTGGGTGTGATTCACCTCCGGGTGGAACTGAACACCGTAGAAGCCCCGGCTCTCATCGGCAATGGCGGCATTGGGGCAGGCGTCGGTATGGGCGACCAGCGCAAAGCCCTCCGGAACCTTCGCCATGTAATCGCCGTGGCTCATCCACGAAATGGACTGCTCCGGGATGCCCTTGAACAGCTTGCAGCCGGTATCGTAATAGGTGACGGTCTTGCCGTACTCCCGGGCGGTATCCTCCTGCGCGGCAGTGACCTGACCGCCCAGCGTATGCGCCATCAACTGGCAGCCGTAGCAAATGCCGAGAATGGGAACCCCCAGCCGGAACACTTCCGGGTCAACGTGGGGAGATTCCTCCAGATACACGCTGTTGGGGCCGCCGGTGAAAATGATGCCCATGGGCGCAAAGGCGCGGATCTCGTCCAGGGTTGTGGTGTAGGGCTTGATCTCGCAGTAGACATTCTGCTCCCGCACCCGCCGGGCGATCAGCTGATTGTACTGTCCGCCAAAGTCCAGAATCAGGATTTTTTCTTGCATACAGTGCTCTCTCCTTCCCTGCCCGCCGGTTAAATATTGATCTCCGCCTGTTCGCGGTCAATACCGGCGATCAGAGGGGCTACCTTTTTCACATAGCTTTCCACTTGCTCCGCACACCGGCCGGTGTACAGCATGGGGTCGAGAACGGCCTCCATCTCCTGCTTCGTCATGCCGAATTCCGGATGGTCGGCCAGATCGGCCAGAAGATCCCAGCGTTCGCCGTTTTTCATCTTGGCCGTGGCGTCCATAGAGCAGGTGCGGATGATCTCATGGAGCTGCTGACGGTCGCCGCCGTTCTTGACGCCCTCCATCATCAGATTTTCCGTGGCAATGAAGGGCAGATACTCCCGCACGGTCTTCTCTACGATCTTTTCGTTCACGTGCAGGCCGTCGGTGACGTTCTGTGCCAGCCTGAGAATGGCGTCGGCGCAGAGGAAGCCCTCCGGCATGGAGATGCGCCGGTTGGCGGAATCGTCCAGGGTGCGCTCAAACCACTGGGTGGAGGCGGTCATGGGGGCGTTCATGGCGTCGGCCATGAGATAGCGGCTCAGGGAGCAGATGCGCTCGCAGCGCATGGGATTGCGCTTGTAGGCCATGGCGGAGGAGCCGATCTGGTGCTCCTCGAAGGGCTCCTCCAGCTGGCGGTCGTGCTGCAGCAGGCGGATGTCGTTGGCCATGCGATAGACGCTCTGGGCCATGGAGGACAGGCAGTTCAGGATCCGGGCGTCCACCTTCCGGGGATAGGTCTGGCCGCAGACGGTGAAGCAGGCGTCGAAGCCGAACTCGGCGGCAATGCGGCGGTTCATCTCGTCGATCTTCGCCTCGTCGCCCTCAAAGAGGTCCATGAAGCTGGCCTCGGTGCCGGTGGTGCCCCGGCAGCCCAGAAAGCGCAGGCTGCCCAGGACAAAGTCCAGCTCCTCCAGGTCCGACAGCAGGTCCTGGAGCCACAGGGCGGCCCGCTTGCCCACGGTCACCGGCTGGGCCGGTTGATAGTGGGTATAGCCCAGGGTGGGGGTGGCGGCGTATTTTTCCGCAAAGGCGGAGAGGTTCTTCATCACCGCCAGCAGCTGGCCCCGCAGATACACCAGCCCGTCCCGGTACAGGATCAGGTCGGCGTTGTCGGTGACATAGCAGCTGGTGGCCCCCAGATGGATGATGCCCGCCGCCAGAGGCGCGGCCTTGCCGTAGGTATAGACATGGGCCATGACATCGTGGCGGACCTCCCGCTCCCGCTGTCGGGCGGTATCGTAGTCGATATCGGTGATGTGCTGCTCCAGCTGGCGGACCTGCTCCTCCGTTACCGGCAGGCCCAGCTGGTGCTGGGCCCGGGCCAGGGCCGTCCACAGCCGCCGCCAGGTCTGGAAGCGCATATCCGGGGAGAACAGGTGCAGCATATACGGCGAGGCGTAGCGCCCGGCCAGGGGGGATTCATAAACGTCGTGGGACATAACAGTCCTCCGTTTCTGTGATTTTCAGCGGACGATGAGGCTGTCCCGCTCCGCGCCCACGGAGACATAGCCGATGCGGCAGCCGATGGCCCGCTCCACATACTCCACATAGTCCCGGGCGGCCTGGGGCAGCTCCTCCCAGGTGCGGACTCCGGAGATGTCGCAGTTCCAGCCGGGGACGTACTCGGTGACGGGCTTGGCCTGGTCCAGCAGCACCGGGAAGGGGAATTCGTCGGTCTGTTGGCCGTCGATCTCATAGTGGGCGCAGACGGGGATCCGGTCCATGTAGCTGAGGATATCCAACTTGGTCAGGGCGATGTTGGTGGCGTTCTGCATCCGGACGCCGTAGCGGGTGGCCACCAGGTCGATGGGGCCCACCCGGCGGGGACGGCCGGTCTTGGCGCCGTATTCGTCACCGGCATCCCGGAGCTTCTCGGCGTCGGCGCCGAACCACTCGCAGACAAAGGGACCCTCGCCTACGCAGGAGGAATAGGCCTTCACCACGCCCACCACCTCGTCGATGGATGCGCCGGGCAGGCCGGAGCCTACCGGGGCATAGGAGGCGATGGTGTTGGAGGAGGTGGTGTAGGGATAGATGCCGTAGTCCAGGTCCCGCAGAGCGCCCAGCTGACCCTCGAACAGGATGGACTTGCCGTCGGCCTGGGCCTGGTGGAGATAGCGGCTGGTGTCGGCCACATAGGGCTTTAACTGCTGGCCGTACTGCTCCACCCAGGCCATCATCTCGTCCATGGTGTAGCCCTTGGCCCCATAGACCTCCCGCAGGATCAGGTTCTTCCACTCCAGCAGGTCCTGGAGATGGGCCTTCAGGTGCTCGGGGTACAGCAGTTCACCGGCCAGGACCGTCTTCTTCTGGTACTTGTCGGAATAGAAGGGGGCGATGCCCTGCTTGGTGGAGCCGTACTTCTTGTCCTTCAGGCGCTGCTCCTCCAGGGCGTCCAGCTCCCGGTGCCAGGGCAGCAGCAGACTGGCCCGTTCGCTGACCAGCAGGTTCTCCGGGGTGATGTCCACGCCGCCCCGGCGGACGGTGTCGATCTCCTTGAGCAGATTCTCGCAGTCCAGGGCCACGCCGTTGCCCAGGATGTTCATGACACCGGAGCGGAAAATGCCGGAGGGCAGCAGATGCAGGGCGAACTTGCCCTTCTCGTTGATGACGGTGTGCCCGGCGTTGCCGCCGCCCTGATAGCGCACCACCACGTCATATTGTTGGGTGAGGTAGTCCACCATGCGGCCCTTGCCCTCGTCGCCCCAGTTGATACCCACGATCGCGCAATTTGACATGTCTTCGTCTCCTCATCTATATTATAACAGAATTTTTGGCGGGTTTCCACCGCCAACAGCCCCTTATTATACCCAATGGACGGTCAGAAGTAAAGAATGAATCTCACATATCTGATATTAGCATGCCTAATATTTATTGTGGATATACACCATAAAAGTGTCTGTTTTTTCAGCGAAAATGACAAAATTCTTGTGGGTTCTGCCGCTTGACGGCGGGGCCGCGGCGGCGCTATAATCATTTGTTCCTTTTCATGGGAGGTAAATGCTATGGAAAAACAGAAAGAATCCCTGTTCGGGCCCATGGACCTGACCAGGGGGACATGCTGGAAAACGATCCTGATCTTTTCGCTGCCGGTGATTTTGTCGTATCTGCTGCAGCAGGTATACTCCATCAGTGACGCAGCCATTGTGGGCCAGACCCTGACGGCCCAGGAGGTGGCCGGGGTCAACGACACCTCGTCGCTGGTGTTCATCTTTCTGCAGTTCGCCTTCGGCGTCAGCGCGGGCTTCTGCGTGGTGACGTCCTGCCAGGTGGGAGCCCGGAACCAGGCGGGGGTGCGCCGGTCCCTGGCCACCCAGATCGTCCTGTCGGCGGTGCTGACGGTGCTGCTGACGGCTCTGGCCCTGGCGCTGCTGAATCCCATGCTGGCGTGGATCAACGTGACCCCGGACAATGCCGAGGTATATCGCGCCGCGTATACCTATTGCTTCATCATCTTCGCGGGCATCGGGGCCCAGCTGTTTTATAACTTCATCTGCGCCTTTCTGCGCAGCATGGGTGACTCCCTGACGCCGCTGCTGTTTCTGCTGTTTTCCACGGTGCTGAACGTGGGGCTGGACCTGCTGTTTATCATGGTGTTCCGGTGGGGCGTGGCCGGGGCGGCCATTGCCACGGTGGCGGCCCAGCTCATCAGCACGGTGGCATGCTTCATCTATGCCTTTGCCAAGTATCCCCAGCTGCGGCTGCACCGGGAGGACATGCAGATCACCCGGGGCGATATCCGCCGCCATGTGGTGCAGGGCGTGCCCCTGGGGCTGCAATTCTCGGTGCTGGCCATTGGCATCATCGTCATGCAGAGCGTGGTGGTGCAGTTTGATATGCTGGATGGCGTCATGGTGTCCTCCTCCGCCCAGATGGGCTTCGGTGCGGCCAACAGGCTGTTCAACCTGACAGCAACGCCTATGAACGCCCTGGGCACGGCCATGACCAGCTTCACCGCCCAGAACCTGGGAGCCGGAAACCACGACCGCATCCGCAAGGGGGCCCTGCAGTCCCTGGTGATGGTGTCGCTGCTGGCGGCGATGGCCGTGGGCATCGGCCTGCTGCTGACCCTGGGCAACGCCTATCTGCGGATCTTCCTGTCCGCCGACAAGATCACGGCGGACACCGTGCGATACGGCAACACCTTCCTGTATGTGGATTACGCCATGTACCTGTTCCTGGGCTTCATTTTCGTGGTGCGCAACTGCATCCAGGGCATCGGCCGGTCCCGGTTCGTGCTGGGGGCCGGTGCGGCGGAGCTGGTGGCCCGGATCGCCGTGTGCCTGACCCTTCCCGCCGCCGTGGCCGGAGGCGTCGTCAGCGCCCAGGCAAATCCTCTGGCGTTTTACGCCCTGTGCGCGGCGGACCCCATGGCCTGGATCGCCGCCGACATCGTTCTGGCCATCCCCTTCTTCCGGAACATCCTGCGGAGGGATTACCGGTATATGAACATCTGAAAAAACAACATCCGGGCCAGAGAGGCGGGGGTCATAAGAAAGTAATATCGTATTTTCTCAGGAACGGCGTGGCTTCGGTCACGCCGTTTCCTGTTTCAGCAGTTCTTCCACAGGAATAAAGCCCACAAGGTCATAGGAAATGCGGATGCCCTGATGCCGCTTGCCGCTGGACTTGTCCGGGGCTTCAATGTAGATCGCCTTGACAAGTTCCCGCAGCGCATAGGGGGTAAGCTCGTCCAAGTCCTCATATTTGCGTACCCGCTGGATAAACTGCTCCAAATTTTCAATCTGTCGTTCCTGTACTTCGATTTCCTGCTGCAAAGTCTGAATTTCCTCTTTAAGCTGTGCCTGTTCGTCCTCGTAGGTCTTGCTCATCATAGAGAGGATCAATGCCAGCTTTGCGGTGGGGTTGAATTACCCTGTTTCAACGCACAAATCATAGAATCGACGCCCAATAGCGCCGTATAGCTATTGTTGGTTTTTCTGAAAGCAGGCGTGTAATAAACATTATTTTCAGCATCAAAGCAGAATTTTTCAGCAGTAAGTTCTTCCATCTCACGCGCCAATAGATCACTTCCATAGAAGCGGCGGAGAAAGTCGATTCCCGCACACATGGCAGCGACAGGTTTCTTTTCGCTGATAAAATGTGTGACGCACGTTTTTATCACATGGGAATCTCTATAATTGTTCAATAAACCGATTCCACCGGGTATGATCAATGCATCGTATTCTGCAAAATCAACCTCATGAATATCTTTAATGCGTCCCCTACCGATGCGGGCTGCTTCTATAAGGATATTCCGCTTTTCTGCTATCTGCTCTGTCAGGTGGTTCACAGACTGCATGGAAACATTTTCTGCGACAGGAGTGTAATCACACCCATATTTATCAAGTGCTGCATACGTCAGAATTACCTCTTCTATACATGAACCATCACCGAGGCCACAGCCTGCTAATAGAACTAAATACTTCATTTGTTTTCACCTCCACAACTCACGGTTTGCCAACGACTTCTCACTGATAAGGTTAATTTCTCTGATGCAGTACATATTTGCAGACAATTCTTCCTTGGAGATGTCCCTCCACCCATTCTTGAAGCCATGCTTATGAGATATATTTCGCCCATTCGCCTCGGTCGAAAAGATACTCGTAAGCTAACGCAGAAATCTTCTGCCAGCTTCACCTATAGAGTAGCATAATTCTTGTGATTTGAACATTCTTTTTAAAGCGGATTTTCCGATCCGCTTTGTTGTCATGCCCTAATGTCGCAAAAAACAGCACACAGCTTGCTTTCGCTTTGCTGTGTGCTGTCTTTGTGAGGTTCCTTCCTTGCTAACTAAGTGACATTGGCAGGAATCGGGGATGTAGTTTTGTAAAAGATTCTGCGGATCTTCGATCTCGACCTGTCCGTCGAGCGCCGGCAGCACGCAGCCGCAGAAGGTCGGAAGATCCTTCCGCGCCAGATACATGGTCTGCTGCTTTGCTTCGAGCAGCGGGTAGATCTTTTCCCGAAACTCGCCCGAGCAGCGCAGAAGCTTGCCGCCGCTGAGCGCGTATAAGCTCCGGTAGCTGCCGAAAAAGCGGTAGGGGCAGGGCGTCTGGACCGTCAGCCATGCACCGCCGCCTTCTTCCGCAATTTGCAGACGAACCTGCGGGTCGGCCTGCGTGAGCGTGAGCGGCTCGGAGCCTGCGCAGTCTACCGGTGCGTCCGACAAAAGATCAAACCACCGATCAAAGGAATCGCCGGTCAGCGTGATCTCGTTTTTTCGATAATCCGGAGGCTCATAGCCCATATAGTAGGAAGAAGAACCGAGTGCGCGGTACCTGCCGTATTCGTTCATCAAAAGCCGGATCATGGCCTGCGCCTTCGGTTCAAACAGTTCGAGGTTATGCTCCAGCGTCAGTCCTTTTCCGTAGACGACTGTCCGGCGCTGGCTTACATTGTCCAGAAACTCCCGAATATTCTGCACGCTATACAGCCGGTCATACCCGACACGAAGGGAAAATGAAGGATATTCGGCCCCATATCCGGCGCGCAGCATCGCGGTCAAGCGGACGGGCTGCTGTGAAGGTTCAATCGATTCCTGCGTAATTTGCAGATAGCGCTGAAGCATCCACCGTGCACACGAGTCGCTGCCGGGCACAGACTCGTGCGGCGGCTCGCCTATATAGGCGATCATGGCGGCGGCAAGGTGCTTGCAGCGGCCAACGTCGGCGTAACGCGGGCAGGTGCAGCTGATGCGCAGCCGTCCTTCTGCCATTTCGGTGAAACGCACCGTATATCGTTTGCTGCCGCAGACAGTGCAGCTGACATTCGTTTCTGGGCCGGCTTTCGTACACTGCATATCCGTAACCCGCCCCTTCCGGTAATATTCCATCCCGCGTTCAAAATCGGTGGCGGTAAACAATGATTTCACCTGATTCAGATCCATCCGGAAACTCCATTCTGCAAGATTGATACCGTGCAAGCGGAAAAACGCCCGGTTTCCGCTGCATTCGCGTCTTTCCGCTCAGTATAACAGAGAACCACGGGGAAATCCATAGGCAACACACCGCAAGTGGGCATGAATTGTCCACCTGAAGCTGGAATTTGATTTATATCGTTCAAGAAAATTTTTTGGGAAACCCTTTGGGCGATTTGATTTTTTCTACTCAGGTTTGTGAAATGGGGGTATCCCCAATTTTGGGGACACCTCCGTTCTGGTGGGACCTGCGCAATTTTGAGCAGATCTCCTTCGTACGTTTTTCGTATGAAGGCAAAGCAACCGTAAATTGGACAGCAAAAGAGGCGTTTCCTCACTTTTGAGGATACCTCCCCAGAATTGGGGAGATGTGCTCAATTTTGAGCGAAAGTTTTTTCAGATGTGTCCAAAACTGGACAGACCCCTGCGGCGAATCTGACGCACCCTGTTTCACGGCTGAAGATTCAGCTGCGAAATTATGACGCAGGCGGGACAAACCCGAAAATGCGGTAGAACAATAGACAGAGAAAAACGTAAAGGAGTTTTTTACATGAACGAACAAGATATTATTAACCTGATCCTTGGTGAGCCTGAAGACGATTTTCACGGCACAGTCCCCAGCAAGGACAAGCGGCTGCGATTCGACCGGCTGCGCGGCCATGCCGGCGCGCTCATGCACCATACACATGGAAATCTGAACATTCAGGAGCCGTTGGAAACCCGCCGCAGCGCCTGCCTGATACTCGACGTGCCGCTTCCCGTTGTGGTGCTGAACGAATATGTGCGGAAACATTTTTCCATGCTCATGGAACTCAGCGACAGTGTATCACTGTCCAATGCAGGCGGCAGGCTGCGCATCGGGTGTACGGTCTCTGGACTATGGGAGGAATGACCGGATCAGAATTTGATGATGGCCTCCATATCTTCCGCTGGGATGTGCGCGCGAAGGCAAATCATTTGTAATTCTCCGAGTGTGAACAGTTCAGGCGTGTTCATCTTTTTTCGCGCCGTTGTAGCTGAACAGCCAATCATTTCTGCCACCTTGGGCGGTGTCGCATAGCCTCTTATGAGTCGCCCAACCTTGATGAAGTCGGGTTC
>OHPO01001298.1_pt1 | contig 11555 bp, 8 predicted proteins | sample 1577741 | NCBI WGS metagenome assembly OHPO01 (sample SAMEA3879574, study PRJEB24766) | human gut metagenome | biome: human-associated habitat; feature: feces | place: USA | collected 1985/1987
GCAATTTGTTTAGCAAGAGTATCATAAGTAGTATTTTTTTGCCCTACTACTCTAGCACCATTTAATTGAGCAAAAGTTGTTGCATTTGCAAATACAGAATTCGCTGTGGTTAAAATCACATGTTTAGTATTATAATAAGCATTTGTAAAATCAATTGATAGTTTTCTTTCTTCGGTAGGACTCATTCCAGCTATTATGACATCAATTGTTCCGGCATCTAAAGCAGGTACTAAACCATCCCATTCAATTTTTTTAATCACGAGTTCATAGCCTAATTCTTGACATAAAAGTTTAGCAATTTGAACATCGTATCCTTCCGCATATGCTCCACTAACATTTTCAATTGGCCAATTCGTTGAAGTTTTTGAAGTTTCAGTCCAATTAAAGGGTGCATAGTTACATTCTAAACCGACTACTAAAATTTTTTTAGATTCATCAAATTTAATTTTTTTACATCCTGTAATAGATAAACAGGCAAATAGTAAAGTAATAAAAATAAATACTTTTTTCATCATTTTTCTCCTTATATGTATTGTTTATAAAAAACAAAAAAGCGTCTAGACGCTTTTTACTAATTAAAATAACTATGTAAAATCAATTAGCGCCTCTACTAAATGTAGGAGTGTTATAAGTTTTTCCTATAACCCCACGAATAATTTATGCCTAAATTAAACGTTCGGCGGTGATTGCCTTTGGCCATCTTCCTTGCATGCCTGCTCGAATGGTTACTCTTCTGCACCGCTACCTCTATTAACTTTTTTGTATCTTAATTATATCAAGAAAAAAATAATTTGTCAAAAAAATACATTATGTAAGCGTTGTTACTGGATATGGATAAGGGTATGGATACGGTTGTGGGTATGGTTGTGGATATGGTTGCGGATAAGGCTGTGGATATGGTTGTGGGTATGGTTGTGGATAAGGGTATGGCTGATTATTACAACAATTATTTCTGCCACCTAACCAAAAAGGGGCAGTTATAATAGCAGCACCGGCTAAAAGTGGTAGCCAAAGGCGCGTTTGGTTTTGATATGGTAAATATGAATAGTACATCTAGCAAAACTCCTTCCTCATTGTATAATATGAGAAAAGTTTAGAATAGGTGCTATTTTAATTCTACATACATATAGATATATTCTTCTAAAGTTAGATTATTTTCATAAATAAATGTTGCTAAATCTTGACCGACAAATCGGTAATGCCATGATTCATAAGGATATTTTGTCACATTTTCTTTATCCTTAGGATATCTTTTAATAAAGCCAAATCTATGGGCATTTTTAGTTAAATATTCATATTCTTTTGTATTTTCAAAATGAATACTCAGTCCTGTATCAAGTGTTGCAATGTCAATGGCTTTGCCTGTTTGATGTTCGGAAAATCCTGCTTGAGCAACATAATTTTTATCAGATGCTTTATTATAAATTTCGTTTTGTTTAATATAACTTCGATAAGCCGAAAAAACAACTAAGTTTAATCCTTTTGATGAGGCTTCATCAAACATTGCTTTAGCATAGGTTAGAGTTGTTTTATCAATTAGCATTGTTTCTTGTTTGCGATTAATTTTTGTAATTGTTACAGGAATTAAAGTATCGGGGATATAGTTGTTTTGTAAATAATAATTTTTATTTACAAAAAGTCCTCCCTTAAAAGTAAAACTATTATATATTTTTTGATCATTGAAAAAATTAGGATAATTCACTTTATTTAGTGATAAAATAATATTGTTGTTTACTTGATATTCTTGATAATATAAATCAAATAATTTTTCGTTAAAACTTTCATATTGAGAAATCATTTCAAAAAATTCATCAGTACTATTATTAACATAAGTTGTGGGCAAAAGTATTGTTGTACTTGTCTGTATAAAAAAATTAAGAGAAAAAAGCAAAATTAATAGGATTTTTTTAAACATTTTATCACCAAAATTATTATGCGTGAAAAAAATTTCTAATATTCGATATTTTTTTATCAATTTGTGGTAAAATAAAAATAGAAAAAATTATTAAAAATTGATTGAGGTGTTTGGCATGAAAAAACTAATTTTATTAGATGGCAATAGTATTATGTTTAGAGCATATTATGCAACAGCATATACAGGTAATTTAATGAAAACAAGCGATAATCTTTATACAAATGCAATATATGGCTTTGTGAATATGATGAATAAAATTTTAACAATTGAAGGTGTAACCCATATTTTTGTTGCTTTTGACAAAGGAAAACAAACTTTTCGCCATCAAACGTATAAAGAATATAAGGGTGGCAGAAAACCAATGCCAGAAGAATTTTCCATGCAAATACCTTTTATTAAAGAATATCTAGATATTTTAAATATTAAAAGACTTGAAGCTGATGATTATGAAGCTGATGATTTGATAGGCACGATGGCTAAACGTTTTGCGAAAACCTTTGATGAGATTGTTATTATATCCGGTGATAAGGATTTATTGCAATTAGTCGGTAACAATGTAAAAGTTTTTTTGAATAAAAAGGGGATAACAGATTTAGAAGAATATAATGCAACAAATTTTAAAGATTTAATGGGATTTGAGGCAAAGCAATTAACTGATTATAAAGGATTAATTGGTGATAAATCTGATAATTTACCTGGTATTAGCGGTGTTGGGGATAAAACAGCTATTAAACTTTTACATGAGTATCAAACTTTAGAAAATATTATTGCAAATGCTGATCAAATTAAAGGAAAATTATCCCAAACTCTTAAAGAAGAAAAGGAAATTGCATTGAGAACCAAGATGCTTGCTACATTAGAACTTGATGCTAAAATTGATATTCTTGAAGAAGAAACGCGTTTAAGAAAACCTAATTTAATGGAGTTGAGAAATTTTTTTGAAAAATTAGAATTTAATTCTTTTTTGAAAAAAATGAGTTTTCAGTCCTCAAATGAAGAAGGAATAGAAGAAAATGTAACTCTTGATGAGAAAAAAGAATATTATTTGAATGATTTACCACAAACACTTGCCGCATTAAAAGATGCCAAAAAAATTGTCATTGAAGTTGAACTAGATGGTGAGAATTATCATAAATCATCCATTATTGGTATAGGTCTTATTATTGATCAAAGAGGTTTTTATTTAGATAAACGTTATATAGATAATGATGAATTGAAATCATTACTATCATCTGATTTGATAATCTATACAGTAGATGCGAAAAAAACGTATGTAAGTTTAAAATATTTGGGTATTGATTTAAAACATCTTGCTTTTGATGTTGTACTTGCCGCTTATGTTGTAAATCCGTCTTATATAACGAGTGATATTAAAAGTATTATTGAGAGATTTATGCCAACGAAACTTCCTTATTTTGAGGAAATCTATGGTAAAAAAACCACTTATGTTGTTCCAGATGAAACCATTGTGGCTAATTACGTTTTGGATAAAGGAAGTTTGGTATGCAATTTAAAGGAAATAATTGATAAAAAGTTAGAAGAAAATCATCAAACAGCTTTATTTTATGATATTGAGTTACCACTAGCTAAAATATTGGGTTTAGTTGAAATAAATGGTTTTAAAGTGAATGAAGATAAACTAAAAGAAGTAGGAGAATATTTCAATGCTTCTATGAAAAAGATGGAAAAAGAAATTTTTGATTTAGTAGGATATAGTTTTAATGTAGCCTCGCCAAAACAATTAGGAGTTGTTCTTTTTGAAGATTTGCAATTAGGGCATGGCAAAAAAAATAAGACTGGCTATTCCACATCTGCTGAAGTACTAGAAGAATTATCAAAAAGACATCCGGTTCCTCGTTTAGTATTAGAATATCGAAAATATGCTAAACTATATTCTACTTACGTTTTAGGATTATTAGCGGAAATAAATCAAACAGATGGCAAAGTACATACGATTTTCAAACAATCGTTGACTCAAACAGGGCGATTATCTTCAACAGAACCAAATATTCAAAATATTCCAATTAGAACCGAAGAAGGAAGAATTATTAGAAGTATGTTTATTCCATCAAGTGATAATAACTATTTAGTGAGTGCAGATTATTCCCAAATTGAACTGCGCATTCTTGCTAGTGCCTCTAATTGTTTTGCCATGAAGGAAACTTTCAATAGTGATATTGATTTACATGCTAATACAGCAGCAAAAATATACAATGTTGATTTAGAACAGGTTACAAAAGAAATGCGACGAATGGCTAAAGCTGTCAATTTTGGTATTATTTATGGAATGAGTGATTGGGGATTGTCTGGTGAACTGCATATTTCTCAAAAAGAAGCTAGTCTTTTTAGTCAAAAATATTTTGAAGTTTTTCCAGAGGTTAAACCTTATTTAGACAGATGTGTTGAAGAAACCAAAGCAAGAGGGTATACAACAACTTTTTATAATCGAAGACGGTATATGCCAGAAATTAATAGTTCTAATGCGGCACTTAGAAAGTTTTCAGAACGGGCAAGTATGAATGCCCCAATTCAGGGGACCGCTGCTGATATTATGAAAATTGCAATGATTAAAGTTCAAAATGAATTTGAACAAGGAAAATTCAATTCCAAAATAGTTGCGCAGGTTCATGATGAATTAATTATCGATTGTCCACAAGAAGAATTAGAAATAGTTAAAAATCTTGTCAAAAAAACAATGGAAACCGCCGTGGATATTGGTGTAAAATTAGATGTTGATGTAGAGGTTGGCAAGACTTGGGATTTAAAATAGGAGAAGAATATGCCAGAATTACCAGAAGTAGAAACAGTTCGAAGAACTTTAGAAGGCCAAATTATTGGTAAAAAAATAACTAATATTGAAATTTATTATGATAAAATTTTGGAAAATACGAGTGTTGAAAAATTTAAAAAAAGTCTAATTGGGCAAACATTTAGAAAAATTGATCGATATGGCAAATATTTACTATTTATTTTAGATGACTATACTATTATTAGTCATTTGAGAATGGAAGGTAAATTTTTCTTAAAAACCTTAAATGATGAACGTATCAAACATGAACATATTATTTTTACTTTAGATGAGAAAATTAGTTTTAGATACTATGATACTAGAAAATTTGGTAAAATGGCAGTATTAGAAACAATTCAAAAAACGCAAATAATGGAATATCCTGCATTAGCCAAACTTGGTAAAGAAGCAAATGATGAGACGTTTAGCAAAAATGAATTATATAATTTGTTGCAAAAAAAACAAGAACCAATTAAAGGAGCCTTATTAAATCAGGAAATTATTTGTGGACTTGGCAATATTTATGTGGATGAGGTTTGCTTTATGAGTAAAATAGACCCCAAAATGCCATCCAATAAAATAACCTTAGAAGATGCTAATAATATTTTAGAATCATCTAAAAAAGTTTTGGCTAAAGCGATTGAAGCGGGAGGAACAACAATTAGAAGTTATACTTCAAGTTTGGGAATAACAGGTCTTTTTCAACTTGAATTACTTGTTCATTCTAAGGAAAAACAACCATGTCCAGTTTGTGGAACGATTATCAAAAAAGAATTTGTTTGTGGTAGGGGGACTTATTTTTGTTCTAATTGTCAAAAAAGAAGAGGTCCTAAAGTTATTGGTATTACTGGTTCGATTGCTACGGGCAAATCAACAGTTACTCATTATTTGAAAAAACAAGGATATCAAGTAATAGATGCCGATGAGATTGTGAAAGAAGCAAAAATGAAAAAAACAAGTATTTACAAAGAACTTGTTAAAGAATTAGGCTCTACAATTTTAAATGAAAAACAAGAAATTGATGATGCAGTTTTATCAAAAATGATATATAATGATGATCAGATTCGTCAAAAGATTAATCATATTGTTCATCCTTTAGTGTACGATATTTGCCAAAAAAAAATAAATTTATCTAAAGATAAAGTAATTTTTTTAAGTGTACCATTGTTATTTGAAGCAGGTTTTGAAAAGTTATGTGATGAAATTTGGTGCGTGTATACCAATAGTGAAGTGCAATTAGATAGATTGATGAAAAGAAATCATCTTGCCCAAGAAGAAGCTGAAAAAATGATTCAATCACAAATGCCATTAGATGAAAAATGCCAAAAAGCGACGTTTATAATTGATAATTCTGATGAATTGTGTTATACTATAGAACAAATACAAAAAATTTTAAAATAAAAAGGAGAAATAAAATGGCACTTTCAGAATTCTTTTTAAATAATTTTGAAACATCAGATAATGCGTTAGATCAACGACTTAAGCCGCATTATTATAATAATGACTATCATACTACGCAACATTTGATAACCAGTTGTTTGAATCAAGTAGGTTTCAAAATGATAAATGTGGATAATTATTACCATGAAATGTTATTCGAATATAAAAGAATAAGAGTTATTGTTATTTTGAATGAAATGAGTTTATATGATATTAGGGTTGATATGAAAATTAATGCAAAGTATGTGTTGCCATTGAAACGTCCAATTAAAATTATTGCAAAGTTATATGAAATTTTAGATCGCAAGTTGACTTTGAAATATCTTGGTGGTGAAAGGAATGAATAATCGCTATCCTTTATCTAATTTAAGTGATTATGAAGTAATGATTTCTTCTCCTTTAGCATTATATGAACAAAAAATATTAATCAAACTTTATATGCCACTTGTTGGTGATAAGGCTATTTCCCTTTATCAAACGTTATATTCATTAGTGCCAGATGGTTCTTTTGAATCAGAGGTGGATAAACATGAAAAAATTATTCGATTAATGCGCCTAAGATCAATCAATAAATTAACGGAAATAAGAAATAAATTAGAAGCAATCGGTCTTTTAAATGTCTATTATAAAGATGGATTATATGTATATTATTTAAAAAAGCCCTTAGATGTAGAAAAATTTTTTAATAATATTGAACTTTCTACCCTTCTTGAATATCAAATAGGTCATGATGCTTATGAAAAGTCATATCTAGAATTTATGATGCGAAAATTAGATATTAATAAATTTGAAGATATTACGCATGTTTTTGATGACGTCTACGATATTGAATTATCAGATAATATTTATTTATCCCAAGCCAGTTTGAATAATATGAATAATGGAATTGTTATAAACAATCAGATGTTTGATTTTAATCGTTTTATGATTTTGGTTTCTGCTTATGATGTGATTAAAAATGAGTATTTTGGTGATGAAAAATTTATTAATATGGTGAAAAGATATAGTTTTTTATATCAATTAACGCCAGAGGAAATGAAAGATGTTATTATTTTATCTGTTAATGAATATAAGGAAGTTTTATTTGATGAAATACCTCGAAATGCGAAAAAAAAGTATGATGAAAAAGGTCAAAAACTAGGAATCATACCTAAAACGATGATGAAAACGTCATCGGCAATTGATGATAAATTAATCAGATATTTAGAAATGGCAAGTCCTAATGAATTTGTCAAAAATAAATCAGGAATTGCTTTGACAAGTACAGAAATAGAGATGTTTGATCGTTTATTAAAAGACACAAATATTGGTATTGGGGTATTAAATGTATTAATTGGATATGTTTTGGAAATAGAAAAGTTGAATGGTGAAATTCCTTCTTATAATTATTTTTTAAAAATTATTAATACTTGGAAAAGAGCTGCTGTAAAATCAACTTCAGATGCTATTGCATATGTTAGTAATAAAGAAAAAGGGCAAAAGAATAAAAAAACCAATAAAGTTCAAAAAGGAGTACCTGACTGGTATCAAGAATATATACTTAAACAAAATAAAAATAAAACAACTAGTCAAAATCTAGCAGATGATGGTGATTTAGAAGAACTAAAAAATTTCTTCAATCCTAATAATAAGGAGTAGAGTATGGAAATAGATTTAGAAAAAAATCGTGATCAGTTAATAAAAGAAATATTAAAAGATCAAAATGTAAAAAAAATAGTTATGGATTATAATATCAATAGATCATTGTTAGATAAAAATTTAAATATTATTTTAGCATATGTTTTAAGAAAAAAGAAATGTCAAAATTGTATAGGTCTTCATACATGCAAACAATTATATGAAGGTTATGCTCCTGTTTTATCATATGATGAAGTAAAGTTTGATTTAAACTATGAGCCTTGTCCATATTTGCAAAAGAAAAAACAGATAGATGAAAAACAAAAAAATTTGCAACTAATTGCTTGTAGTTTTCAAAATTTTAATTTTGATGATATTTATGTGAATGTAAATAGAAAAGAAATCCTGAATAAAATTAAAACTTGTATTGATAAATACGAAAAGAAATTAGCAACAAAAGGTTTGTATATTCATGGCAATTATGGTTGTGGTAAAACTTTTTTACTCGCTTATTTGGCTAAAACTCTTGCCGAAAACAACCATAAGGTCATTTTTGCTTATTATCCTGATTTAGCTAGAATGTTGAGAAGTGCAATTTATAGTGGGTCAATAGAGGATATGATTGAACAGTTAAAGATGGTGGAAGTTTTAATTTTAGATGATTTTGGTGGGGAGACTTTAACTGGTTATTTGCGAGATGAGGTTTTAGGGGCAATTTTACAAGAAAGAATGACGAATAATCGGCTTACTTTTATGAGTTCTAATTTAGATCAAGAATTGTTATTGGCTCATTTAAAGGAATCTAATCGTGATATTGATGATTTAAGAGCGTCTAGAATTTATGAAAGAATAAGAACTTTAATGGAATTTGTGAAATTAGTTGACGAAGATTATCGCAATTAATTAAAATAAATAACTTGAATTATTGATTTGTATGTGTTATAATTTATTCGTATTAAAACGTTGAACAGGATATGATAATCAAAGACTAGTTTATTAGTGAGGCTAGATAGTGAAAATAGCTAAATTAAGTTTGATTGTTACTCCCTGGGAGTTACTATTAGAAATAATAGTCGTAAAAGCTCTGCGTTAAAGAGATTGAGGGCAAATAATAATGATAAATTATTATTTGAACTAAGGTGGTACCGCGAAAAACAAAGCAAAGCCGTATGATTTTTCGTCCTTAGAAGAATTGTAGTGTAGACTACTTATTTTTCTAAGGCTTTTATTTTTTTAGGGAGGTTAAAAAATGATTAAAATAGTTTTTCCTGATTTATCTGAAAGGGAATTTAAAAAAGGCGTTACACCATTTGAGATTGCAAATAGCATTTCTCTTAGTCTTGCTAAAAAATGTATGGTGGCTAAATTGAATGATGAATTGATTGATATGAGTCAAGAGTTAACAGAAGATGGCAAAATAGAGTTAATTTTAGGTGGAGAAGATGGGTATGAAAATCTTTTAAACCACTCTTGTGCACATATGCTTGCACAAGCGATTAAGCAATTATATCCAAATGCAATGTTTGGGGTAGGTCCTGCTATTGAAGAGGGATTTTATTATGATATTGATTTAGGTGATGAAGTAGTAAAAGAAGAAGACTTAGATAAAATTGAAAAGGAAATGAAAAAGATTTCTAAAGATGGTAAAAGGATTTATAGAGAGGAAATTTCTAAAAGTGAAGCATTAGAAAAGTTTAAAGATGATCCTTATAAAGTTGATTTAATTAGTAGGATGGATGAAAGTAATACTGTTATAAGTATGTATACTCAAGGTGATTTTACTGATTTGTGTCGTGGGCCTCATGTTGAATCTGTTAAAGAATTAAAGTATTTTAAACTTTTAAAAGTTAGCGGTGCATATTGGAAAGGCGATTCAAAAAATAAGGTATTGCAAAGAATTTATGGTATTTGCTTTGATAATGAACAAGACTTGGAAAATCATTTAAAATTATTAGATGAAGCAAAAATGAGAGATCACCGAAAAATAGGAAAAGAACAAGATCTATTTATGACACATGAATTGGTTGGAGCAGGAATGCCTTTATGGCTACCTAACGGTGCTATCATTAGAAAAGAATTAGAAAATTACATTTATCAAAAAGAACGAGACTTAGGATATGAACATGTGTATACACCATGCGTAGGCACAGTAAATCTATATAAAACTTCTGGACATTGGGATCATTATAAAGAAAATAGGTTTCCAGTTATGAAAGTTGATGAAGAAGAATTTGTATTAAGACCAATGAATTGTCCGCATCACATGTTAATTTATAAGAATAAATTACATTCATATCGTGATTTACCGATAAGAATAGGTGAGTTTGCAACTGATTTTAGATATGAAGCTTCAGGTGCAGTAAAAGGATTAGAGAGAGTCAGATGCATGTGTCAAAATGATGCTCACTTATTTGTAACACCAGAACAAATTAAGGAAGAATTTAAAAAAGTTGTAAATTTGATTCTAGAAGTATATAAAGATTTTGGTATAGAAAATTATAAATTTAGATTGTCATTAAGAGATCCACATGATAAAGATAAATATTTTGATGATGATGAAATGTGGAATAATGCAGAAAATAAACTGAGAGATGTTTTAAATGAATTGAATATTGAATACTTTGAAGCACTTGGAGAAGCAGCTTTTTACGGTCCAAAATTAGATGTAGAGGTTAAACCTGCAGTGGGTCCAGAAGTCACATTATCTACTTGTCAGCTAGATTTCTTGTTACCAAGAAGATTTGACTTATCATATATTGATAATAATGGTGAAAGAAAAGTACCGGTAGTATTGCACCGTGCTATTTTTGGAACATTTGATAGATTTAGTGCATTTATAATAGAAGAAACAAAAGGACAGTTTCCACTTTGGTTATCTCCAACACAAATTAACATTATTCCAGTCAATAATGCATATCATTTAGAATATGCTACAGATATAAAAAATAAATTATTAAATTTAGGTTTAAGGGTTGAACTAGATGATAGGGATGAAAAACTTGGATATAAAATGAGGGAAAGCCAAACTAAAAAAACACCTATTACTTTAGTTTTAGGCGACAATGAAAAAGAAAGCAATTTTGTAAATGTACGTAAGTATGGTTTGACTGAAACTGAAAATATTGCTTTTGACGAGTTTGTTAAATTAGTTTTAGAAGCAGTTAAAAATAAAACTAGAAATATTTAAAAGACAAGAAAATTTTTATTTCTTGTCTTTTTGTAATTTATAACATTCTAAAGTGTTTGATAAAACTTCGTAAACTGTCATAGGGCCAACTCCTCCTGGAACTGGTGTGATTGCTTTACATTTTTTGTAAACTGTTTTATCCACGTCTCCACAGATTTTTTCATTTATTCTGTTAATTCCCACATCTACTATTATGCTGTTTTTCGAAATCATTTCCTTTTTAATTAAGTTAGGTTTTCCAACTGCTACTACAATTATATCTGCCTTTTTTGTGTGCTTTTTTAAATCTTTTGTTTTTGAATGACACAAGGTAACTGTCGCATTTCTCTTTAATAGCGCTAATGATAAAGGCTTTCCAACTAGGTTGCTTCTTCCAATTATTGTTATGTTTTTTCCTTCAATATCTATCTTGTTGAATTCTAACAAATCTATAATTCCTTTTGCGGTACAAGGTATAATGCTTTTTTTGTTTAAATATAATTTTGCAATATTTGTTTCTGTTAGACCATCTATATCTTTTTTGTAATATATTGTGTTTATAACCTTGTTTTCGTCTATGTTTTTGGGTAAGGGTAATTGTACTAGTATTCCAGTTATATTCTTGTCTT
>OHPO01001306.1_pt1 | contig 11453 bp, 8 predicted proteins | sample 1577741 | NCBI WGS metagenome assembly OHPO01 (sample SAMEA3879574, study PRJEB24766) | human gut metagenome | biome: human-associated habitat; feature: feces | place: USA | collected 1985/1987
CCGGTTCATTAAGTCCGCGTGCCGCCGAGCGGGGAAAAGACAGCCGCCGCGCTATGGGGATTAAGCCTATGGGACGACGGCGGCCGCCAGCGCCGAAGCGGCCCTGCGCACAGCGTTAGATACGCTTCAGCTTGGCTCTGGCATAGCCGATAAGACTGGAACGGTTAGGTCTCGAATACCGGCTGGGCATTTTATTCATATTGGCTAAGCCAAAATCTCCGCCGGTATTGGCGGAACTGCTCTGTAAGGGGAACTCACTAGCCAAATCAGCCCCCGCCTCCTGGATAAAATGGTGTAAGCCGAAATCCCCGCCAATATTGGCGGGGATTTCGGCCTGTTATGTACTTTCAGGACATTGTTTTCTGTGGCATGGAGTAATATTATAAGTATATACACATATTCGTGGCGAAATGTATAGTATGGAACATCGCACAATAGGACCTACAGAGAATACCCAGATGGTTTGCCGGAGATCCGGTTGATCATACCCCCCCTGTGATGTGAGAGCTCTGGAAAGGGCTGAGGCATCCCTCCGGCACGGCCGATTCGCCGTACCGGTATATTATTCCCATTGGTTTCGGCTGTCCTCCTTACTTACACCGGTCTGTATCGCACGTCCGGCGATGGCCTAACCAGGGAATTCGAAAAAACGCCCCTGCCTTAACGGGGCGTTTTTCGTTGCCGGACGGCGGACAGGCGGGCGCCATAGCGTTATGAATCGATTTAAGCCGCATTGGGTCGCGTGGGCTTTATCGGGGGCGGACGCGCCCGCAGCGATAGCCCTTGCGTGGCAACGCCATGGCGGCCGCGGCCGCCTTAAGCGTAAAATATTGCACAATGGAGGTTTTATCCTAACTGCGTAATAAGCGCGCCCCGCCATGCATAAAGATCAACATGCGTATAACCAGTCTTTATGGAGGAATGATGGGCTTTGAAAAAACTTAGGGCCGGTATAATCGGAGCAACCGGAATGGTCGGACGGCGGTTTGCCGCGCTGCTGGCCGCTCATGAGTGGTTTGAGCCTGTGCTGCTGGCGGCAAGCCCCAGATCAGCGGGCAGGACCTACGAAGAGGCGGTTGGGGCCCGGTGGGCGGGCATAGGCGCAATGCCTCAAAAGCTGAAGGATATGAAGCTTGCGGACGCGTCCGACGTAAAGGGAATAGCGTCCGAGGTGGATTTCATATTCTGCGCGGTAAACATGAAAGCTTCGGAAGCGGGAGCGCTTGAGGAGTCCTACGCAAGGGCGGAATGCCCCGTTATCTCAAATAACAGCGCCCACAGGTCAACTCCGGACGTCCCCATGATCATTCCCGAGCTTAACGCTCACCATGCCGGCGTAATCGATTGCCAGCGAAAGCGGCTTGGCGTCAAACGGGGCTTCATTGCCGCGAAATCAAACTGTTCAATACAAAGCTTTGTGCCTATGCTGTATGCGCTTGACAGGCGCTTCAGGCTTAAAAACGCCCTTGCGTGCACCTATCAGGCGGTTTCAGGGGCAGGGAGGACGCTCGAGGACTTCGGCGAAATTCACGACAATATAATTCCATATATCAGCGGCGAGGAGGAAAAGAGCGAAACCGAGCCCCAAAAGATATGGGGAAGGATTGAAAACGGGATAATAGTTCCGTCGGACACGCCGCGGTTTTCCGCAAGGTGCGCCCGCGTGCCGGTCAGCAACGGACATCTCGCGGCGGTGTATGCTTCGTTTGAAATCAAACCCACGCTTGAAGAGGTGACAAAAACCTGGAGCGCATACGGAGGCATTCCCCAGCGGCTGAAGCTGCCGTCGGCGCCGGAACGGTTTATACATTGCTTCAGCGAGCCGGACCGTCCCCAGCCCAGGCTTGACCGCGACGTTGAGCATGGGATGGCGGTATGCGCCGGAGGGCTAAAATACGATTCCCAATATGACATAAGCTTCATGGGCCTCTCCCATAATACGCTGCGCGGCGCGGCGGGAGGGGCCGTCCTCCTTGCGGAACTTTTATGCGCGCTTGGATATATAGGCTAAAAACAGGTCATAGGAGGCGGATGATATGAAAAAACTTCCCTTTACCGGTTCCGCAACCGCAATGGTAACGCCGTTCCTGCCCGACGGCAGCGTCAATTACGATAAGCTGGGGCAGCTTATCGAGTTTCAGATATCGTCGGGAACCGACGCCATAGTGGTGCTTGGTACGAGCGGCGAAAACGCTACGCTCAACGACAATGAGCGCAGGGAGATAATACGTTTCAGCGTCGAATGCGTGCGCTCAAGGGTGCCCGTTATAGCGGGAACGGGAAGCAACGACACCAAGCACGCCGTGGCGCTGTCCAGGTTCGCCTTTGGCGCGGGCGCGGACGCGCTTTTGTGCGTAACGCCGTATTATAACAAGGCGTCGCAGGAGGGATTGATCACACACTTTTATTCCATAGCGGACAGCGTGCAGATTCCGGTTATATTGTATAACGTTCCCTCCAGAACCGGGATAAGCATAGGTATTGACGCGTATAAAGAGCTTTGCCGCCACGAGAACATAACGGCGACGAAGGAGGCGTCGGGTGATATATCCTTTATTGCCAAGGTAGCGGCCGAGTGCGGAAACGAGCTGCATATATATTCGGGCAATGACGACCAGACGGTGCCGATACTGGCGCTGGGAGGAAACGGCGTAATATCCGTGCTGTCAAATATCATGCCAAAGGAGATGCACGAGATATGCAAATTGTGGGCGAGAGGAAGCATACACGAAGCCGCGGCGCTCCATCTCAAACTGATGGACATAATGGACGCGCTGTTTATGGACGTCAACCCGATTCCGGTCAAGGCGGCAATGAACCTTATGGGTCTGGAGGTGGGAGGCTACCGCCTTCCGCTGTGCGAAATGCCCGCGGGCAAGCTTGAGCAGCTTAGGGCCGCTATGGAAGCTGTTTCGCTTATTTAGCGTGGCCAGCAATTTTTATAAAGCGCAAGGCTGTGCCCCTATAGGAAAAACGTAAACGGGGGCGGCTTTGATCCGCACATTTAGCTGCATGTAAGAGCGCTTGGCCTTTGCCGTCCGCCGGTACGTATTAAAATGCCCGATGTTGAAAACACAAACCTTTTGATATTACAGCCGCCGGCACGCGCGCAATAGCGCTTAAAACGGCTTCCGGCTCAAAGCAAAATGCATGGCATACCGGCAAAGCATCCTCGAAACGCTTTGCCGGCGCCGCTTGCCGCGCAAATGAATATCAGTTAAAAAACTCATCGTGTACGGCGTTGGCCGCATCTTCCGCCAAGGCCTTTTTAATTATTACGGATACCCGTATCTCGCCCGTGGTAATGTACTTTGGCTCTATGCCTATACGGCTCAGCGCCACCAGCATCCTCGCGGCGACGCCGCAGCCGTCGGCCATCCCCGTTCCCACGACGGATATCTTTGCAAGGTTATCCTCAACCGCCAGCCTTTCAAACTCAACCGCTCCCTTTTTGCCATTAATGGCGCTTATTACATCCTTCAGGCTGCTTCCAGGCACCGAAAAGCTTACTACTCCCCGTAAACCGTCGCTTCTGGGCGAACGTATAATGGTGTCCACGTGTATGTTGTTCTCAGCAAGGAACGAGAACAGCTTTGAGGTAGCCCCCCCGCTGTCAATGCCTAAGGCGCTTATCATTGCCACGTTATCGTCGCAGACTATACCGCTTACGCAGTTTTCCCGCGAAAAATCGTGTATAAGCGTGCCTCGCTGGCCGTCAAAGCTTGACAACACCTCGAATTGAACGCCGCTTTGCTTTGCCATGCCTACCGAGCGGTTGTGGAGTATCTTGGCGCCCAGGGAGCTCATCTCCAGCATCTCGTCGTATGATATCTCTTCATGCTTGACGGCGTGGTCCACGGTTTTGGGGTCGGCGGAGAATACTCCCCTTACGTCGCTGTAGATATAGCAGGAATCGGCGTGAAGCGCCGCGGCAAGGGCAATGGCCGTCGTGTCAGAGCCGCCCCTTCCCAGGGTTGTAATGTCCCCAGCGTCGTTTATCCCCTGAAAGCCGGCGACTATAACGGCCCTTTTGGCCTCAAGCTCGGATAATATGCGCTTAGTATCTATATATGAAATGCTTGCGCCGCCATGCTGGCCGCTGGTGTGTATGCCGGCCTGCCAGCCGCTTAGGGAGACCGCGTCAACCCCAATAGAACACAGCTTCATCGCCATGAGCGACATGGAGACGAGCTCCCCCGAGCTAAGCAACACGTCGTTTTCCCTGAGGGAGGGGCTTTCGGCTGTCTCAAGTCCCTTTCTTACCAGTTTGTCCGTTACGCCGCCCTGCGCGGACACAACCGCTACAACGTCGTCGCCCTCTTCCCTGCGTTTTGCAATAATCCTTGCGGCATTATCTATCCTATCAGCGGTGGAAAGGGACGATCCACCGAACTTCATTACAATAAGCATATAAACGCTCCTTTACAGATATCAGATATAACCAATATATTCATCCGCGCGCCATGCTGTTATAATGTAAATACGGTCCGGTTTGCTATCTTCGTATATGACATAGCGGGCGAAATTTATCCCAAGCCGTCATTGTTCCCTATAGCTGGATTGAATGGCAGGGGCCTGTTTAACGTTTCCGATATGCAAAGCACCCGCGGGTGCGGAAGGTTTGCATTTAATACGCTTTCAGGCTAAAAAGCGGGAATATATACCATTTTAAACAATAAAAAGAGGCCGTTTATCGCGCGGCCCCAGGAATTGCAGATGCTTACGAGGCGGCGGCGTTGTACGACACGCGGCGATAGTCCTAAGCATGTGTAAGATACAGCGCTCAGAACAGCTGGGGTTGCGCGCGCTCGCCGGCAAACGCCTTTTCTATCGACGGTATTATCATCTCAAAGTCGGCTATCAGCGACGTTGGTTTTTTGTGGCAGTCGTCCTGCCCAAATGGTACGAAATACACGTTCTTAATGCTCATAAGCCCTCCGATATTGCGCGCGTTTATGGATAGCCCGTCGTTTGTCGCTGGGGCGATGAGCAGCGGCCGGCCGTTTCTAAGGTGGGACTTGCAGGCCATTGTCACGGGCGTGTCGGTTATCCCGTTATAAAGCTTTGCCATCGTATTGCCCGTGCAGGGCGCCACAACCATAAGGTCCAAGAGCTTTTTGGGGCCGATGGGTTCCGCTTCGGGAATTGAGCGTATGGGAGGACGTCCGCATATCGTCTCTATCCGCTCTAAAAACCCGGCGGACCTGCCAAAGCGCGTGTCCATAGTCGCAACGGAATACGATACCACGGGAATAATCCTGCAGCCCGTGAGCGCAAGCTGCTCAAGCTGGCCTATAACCTCCGAAAGCGTGCAAAACGATCCGGTAAGCCCGAAGCCTATTACCTTTCCTTCCAACACCTGATTATCTCCTTCCTGTACCTGGATCCGCGCCTTTTGGGCGCGTTTGTCCATGTTTGATTAAATAAGGCGCTCTATTGCGTCGGCCATGAATTCGGCGGCGCTGTAGGGCGCTGTTTTGGCGGGCAGGCCCGGGGCGACGATTGCGCGGTGCCCCAGCTCCTTTGCCATGTCGGCGTCAAAGCCGTAGGGATGCGACGCAAGTTCGATTATGAGCGAGCCGCGTTCAAGCGCGTCAAGCTCATCCCTGCCGATTATGGGCGCTGGAACCGTGTTTACCACCGCGGCGCACCTGAAAAACACCTCTTTCATGTCCTCAAGCCCGCAGCTTTCATAGCCCATGGCCCATGCCCTGTCAATCGGGTTCCGCGCAATGACGTGTACGCTGGCCCCGAGCGAATGAAGCATTTTCGCCAGTATTCTGCCTATCCGCCCAAACCCCGTGATCGCCACATGCATGCCCATGACCGTTCGGTCGGAGTTTTCCAGGATGAGCATGAGCGCGCCTTCAGCGGTGGGGACCGCGTTTTTCACGGAAAAGGCCTCGTCGGCGGCGATATTGATATACCTTATTGAATGCTCCTTTGCGCTGTCGTATACAAGCCCGCTGCGCTGGCCGCCTATGAGCACCGAACCTGGAGAAAGCCTCTCGATAAGCCCGACCAGCATATCCGGCGTCTTTGCAGGCGACACGATAAGGCAGACAGGGCCGTCGGATGAGGAATCGAATCCCTTTACCGGATAACCCCTGCCCGAGAGAATACCGCTCAGGTATTTCATCCTTTGATCGCTTTTTTCAATGAAAAAGTCTATAGAAACGCACCCCCTAAGCCAAAATAATTGGGTAATTCCCCATACAAGTATATGACGCGCCGGGCGCGGTTTGTTACTGCGCGGCATGTAACAATTTTGGAAGCGAATCATATACTGGTGAAGAGAACTCAAGTAAGGAGCGATAGTCGCATGTATAAGAGGACGGCGCGCCGCCTGTTTCCCGGCGGCAACACGGCCGACGGGTTTGTAGGCTTTTTTTCGGATATTATCAACGTATACGAGGCAAACAGGATCTACATAATAAAAGGCGGGCCGGGCGTTGGAAAGAGCAGCCTTATGCGCAGGATCGGAAGCTTTGCCGAGGAGCTCGGCCAGCCTGTGGAGTACTTTCACTGTTCAAGCGACCCCGACAGCCTCGACGGGGTATGTCTGCCGCGCCTTCGCGTTGCCATGATGGACGGCACCGCTCCCCACACGGTTGATCCAAAGGCGCCTGGGGCCACGGACGAGATAGTGAACCTTGGCGAATATCTTGACAGCGGCGAACTGGCGGCGCACAGGAATGAGATAAATATGCTTTTAAAAGAGATAAAGCGTATGTTCGACAGGGCTTACTGCTACGCGGCAGCCGCCGAAAGGATGCGCGCGGTCTCCGCTGGCGCTTACAGCGTGGACGAAAGGGGCGTGCTTCGCCTTCAGGCGGACCTGACGCAAAGGCTTGCCGAAAGGGGCGGCTTTGGCCCGCCGGCTGGTAGGGTAAGGGATTTTTACCTCTCGGCCTTTACCCCTAAGGGCCACGTAAAGTTTATATCCGGAGTAAACGCGGATACGGTATGGAAGATTCACACGCCCTGGGGCATCGACGCGTCGGAATGCCTGTTCTCGCTTGCAAAAACCGCAAGGTCGTATGGTATGAATGTCGAACGGTGCCGCTGCGCGCTTAGCGCGGGCAGGGCGGACCACCTTATAATTGACGGAAGCCTTTTTATAACCACCGATAACGGCTGTCACGGCGACGACGTCAGCGCGGACTTGGACGCGGCGCTGGATCCATACGCAAAGCTATTGGACGCGGCACAGGCGGAAACGGGAAAGGAGCTGTTTGACTCAATGATAGACAGAATGACGGACTCATTGCGCAGCGCAAAGCAGCTTCATAATGAGCTTGAGCAGTATTATATCGACGCAATGGACTTTGACGGAGTGGATATGCTGTTTGACGGGCTGGCGTCCGCTATATTTCAATAACGCATGCGGCCGCGCTTAGGATAGATAGAGTTCTCGATCTGAAGGCAGGGCCGGACGCGGCCCAGCCTGTCAGGCGGTTCGTCCCGCTGCGTAATTTACAGCCGGACGGACCGCGAAAAATGGTCTTCATGTGGTTTACCTCCCCTATGCGGGGGCGTTCGCGAAAAATAAGGCGGGCGCCCTTTGCTCTTTTTAGGAAAGGGCGCCCGCCTTACTCCGCGCTGTTCAGCCGTCCCTGTGCGCTGTGCTGACGGCTGGAATAAAACGGCGCCTTACGAAAGGGATTTTTGGCGGATCATCATGCGCGCCGCATTGTCGCTTGGACTACCTCACACAGGGCAATAGGGCGGCTGAACAGCGCGCTTTTGTGCGCGGAGACGGTCCTGTCATCACGCCCCAAACAGGCAGGCGGCCGCGATGCGCGTTTTATGCGCGCGGGGAGCGGTCTTGTAACCGGCGAACTCAAAAATTGGGCGACGGTTACCACGCGCCCCCGACTTCAATGGCATTTGGAATGTAATATAAAACGAACAGATTCTTCTGCCACCTTGCATCTGTAACGCACGTATAAGCCTGGTTTTTCCAGGAGCTTGCATTGTTGTTTCTGATACGGATAGCTGGCTCAAGCTCCCATGAGGCGCCTTTCCAGTTCTTAGTGGGGTCGCACCACCATTCCTTAATCTTCTGCTTTAAAAAGTGATTAGTGATGTTTTGGTCAGGAAAAGCATTGGAGGTTTCGCCGCCAATGCTGTCAGCCAATGTATTTCCGCGAAAGCCTATCCCTTCAGACGGGGAATAGCCGGCTGTTGATTGCGGATTTAAATAGCTTTGGCCGATTACGCTCATATTGGATACGTTCGCGTGCATGCCAACGTTATAATCGAGAAGATGCACCGGCTGGGCGGACGAAACCGTAACCTGGGAAACGATATCCGTAATGGCCTCATCGCCCCCGCCGTCCCCGCCGTCCCCGTATACGCATATGTCGCCGCGGCACTGGGTTATGGATATGGAGCCCACCAGCTCCCCGTTGCGCCTGCCGGTTACATATACGTTGTAAGGCCGTGCGCTGAACGCCATTTCAGTTCCCTGCCGCGCAGAGCAGGAGCGGAAATCCGCAAGCGCGTTATGGAAATCCGCCACATCCAGGTATTCAAAGGTTCCTTCCTCTTCGGCAGGGGTATATTGGGGTTTCGCTGAATCAGCGATTGGAATAGGCGCAGGCTCAGACTCATCGGTCTTCGTTTTTACAAACCCTTCGGCCAGTTGGGCATCGCATATAAGCCCATAAAAATAGCCGCCGCTCTGATTATAAAGGAACATGCCCGATACCGTAACCCCGCTTACAAAGGTTTCGTAGCCGTCAAAGGGCAGGCCTAGGCCGCCGTATACATCCTCTGCACTCATATTGCCCCTGACGCATATCACGCTTCCGTTATCGATCAGCTCAACGAGCTTTGAGCTGTCCACGGTATTCAGCGTATCATAATAGGCGTAGATCAGATCGTACGGCTGATAGCACGCCGGCTCTAACGCCGAATTGAAATCGGAAATGTTGACGTACAGCTTTTCTTCACTACTAACGGATTTAACAAAGCACAGCTGATCCATTTTCTGAACATCGCCGTTTATACCCTCCCCGCGCGGGTGCATAGGTATGGACGATATTATCAATAACGCGAGCGTTACCATTATCAAAGCGGAAAACAATCCTTTTTTCATCTCATGCCCTCGTTTCAGTTTTGCGTAATTTTAACGTTAACCATTGAATTAATGCCTTTAGCAGGGGGTAACCCGTAAGGCGGACTCGTAACGGGTTTTAAACTATCGGCCGGCGTTTGTGTCGGGAAATTTATATAATATCAACGGCCGCCGCGCTATATGACCAATTTATAATACTATTATATCATTTAAAGTCAAACCGTATAGTTGAGCCGGCTATTCTTACAGCAAATAAACTGGAAACTGCTTCATCCTCCCCCCATAACCGAAAATCCCGCGCAACCCCCTATAATTCCTCACGGCCCAACGCGGCGGATGTCGCACGAAACACGCCGTTTCCCAAACATCGACAGCAGGCCCGGCGCAATCACGACATCCTGTGCATACCAGCGGATGTAACATATGTATATACATACTGATGAAGAGGCGATTTTATGGCTGAAACCGTTGCAAGGCTAAAAGAGAAGCTCGTGCCATACATATGCAGCAGTACCTACATTGAGTGCTCGGTTTATTTCCTGGTTTCAATGCTTTTGGCCTGCGCGGGCGAAAACGGCCTGGCGCCCTTTGGAGCGGCGGCGGTAGCGGCGGCATGGTTTTCTAAAAGAACGGGACATTTTCCGGCCGCGCTTGCGGGCGCTTTAACCGGTTCGGTTATCACGGCGCACTGGCCCGCCGCGTGCGCCATGGCGCTGTATCCGCTGCTGGGCATGGCCTGTAAGGCGCTGAAAAAAAGCCTTACCCGAACGGACAAGCTCATGCTTATCTGCGTGGCAAAGCTGTTTGTGATGCCCATATTCAGCTTTACAAGCACCGCGGCCGCATTCACCGCCACGATTGATATAGCGCTTACCGCGGCGTCCGCCGCGGTGCTGGCGCAGGCCGACAGGGCCGTGTTCCGCGCGCTCAAGCGCTATTCCATGGGTTCGCTTCAAAAGGCGGCGGTATGCGCCCTGCTCATGATGCTTGCCGCTTCATTCAACGACGCCGCTGCGGGCGGCGTTCGGTTCGGCGTGGTATTCGCCGCGTTCGCGGCGCTCTGCGCGGCTCAGGGCAACGGCATAGCGGCGGTGGTTGCGGCCGTCGCGCTGGGCGCGGGAAGGGCGATAGCCGGCGACGGCCTGGCGTTGATGGGCACGCTTGCGCTGTGTACTCTGTGCGGGGGAGCGCTCAATGGGTTCAACCGCATGGCTGTGGCGAGCGGGTTTGTCATCTCAGCCTTCAGCGCCGCGGCATATTTGGGTTCCGAAGGTGCTATCGGCATCTTTGAAACGGCCATCGCGGCCGTAATGTTTCTGGTGGTGCCACATAGATGGCTCAATTTTATACGCATGCGCGACGAGGACAGGGCTGGAAGAAAGGCCCAGAGGACGCTTGAGGACATGCGGGACCGTCTTTACATGACTGCGGAGGTGATAGAACAGCTTACAAGACTGTATGAGGAGAAGGAGGCCGTTTCGCCCGACAAAGAGGCGATTGGCTTTTTGTTTCGCCCTGTGGGAAGCGAACGGCGGAAGGCGAGCGGCGCCGCTGCTACAATTTTGACGTGCAGGTCGGAGCCGCGGGCTGCGCAAAATTTGGGAGTGAGGAAACGGGCGACAGCATGGCTGTAAAGGAGCTTGACAGCTCGATTCTCATGATGATCAGCGACGGGATGGGCACAGGCGCGCAGGCGCGCTCGGAAAGCAGCGCGGCGACCGAGCTGCTTACGCGCCTATTGTCGGTGGGCTTCGAACTTGACGAGGCGCTGGAATGCCTCAACCGGATTTTAATGGCGTACAACTCAGGCGAGGACATGTACGCAACCCTGGACGCGTTGGTGTTCGACAGATTGAACGCGGGAGCCAAGTTCGTAAAATTCGGGGCTCCGCCCAGCTATGTGATACGTTCGGGCAAGGTGCATACCCTCTATTCGGAGGCGCTGCCGGCGGGAATACTTGAGCAGGCTTCGCCGGCGGTGCATTCGGTAAACCTGAAGCGCGGCGACACGATTGTGCTTATGAGCGACGGAACGGCGGACGCCCTTGGCTCGGGTTTGATAGCTACGCTTGCCGAGCGGGTCTGCTCGGCGAATACGGCCACGGACGCCGCCGAGGCGGTGCTGCGCCGCGCCGCAGCCGCCGCGCAGGGCGGCCGCTTTCTGGCAATACAGGCTGATGCGGGGGATTCTGCACAGGTGCAGGCCGCCGTGGAGCAGGCACAGCGGGAGCTGGGCAGCCTGCAGGTGCTTGTCTGCAATGCGGGCATTGCGCAGGTCAAGCTGTTTACCGACACCACCGATGAGGATTGGCACCGGATGATGGCTGTTGATCTGGACGGCGCGGATACCACGGAATTGACCAGCTTTTTA
>OHPO01001308.1_pt1 | contig 11423 bp, 9 predicted proteins | sample 1577741 | NCBI WGS metagenome assembly OHPO01 (sample SAMEA3879574, study PRJEB24766) | human gut metagenome | biome: human-associated habitat; feature: feces | place: USA | collected 1985/1987
AAAAATGTCACTAAAAATCGTTGACATTTATTTTTATTTAATATATTATAATCACAATTGAATAAGAGATAAAAAAATAAAACCTTTCGACCGGTACTCGAAAGGCAAATATTCTGAAGGTATTCTTCAAAACAACTACCTTCGATATATATAGTTTAACGAAATTTTGCAGAATTGTCAATACAAAATTCAAAAAAACTTAAACGAAGTTAAAAGAATTTAAACGAGTTTAAAGGAACTATAAATAAATAAAAGGAAATTTGCTAGAGAGTACAAAGAGAAAGTACTCTCTATTTTTTTATTCAATTCCTAAATATTCATTATATGTTACTTCTCTATCTATTGTTTTATCTTGCTTTATATCTATTATTCTATTTGCTACTGTTTGCATTAGTTGGTGGTCATGTGATGTGAATAACATATTTCCCTTAAATCGTGTCATTCCTTCATTTAATGCCGTTATACTTTCCATATCTAGATGGTTAGTTGGTTCGTCCATTATTAAAAAGTTGGCACCAGATAACATTATTTTAGATAAAACACATCTTACTTTTTCTCCTCCAGATAAAACTGCAACTTTTTTTAATGCTTCCTCACCAGAAAACAACATCCTTCCTAAAAAGCTTCTTACATATGTTTCATCTGGGTCTTTTGAATACTGTCTTAGCCAATCTGTTATATTCAAATCTACATCAAACAAATAGTTATTGTCCTTAGGGAAATAGCTTTGTGTAATTGTTGTACCCCAAATAAGACTTCCTTCATCTGGCTCCAGTTCCCCGGCAATTATTTGAAATAACACAGTTTTTGCATTTTCATTATCTGCTAAAAATGCAATTTTATCTCCATTCTTTACTGTAAATGATACATTATTCAATATTTTTTCTCCATTTATAGTTTTAGATATGTTTTTTACTTGTAAAATTTCCTTTCCTGGTTCTCTATCTGGTTTAAAATCTATGTATGGATATCTTCTATTCGATGGTTTAATTTCGTCTAACTCTATCTTTTCTAAAGATTTTTTTCTTGATGTAGCTTGTTTTGATTTTGATGCGTTTGCACTAAATCTTGCTATAAATGCTTGCAATTCTTTTATCTTCTCTTCTTTTTTCTTATTTGCTTCTTTCATTTGTTTTAATGCTAATTGACTAGATTCATACCAGAAATCGTAATTACCAGGATAAACTTTTATCTTTCCAAAATCCACATCTGCTATGTGTGTGCATACCTTATTTAAAAAGTACCTATCATGTGATACAACTATTACTGTGTTTTCAAAATTAATTAAAAACTCTTCTAACCAGTTGATAGTTTTTAAATCCAAGTCATTTGTTGGCTCATCTAATAGTAGTATATCTGGATTGCCGAATAATGCTTGAGCTAAAAGAACTTTTACTTTTTCTTTTCCTTCTAATTCGGACATTTTTTTATAATGATTTTCTGTTTCTATTCCCAATTCATTTAATAGTTGACTAGCATCTGCCTCTGAATTCCATCCATCAAGTTCTGCAAATCTCTCTTCCAACTTTGCCGCTTTCATTCCATCTTCTTCTGAAAAATCAGGCTTTGCATATATTGCATCTTTTTCTTGTCTAATTTTATACAGTTCTTCATTTCCCATTATAACTGTATCAATAACTGAAAAATCTTCATATGCAAAGTGGTCTTGTTTTAAAACAGATAGCCTTTCTGTTTTTTCCTTTGTAACTTCTCCTTTGCTTGGCTCTAGCTCACCAGACAAAACTTTTAAAAAGGTTGATTTTCCAGATCCATTTGCACCTATTATTCCATAACAGCATCCTTTATTAAATTTTATATTTACATCTTCAAACAATGTTCTTTTTCCAAATCTAATTGTTACTCCTACTGCATTTAACATTTTAAATCCTCCTTGTATTTTAACCTATCACTAATTATACAATACTTTCCAGTATATGTCAAAAAACACACTGTATGTGTGTGTCTTTTAATTTAGCATACGCTTTCGTTTTAACCATATTGTTGCAACTATGCACATTATTATAGAAAAAACTGTAATTATTAAAAATCCTAGTGGTTCTCTTTGAAATGGAAGTTCTACATTCATTCCCCATATACTTGCTATTAATGTTGGTATGGCAAGTATAAATGTTACAGATGTTAATATTTTCATTACCGCATTTAAGTTATTAGAAATTATTGAAGCATATGTATCCATTGTACCACTTAAAATATCACTATATATTTTTGCCATCTCTATAGCCTGCTTGTTCTCTATAATAGCATCTTCTAGCAAGTCTTCATCTTCTTCATACAATTTTATAATTTTCCCTCTTGTTGTTTTTTCCATTACAACTTCATTAGATTTTAAAGATGTTGTAAAGTAAACCAAGCTCTTCTCTAGATCTAACATTTTTAGTAGCCCTTCATTTTGCAAAGAATTTTTTAGTTTATTTTCTGTACTTTCTAATTCTTTATTTATCTTATATAATAGGCTTAAAAATTTTTTTGAGTTTGCATATAATATTTGTAATAAAAATCTACTTTTCTTATATGTTATAACATTTTCTGTTTTTATATCTTTAATAATATCATTATTTTTTTGTGATACTGTAATTATATAATCATCTCTTACAAAAATCACACCTATTGGCATTGTTACGTACACTCTTCTAGTTCTGTCACTTTCTATAACAGGAATGTCTATTATATATAATGTTGTATTGTCATCATCCTCTGTGTCTATTCTGGCTTTTTCCTCTTCATCTAAAGAATATCTTATAAAGTCTTGTTTAATTTGAAGTGCTGCACACACACGTTGAATTTCTTCTTCTGTCGGGGATATCATGTTAATCCAATTACCTTTTTTTAGGTCTTTGGTTTCCTCTGTGATGTTTGTATTAATATCTGTATTATACATTTTTATCATTTGTATCCCCCCTTTAAGAAATTACAGCTCTTATATTTTCTTATTTTTTGTTATTACTATTATTCCCATTATTAATATAGTAATTCCAAGTATTCCTAAAACAACAATTGCAGGTTTTTTGTCTTCCTCTTGAACTTGAATGTCATTTAGCGAAGTATACGCATTGATTTTATATGTTCTTGTTGTTGTTCCATCTTCGGCAGTTACTATTATTTTTATAATATTTTCTCCTTCTTTTAAATTGGAGTTTCCAACAATTTCTATTTTACTTTTCTCATTTTCAGGTTTTGCTAAAATATTTAATTTTTTTGTATTTTTGTCAATTGTTACATTGTAGCTATATATATTGTTTTTGAATTTTGGAGATATGCTTGCACCCTCTATCTCTAAAGTTTGTAAATTAGCATTTGCCATTTTTGCATTATCAATTTTTGTTACATATATATAATATGTTTTCTGATTTCCTGCTTCCGCTGTAACAACTATTTCTATTGTATTCTTTCCTTCTTTTAAATTCTCGTTTCCATATATTGCTACTTTTGCCTTTTCACTGTCTGTATATGTTTCTATATCTATTTTTTCGGTATTTAAATCTACTGTTAAATAATATTCTGTAGTATCCTTATCAAACTCTGGCTCCATATTCTCAATTTTTATTATTCTTAAATTCGCATTTTCAGATTTACTTTCTTCATATTGTGGTGGATTGTAGCTTGGATACTCAGGCTCATAATAATTGTTTTCTTCTTCGTGATTTTGCTCTGGTTCTGTCACATTTTCCTGTGTATTATTTTCCTCCGTAATATTTTCGCTTGTATTGTTTTCATCTACTATCTTTTCTGTTATATTAGATTCTTCATTTTCTATTTTTTCTGTTAATGCTTTTACATTTGTTGATAAAATGAAAATTAGCAGAATTATAACACCTATTACTTTAATTTTTCTCATATTTTATTAACATTCCTTTCTAAATTGTTAATAATTAATATTGCCACTCTTCATTTTGCAATATTTTTTTTGGATTTATTGTTGTAATCTCATTAATTTTGTTTTCTCCTATTATCTTTCTTATTTTTTTAATCGCATCTAAAATAATTAAATAAGTTCCATTTTCCCTATGCACATCGCTTCCTAAAAAATGTACTTGATTTTTTTTCAATATTGTTTTAATAGTTTTTTCAGCTTCACGTCCATATAAATTTACAATACTTCCATAATTGCATTGAATCAAGCATCCCTTTTCAATGTATTCTTCGACAATATCTGGATCTTTTTGTACACACTTATACCTTTCAGGGTGAGCAATTATTGGCTTTATTCCCTTTGCTTCTAAATAATATACAACATAGTCAAAATATTTAACATTTGTTGCTAATGGTAGCTCTATTAACATATATCTGCTATTTGCAAGTGTTAATATTTTTTTGTTTTCCAATAATTCTTCCATTTGATTAGTTATATATATTTCCATTCCAGAGTGTAAATTTATTTTAGTTCCTTGCTTTTTCAGTACTTCTTGTAATTTTTCCTTCCAAAATATTAATTCTTGTGCGTTAGTTTCGTAATAATTTAAAAGAAAGTGTGAAGTTAAAATAACATCTGTAAAGCCTGCTTCTTGTGCCTCTTTTAAAATGTTAAAAGTCTCTTCTACACTTCTTGCACCGTCATCTACATTCGGAATAATATGTGAATGTATATCAATCATTTCAAACCTCTATTTATTCTTTAAATATTCATTTAACTGTTCTGTTATCTCTTGTTTTTTATTTTCTTCTATATTCCCCGTTGTTTCAAATTGATAATCTGCCTTTTGATGTCTTCTTGTTGGTTCTACTGATGTTGTTGAGCCATAATAATATGTAGATTTATATTCTTCTGGTTTAATAGGAATTTTGTTTATAATAACTCCTGCTATTTTACCACCAACATTTTCTATTGATTTTTTTACTTTTGCTAAATCTTCCTTTTTTGTTGATTTATATGCAGTTACTATTGTTGTTGTGTCTGCTAATCTTGCCAATATCAATGCATCTGTAACTAGTAAAGCTGGTGTTCCATCTAATATAACAATGTCAAAAGTTTTCTTTAATTTTTCCAACATTTCTTCCGTCTTTTCCGATGCTAACAATTCAGATGGATTTGGTGGAACATTTCCAGAAGGTATAATATATAAATTATCTATTTCCGTAGTTGTTACATATTTTAGTATGTCTATTTTTTTTCCTCTTTCATCTACTCCAGATAGATAATTTGATAGTCCTGGTGTTGAATTTACAGAAAACATTGTTGCTAATCTGCCTTTTCTCATATCTGCATCAACTAATATAACTTTTTTGCCTGCTTGTGCAAAAGTTACAGCTAAGTTAGAGGATATCCAACTTTTGCCTTCTCCAGGCATCGTAGAAGTTATTAATATTGTTTTTAAATCTTTTTGTGAATTCATAAACTGTAGGTTTGTTCTTAAAGTCCTAAAAGTTTCCGCTATTGGTGATTTTGGACTTCTTTGAGTTATTAATTCTTTTTTCATATTTTATTCAATCCTTTCTCTTTGGTATTCTTTATCTTACTCTTTTACTTTTAATTTCCACATCATAATTTGGTATTGAACTTAATACTAATAGTTCTGTTGTAGCTTCTACATCTTGCTCAGTTTTTATAGTATTGTCTAACATATTGGCAATTAATACATAAACTGCAGCTATTACAAGTCCTATAAATGCAAAAATAACTACATCTTTCATGTGATTAATATTGCTTGGCACTGCATTAGCCTCTGCTCTATCTAATAAATATACATTGCTTATGTTATATATTTCTACTATTTTTTCGCCAAATACTTTTGCTATTTCATTTGCTATTGCTGCTGCTTTGTTAGGATCTTTGTTTGTTACAGATATTTCTATTATTTCTGTATTTTTTGCAGAATTAACTTTTATCTTTCCTCTTAATTCTTGTATGTTTGAATCTGGTATATTTAAGTTTTCACACACCTGTCCTAAAATAGCTTTTCTTTTTATCAACTCACTATATGTTGAAACAAGTTTTGAGTTCATTGTTAAATCTGTTGCACTAATAGCACCATCTCCAGTTTGCCCAGATGAAGAACTTTGTGCTAATACCAATGATGTGGTTGATGTATATTCGGGTTTAACAAAAAAATATGAATACCCTATACCTACGGCTACAAACATTAGCGTTATTAATATAATCTCTAACTTTTTATTCCAAAACATAAAAAACAATTCTTTTAAATCTAATTCTTCCATAATTTCCTCCTTAGTTTTTCATATGAATATAGTATAACCATAAAAAAAATATTTGGCAAGATATTTTTATATATTTTGCCAAAAAATCAACATTAACCAATGACAACATGTAATAAGCCATAAGACTTCAATTTGGGACGGTCCCTAATCGAGAATTTTCTCTATTTCTTGCTCTGTTAGTCCTGTTGCCTCTGCGATTGTCTCTTTATCTATTTTTAGCTTTAACATTTTCTTGGCTATTTCTATTTTTTCTTTCTGTGAACCTTCCATTATGCCTTTTTCAATTCCAACTTCTAGTCCCTTTTCATATATTGCTTTCTCATCCATTATCGCTTTTTGCCTTAAGTCTGCTATTCTTTGCATCCTTTCATCTTCACTTAGATTATCTAATTTTTTTACTGCTTCTTTTAAGTTCTCGTTTTCCTTCATTTTTTCAGTCACCCTCTCTGATTTAGGATTTTCCAAAAAATATAGCCAGTCCAATAAATTATCTTGCTCTTTTTCTTTTCCTATTATTTTCGGTAATTCAATTATATCTATTTCTAATTTTTGTGTCAATATGATTTTCTTCCCTTGTTTGTCTTCCATTATCTTCCATCTGCTATGATAATCTAACTCTTCCAAATTTTCTATTTTAAAATCTGTTATTAATATTACTATTGCCTTTTGCAATATTTTATAGTCTTCTCCTGATTTTATTTGTCTACTATACAGTCTACTCCAATAATATAGGATTCTTTCTATTATGTTTTTCTTATCTACGATTTGTAATTCTATATTACAAATTTCGTTCTTATCTAGCTTTGCAATTATATCCAAAACCCCTAATTTTTCATCTTTAAACTCTCTTCTTAATATTGGATTTTTACTTAAATCTATACTATCTATTTTTCTTTCCAATATTGTTTCTAAAAATCCCTTTGTAATACTTTCATTTCCTACTTCTCCAAATAATGCTTGAAATACAACGTCTAGCTTTGGTGATAATGTTTTTATATTTTTCATTTACTTCATCCTTTCTTTTTTTCTTTTTTATTTGATAAATTATCACCTACTTTCTTTTTGGATTTAATACATTTGAAAAATTGTAAGACAACTTCTTAGAAAACATTTCTCTAAGAAATAACTTGAAAAAAACATTATGAAAAAAAGACTGTAAAACATTAAACAGTTTTACAATCTCTATTTTAATATATACATTAAATTAGCACAAGAAAAATCATACACCAAAAATCGACAATTTAAAGGATGTCCCAAATTGTGCAAACGGGACATTTAGGGACTGTCCCTAATTAATGTTATTCTTTTTTAAATTTTCTATATCCTGCATATCCTGCTCCGCCTAATGTGCCTAACCCTATAATTCCTGCCAACGGGTTTGCTTTTTCCTTCTTGTCTCCTATAGTTTCTTCTTTATTGCCCACCTGATTATTTGTTGCAGTTTTAATGATAGTATTATTTTCTACTGTCGATTTTTCTTTAACGTTTACTTTTATTGTACTTGTTTTGCCATTAGACATTGTTGCAGTTATATCCACAGTGCCAGCTCCTTTAGCAACTAGTTTTCCTTCTTCATTAATCATTGCTATGCTTTCATCACTTGATTCCCATGAGATTTTTTTATCTGTCGCATTACTTGGTAATATTGTTGCTGTCAATATTTTGCTTTCTCCCACTTCAATACTTTTTGTACTTGCATTTATTTCTACTTTTATTACCTCTATATCAGATGGTTTTGCTATGGTTTCTTTTGTGTCTTCTTCTGAATTTGATTTACTACCTTTAGATGTATTTGATGAGTATGGACATACCCCACCTGTGTGCAAATGAGCAGGATTTCCTCCACAATGGTAATGATAACTACCTAAGCCACTTTTGTTTTTGTTGTCTCTATGCCCTCCGCTCGAATCCGTTCTTCCAGAATGTGCAAAAGTGCTTACTCCTATTAATAATATACCTGTAATAATGAATAGAATAAATAAAATTTTTTCATGAATTTTCTTCATTTGATATCGCCCTTTAATAGTATATCAATTTCTTATTGCGAAATTTGTCGAAAGTTGTATCAAAACATAAAAAAATGCAACTTAGTCAAAAGTCACATTTCTATATTATAAAATTTGTTTAATGCATAAGTTTACACAATCAAATTGCATACCAGCATCCCAATTAGGGAGTTTTAAATCGCAGGAATGTAGCAATTTAGAACCGTAGTTCAGAGGATCTATTCCACCCAAAAATTTATTGCCTGTTCTGCAAAAACTTATAAAGTCCATAAAATTTTTTTCTAAAATTGCTATCTTTAACAATTTTCTTGCAGTACTTGTTTGAAATTTTAGTTAACGATTTTTTATCAGACTTTAATTCATTTATAATGGCATATCTTTTCAGTGGAAACGCAACATTCTTTTTTTGTTGATGAACAAAACATTCTGAAATATTTTCTTCCTTAAAAATTATTTTGTCCTTTATGCTATTAAAAAGGTTTAACCCTTTTTCGGAATTAATTATTACCTTACTTATTCCTTTATTACTTTTTTTCCCCCAGAAATCTCCCAATCTTATGTCTGAACACATATATTCCCTATAATTACAGTCATAGCAACATCTATTATAAACTTGCCCACTCTCAAAAAAATTATAAAATTTGTCTCTTCTTATTCTTTTTGACCCCACCGTAAGTTCTGTCTTCCAACCATATTTTTTATTTCTAAATATAATTTCTCTATTATCGCCATTTTCTTTTAAAAATTTATCCCAAACTAGATATGATGGAACACCATGGCATATTAAATCAACCAAAACAAACTCATTTCTTTTATTGACATTTTTTAAATAGTTATCGATAGACGCAATTTGGCATGGAGTACCTATTATTAAAGCACTTTTTAGGTTCTTAATTTTTTCAAAAGCATCAACTGTATAACTCTGTAAATATTTAGATCCACTAAGCTCATTTACATTGTTTATGTCATTAATAAAAGCATGTTCAGCCCTATTATTTTTCTCATTATACTTGCATCCAATAACTGGCATATTATCAATTAATGCCTGATTAGAAAGTTCAAATGCTAGTCCACCTGAAGATGATTTCATCAGAACTTCATTTGATTTAGAGTATGCACTAAATATTTTTTGTCTTTCGATTTTTATGGCATTATTATGAACTTGACCACAGTTTTTTTTGCAAAGTCCACAATTTATACATTGCTCCTTATTTACTGTATATTCCCAAAATCCCTCTTCATTCTTCTCTATTTTTATACATTTTTTGGGGCATACCACCACACAGACTCCACATCCGGTGCAATTATTTGTAATAAGTGGCTCATTACTTACTTTTCCATCAAATATGCTTTTTCTTAAAAAATTTATACTTTTTTTTCTTTCTATTGCGATCTCTCGATTAATTGTTTTATAATAAATTGGACTTAAATTCAGACTTTTATTGTTATACAACCTGTCTTCTAAATTAAATCTACTTAAGATATTTATAATTCGAGAATTTTGTGAAAACTTATTTTCCTTAAATCTTTTTAATGCCACAAATGGTTTATTAAAATTAATAGAAAATAGTACTCCATGATATGAGTCTGTTAATACACATTTAGCATGGCTGATATATTCTACAAATTCTTTTGGTCCACAATCAAATAAAATTGAATCTTTATTAAATTTGTCAATTAAATTATTGGTTGGAATTATTTTAATTGGTACTTTTAATTTTTTAGATAATTCCTTAGCAACTTTAAGGTATTTTTTATTACTTTCTAAAAAGTAACATAAGATATAATTATCCTTGTTTTTATCTTCTTTGATTTCAAATAATTTAATCCATTCTTCTTTTGTTATTAATAGTGTTGGATCTAGCACTATTTCAACGTTTTTATCACATATTTCTTTTATGATTTCTTTTCCTTGTTCTTCCCTTACCGATATATTTTCAAATCTATTTAATAATTTTTCTATTCCTTTTTTTACGCCTTCTTCATATATATCACTTACTCCAAAACTTGGAGCGTATGATATTTTTTTTGTGTCATTATCCACAAAATCCAAATAATAATGTGGATCATAAAAAATTGGAGACCATATTTGATCACTTCCACAAACCACTTTATCTAGGCTATCTGCCTTTTCTTTCAATTCTGTGTAAGTGTCAACTTCATTAGATATAGATAAACTGTCCTTTCTAAATTTACTAAATTTTTCATTTATCTTGCTTATTTCGGAGATATATTTCTTTTGATAATTTTTATTAATTAACTGCTTTAATATAAATTTAATTTTCATATCATATATATTTGTTTTTCTTATCTTAGGTCTGTAATTAATAATTTCCGGAATAACTTGCATGTTTTCTAATTTTTTTGATAAAGCATACGCTTGTAAAACCGTTCCATAATTATTATATGTAAACCATGTCATAATTCCTACTTCTTTCATTTCATGAAATCCTTTCTTACTGATTTAGATAAATCAGCTAACTCTTTTCTGTACATGAGAATTATAATAGTCAAAACAGTAGTAGCTATTATTTCTGCAATTAAAGTTTTTAAGCAAATAACACTAATACAAATTACTAAAATTAGCAGATATGATGTAACATCTTTTTTCAAATTAATCTTTAATACCATGTACTTTTTCATAAATATAAGTCTTAATATCCAAACAATTACATATGATATACAAGTCGCAACTGCTGCGCCATGAGCTGCCATACTAGGTATTAGCAAAAAATTTAAAATAATATTCGTCATTGCCCCAATTGCTGTAGACTTAGCATACATTTTTGAGTCTTTATTTGCAGCATATATAGAACCCAGAAAACCTGCTAGAGCTCCAAATAAGATTGCTAGCAAAAGAAATGGTACATATTTCCATGCAATAAAAAATTCTTTAGCAAACAATATTCTTGATATAACCTTCAAGAAGATTAATATTAAGCATACCGTAAATATTATTATAATATTATATATTTTGTACATATTTGAAAAAAATTCCACTGAGTTCTTTTTGTTATATTCTTTTATTGCAGAAATTTGCCATGCCTGTGAATATATTGCTTGCACAAATTCAATAATTGTAGGAATTTTGTATGCAACAGAATAAATACCTGTGATATCTAAATCATAAAATAGTAATAGTATATATTTATCAGATGCATTATTAATCCACCAACTTATAGAGTTTAGCACAAAATTTTTACTATATTTTATCATTTGAAGGTGATATAGTCCAGATAAAGG
>OHPO01001321.1_pt1 | contig 11362 bp, 8 predicted proteins | sample 1577741 | NCBI WGS metagenome assembly OHPO01 (sample SAMEA3879574, study PRJEB24766) | human gut metagenome | biome: human-associated habitat; feature: feces | place: USA | collected 1985/1987
ATTTCAGCTGCGATGTAAAACCCGGCCAGAAAGTTGCCATTGTCGGCCCCACCGGTGCCGGCAAGACCACGATGGTCAAGCTGCTGATGCGGTTCTACGATGTGGACGCCGGTGCCATCACCCTCAACGGCCACAATGTACGGGACTTCGATCGCAGCGCCCTGCGCGAGGGCTTCGGCATGGTTTTGCAGGATACATGGCTCTTCAAGGGCACCATCATGGAGAATATCCGCTACGGTCGGCTGGATGCCACCGATGAGGAGGTCATTGCCGCCGCCAAGGCCGCGAACGCCGACCACTTTATCCGCACATTGCCCGGCGGCTATCAGATGGAGCTGAACGAGGATGCCTCCAATGTCAGTCAGGGGCAAAAGCAGCTTTTGACGATTGCGCGCACGATTCTGGCGGACAACCGCATCCTGATACTGGATGAGGCCACCTCCGCGCTGGACAGCGTGACGGAAGCCCGCATCCAGGGCGCCTTTGACCGTCTGGCCCGAGGCCGCACGACACTGATCATCGCCCACCGGCTGTCCACCATTCGTTCGGCCGACCGGATACTGGTGATACAGGACGGTGTGATCGCCGAGGAGGGCAGCCACGCGGAGCTGCTGGCAAGGAACGGCGTGTACGCCACACTGTACCGCACGCAGAATTTGGGGGCATAACATGGACAGACGAGAACTGCTGGACAGAGCCGCCCACAGCCCGGAGGAACGGCTGCTGCTGAGCCGCGTGTGGGATAAGTGTGAGCAGTGCCGCACGCGGAACATTCCCACGGCCACAGGCTTTCTCTCCCCCCAGGAACAGGCGGCGGCGCAGCATCTGCTGAACGCGCTGGGGTGCCGGGAGGGCTATGTGCTTTGGGGCGGCTATGACGGCGCGGAGCGCCGGCGGCTGGTGTTCCTGCCGGACTGGCTGGAGACGCCTGACGACCAGATCGCGGCGGTGCGGGCCGCGTGCCGCAGCGGCGGCGACCTGACCCACCGGGATTTTTTGGGCAGTTTGATGGCTCTGGGATTGACCCGGGAGAAGATAGGCGATATACTTGTGGAAAAGGGCGGCTGTCAGGTGCTGCTGGACCCGTCCATGACGGATTTCCTGCTGCAGAACTGGGACAGCGCCGGCCGGGAGAAGCTCACCGTAACGCCGCTGCCGCTTTCGGCGCTGGCGGTCCCCCATGCGGCGGTGAAGGAACTGCGGGACACCGTCTCCTCCCTGCGGCTGGACAACGTGCTGGCGGCGGGATTTTCTCTCAGCCGGGGCCGGGCGGCGGAGGCCGTGGAAAAGGGGTCCGTACAGGTGAACTACGCCACCTGTGTGAAGCCGGACAAGCCCGTGTCGGCGGGGGATACCATCACCTGCCGCGGTCTGGGAAAATGCGTATTGGACAGCGTGGGCGCTCCCACGAAAAAGGGCCGCCTGCCGGTGACCATACGGCGATACATATAAGGGAGAAACAGCTATGGACGAGAAGAAGATAGCACGCATCAACGAGCTGGCCCGCAAGGCCAAGGCCGAGGGGCTGACAGACGCGGAGATCGAGGAGCGCGCTGCACTGCGGCAGGAGTACCTGAACGCGGTAATGGCCAATGCCCGCAGCGTGCTGGAGAATACCTATATCGTGGACGAAAAGGGCAACAAGCGAAAGCTGCGGGGAAAGGGAGAAGGGGAAGCATGAGCTACGAATACGACGAGAACAACGGTCTTCAGCCGAAGCCGCCGAAAAAGAACAATAACGACCTGGGTTCGTGGATATTCATCGCGGTGATGTTTGCCGTGGCCTGGCCTGTGGGCCTGATCCTGCTGCTGAGCAAGCTCAGCGAGGGCGGCGGCAGGAAAATGCGCCAGCAGGCGCGGGATGCGTGGCAGCGGACGGCGGCGGGCAGCGCCGAGGCGAAGCCTGCGCAGGCGCGCGCCTCCGCGGCGAAGAACACCGTCCGCAAGGTCACAGAGACGCCGAACTACTCCGACAAGGGCGCCAAAACCATGAAGATCATCGGCGCGGTGCTGGGTATTCTGGGCTGCGTGGCTATGCTCAGTGCCGTCAGCGACAACCTGTCCTACGCCTACCACTACAACGAGTGGTGGTACTTTGCCCGGCAGCTGTTCTATCCCCTGGGCATGATGGCCGGCGGCGCGTCCCTGCTGCTGGGCAGCGGCGCCATGAAGCGCCGCCAGCGGCGTTTTGCCACCTACCTCCGCACCGTCGGGCAGAAGCAGGCCGTGCCCCTGGACTATCTGGCCCGGGCCGCCGACGTGTCCCGCCGCCGGGTGGAGAAGGACGTGAACCTGATGCTGGAAAAGGGCCTCTGGGGTGACGAGGCCTATATCGACATGGGCAGCGGTATGCTCTTCAAGTCCCAGGCCGCCGCCACAGCGTACTTTGATGCCGCCCACCGCGCCAAGGCGGAGCAGGGTCAGCCCGCACAGACCGCGCCCGCGCCGGCGGGCTACGCCGCCATCCTGGCCCAGATCCGCGAGCTGAACGACCGCATCGCCGACGAGGCCATCAGCGCCAAGCTGGACCGCATGGAGCAGGTGTCCGGCCGTATTTTCAAACTCATTGAAGAGGACGAGGCCAAGCGTGACGCCGCCGGCACGTTCCTGAACTACTACCTGCCCACCACCCTGAAGCTGCTGGAAAACTACGCCAGCTTCGAGGAGGCCGGCGTCAGCGGCGAGAACCTGAGCCAGGCCAAGGCCAAGATCGAAAAGACCATGGACAGCATCGTGGCGGGCTTCGAGCACCAGCTGGACGAGCTGTACCGTACCGATGCCATGGATATCGACAGCGATATCCGGGTGATGGAGACCATGCTGCGCCGGGACACCGCCAGCGTGGCGGACGACTTCGGCCTGAACGGCAGCAGCGCCGTGCAGCAGCGGGATGAGTAAACGAAAAGGGAAACGCAGCGCGCCTGCGTTTCCCTTTTGTGCTTGCGGCCCTTTTCCGTCCCCGCCGCGGCACAAAAAGCGCCTTGTTTGTTGACGGGACGGGAAAAATGGGGTACAATGTCGGTAACGTTACCAGCGACCTGTTTCGCGCCCTTTGACGGAACAGGCGTGCTACCATAGAGCAGACGAGCAGCGTGAAAGAAAAGGAGCTGAGCACATGACGCGGCACCCGGCCCACGACATCTACACCTACCTCGGCGCACACCCGGCGGAGCAGGGCTTCACCTTCCGCGTATGGGCGCCCAACGCCCGCACCGTGGCGCTGGCCGGGGACTTCAACGGCTGGCAGCCCCGGCCCATGACCCGGCTGGATACCGGCGTGTGGGAAACGGCGGCGGAAAACGCCAAGGTCTACGACGCCTACAAGTATGTGGTCACCGGCGCGGACGGCCGGGTGGTCTGGAAGGCCGATCCCTGCGCCTTCCATGCGGCCACCCGTCCCGGGACAGACAGCAAGGTCTACGACCTGTCCGGATACCAGTGGCGGGACGATGACTGGCGGCGGCAGCGGCTGGAAAAGCCGCCGGTGAACGGCGAGCTGCTGATCTACGAGGTGCATCTGGGCTCGTGGAAGCGCCACGAGGACGGCTCTCCCCTGAGCTATGTGGAGCTGGCAAAGGAGCTGCCCTCCTATGTAAAGGCCATGGGCTACAACTTCGTAGAGCTGCTGCCGGTGACGGAATACCCCCTGGACGACAGCTGGGGCTACCAGTGCACCGGCTACTTCGCCCCCACCAGCCGCTACGGCACGCCCCACGACTTCATGGCCCTGGTGGATGCCCTGCACCGGGCGGGGCTGGGCGTGATACTGGACTGGGTGCCCGCCCACTTCTGTAAGGACAGCCACGGGCTTATCGAATTTGACGGCACCTGCCTCTATGAGTACGGCGACCCCCTGAAATGGGAGCACGCCGGCTGGGGCACCCGTGTATTCGACTTCGGCAAGCCGGAGGTCCGGGAATTCCTGCTGTCCTCCGCCGTCTACTGGTTGAAGGAATACCACATCGACGGGCTGCGGGTGGACGCGGTGGCGTCCATGCTGTATCTGGACTATGACCGGCAGGGCGGCGCGTGGCGTCCCAACAAGGACGGCGGCCGGGAGAACCTGGAGGCCATCGACTTCCTGCGTGAGCTGAACCGGGCAGCCTTTGCCGCCGACCCGGCGGCGCTGATGGTGGCGGAGGAGTCCACCGCGTGGCCGCTGGTCACCTATCCGCCGGAGCAGGGCGGTCTGGGCTTCAACCTGAAGTGGAACATGGGCTGGATGAACGACCTGTGCCACTATCTGAAGATGGACCCCTACTTCCGCCAGTTCCACCACCGGGACGTGACGTTCTCCATGGTCTACGCCTTCTCGGAAAACTACGTCCTGCCCCTGTCCCACGACGAGGTGGTCCACATGAAGGGCTCTCTCCGGGGCAAGATGCCCGGCGACGACTGGCGGCAGCTGGCCGGTGTAAGGAGTTTCTGGGCCTATATGCTGTGCCACCCCGGCAAAAAGCTGCTGTTCATGGGCAGCGAGCTGCCCCAGTGGCACGAGTGGGACTTCCGCGGCCAGCTGGACTGGTATCTGCTGGACGATCCCGCCTGCCGGGCCAGCCATGAGTGCCTGCGGCAGCTGAACCGGCTGTATAAGCGCAACCGGTGCCTGTGGGAAAACGACCGGGACTGGGACGGCTTTACATGGCTGGTGGCCGATGATAACCACAACAACGTGCTGGTGTTTCTGCGGCGGGACCGCAGGGGCCACGAGCTGATCTGCGCGGTGAACTTTGCGCCGGTGCCCTGGGACAACTACCGCTTCGGCGTGCCGGCGGCGGCGCGGTACGAGGTGCTGTTCAACACGGACGACGCCTGCTGGGGCGGCAGCGGCTGCGCCCTTCCGGCGGGCAGCCGGATCGACGTGGACGAGATCCCCTCCCACGGGCGGGAGACTTCCCTTTCCCTGACCATCCCGCCTCTGGGCGCGGTGCTGCTGCGCCGGGAGGGAAAACGCCCCCGGAAAAAACAGAACACAGGAGGTACGCAAGGATGAAAAAAGAGTGTGTGGCGATGCTGCTGGCCGGCGGCCAGGGCAGCCGCCTGTACGTGCTCACCGGCAGCATGGCCAAGCCCGCCGTGCCCTTCGGCGGCAAATTCCGCATCATCGACTTTCCCCTGTCCAACTGTACCAACTCCGGCATCGACACCGTGGGCGTGCTGACCCAGTACCGGCCGCTGGAGCTGAACACCTACATCGGCAGCGGCCAGCCCTGGGAGCTGGACCGTGTCAACGGCGGCGTACATATCCTGCCGCCCTACCAGAGCGCCGGCGGCGCCGTCTGGTACAAGGGCACCGCCAACGCCATCTACCAGAACATCGGCTTCGTGGATCTGTACGACCCGGAGTACGTACTGGTGCTCTCCGGCGACCACATCTATAAGATGGACTACTCCCTGATGCTGCGCCGCCACAAGGCCACCGGCGCTGACTGCACCATCTCCGTCATGGAGGTCCCCTGGGAGGAGGCCAGCCGCTTCGGCATCATGGCCGTGGACGGTGATGATAATATCACCGAGTTCGCCGAGAAACCCAAGGAACCAAAAAGCAACCTGGCCTCTATGGGCATCTATATCTTCACCTGGAAAAAGCTGCGCCAGTACCTCATCGATGATGAGACTGACCCCCGCAGCGACAACGACTTCGGAAAAAACATCATCCCCGCTATGCTGCGAAACGGCGAGAGGATGTCCGCCTACCGCTTCGAGGGCTACTGGAAGGACGTGGGCACGCTGGACTCCCTGTGGGACGCCAACATGGATATGCTCTCCCCCGGCTCCGGACTGAACCTGCTGGACAAGAAGTGGCGCATCTACGGCCGCACGCCCACCTGCCCGCCCACCTACATCGGTAAAACGGGCGATGTGGGCAACAGCGCCGTGGCCAAGGGCTGCGGCATCCTGGGCGAGGTGAAAAACAGCGTGCTGAGCTATAACACCCAGGTGGGCCAGGGGGCCAGCGTGTGCTACTCCGTGGTCATGCCCGGGGCCGTCATCGAGGAGGGCGCGGTGGTGCAGTACGCCATCATCGGCGAGCGCTGCCGGGTGGGCCGGGGGGCCCAGGTGGGCACGCCGCCGGAAACCGCCAAAAATCCCGACGACTGGAGCATCGCCGTCCTGGGGCCGGACACCGTTATCGCCCCCGGCGAGGTGGTGCCTGCCAAGGCCCTGCTGGACCGTCATCACGGGGAGGTGGAAGCATGAACGGAATGCACGGCATCATTTTCTCCTATGAAAAGAAAACCGGACTGCGGGAGCTCATCGAGCAGCGCATCCACGGCTCCATCCCCTTCGGCGGCAACTATCGGGTGGTGGACTTTATGCTCTCCAACATGGTCAACGCCGGCGTCCGGGACGTGGGCGTCATCATGCACGGCAAGTGCCAGAGTATGCTGGACCACCTGGGCACCGGCAAAAGCTGGGACCTGAGCCGCAACCACGGCGGCCTGACCCTGCTGCCTGCCTTCGCCTATGCCGAGCGGCGGGGCGACGCAGGCCGGTTCCGGGGCAAGGTGGAGGCCCTGGGCTGCGTGATGGACTATCTCAAGGACATCCGGCAGGACTATGTGGTGCTGACCGACAGCGACCTGGTGGTGAACCTGCCCCTGGACGACGTGCTGCGGGACCACATCGCCTCCGGCGCGGACATGACGGCGGTGTGCACCTCCCTGCCGGGGCCGGAAAGCGACACCTATTTTCAGCTGGATAACTCCGGGCGCATTGTGGACGTGGCCCACGACGTGTTCACCCCCGAGGGCTTCCGCTGCCTGAACATCTTCGTGCTGCGCCGGGACCTGCTGATCCAGCTGGTCACCGACTGCATGGCACACAACCAGTACAGCTTCCGCCACAACATTCTCCAGGACAGGAAGGATGCCCTGCATTTCCGGGCCTATGTCTGGGACGGCTATGCCGCCCGCATCGACACCATCGAGGCCTATTACCGCCGCAGCATGGAGCTGCTGCGGCCGGAGATCCGCATGGAGCTGTTTGCCCCCCAGCGGCCCATCTTCGCCAAGGAAAACGACTCCCCCTCGTCCTATATGGACGGCTCCTGCGTCAACTCCCTTATCGCCGACGGCTGCGACATCCAGGGCACGGTGAAAAACTGCATCCTGTTCCGGGGCGTCCGCATCGAGCCGGGGGCCGACGTGGAGGGCTGCATCCTGTTCAAGGGCACCGTGGTCCGCCGGGGCGCCGTCCTGCGGGGCGTTATCACAGACAAATACGTCACCGTGCAGGAGGGGCGCACCCTGATGGGACACGAGAACTATCCCCTGGTGGTGGCCCGGGGCGTCACGATCTGAAATATGACACACGTTCATCCGGAGGTGACCATATGAATATTCTGTATATCACCAGCGAGGCGGCCCCGTTCTGCAAAACCGGGGGCCTTGCGGACGTGCTGGGCAGTCTGCCCCCGGCGGTGGCGGCGGAGGGCGACCATACCGCCGTGCTGCTGCCGCTGTATGGCCAGATCGCCCAGCGCTGGCGGGAGAAGATGAACTTCCGCTGCTATATCTATGTGGACCTGGGCTGGCGGCACGAATACTGCGGGCTGTTCTCCCTGGAATACCGGGGCGTCACCTGGTATTTCGCGGACAACGAGCGCTATTTCCGCCGCCGGGGCCTGTACGGCGACATGGACGACGGGGAGCGCTTTGCCTTCTTCTCCAAGGCGGCGGTGGCCCTGCTGCCCCATCTGGCGGAGTATCCCAACGTGGTCCACTGCAACGACTGGCAGACGGCCCTGGTGCCGGTGTACCTGCGGGACGCCGGAAACGACCTGCCGGTGGTGTTCACCATCCACAACGTGGAGTATCAGGGCAAGTACGGGCCGGAAACCGTGGAGGACCTGTTCGGCCTGAACCGGGGCTGGTACGACGGCGGCATCCTGCGGATGGACGGGTGCGTGAACCTGATGAAGGGGGCCATGCTCACCGCCAACGCCGTTACCACTGTCAGCCCCACCTACGCCGCCCAACTCCATGACCCGGCCTATGCCGAGGGGCTGGAGAGCGTGGTGGACGCCATCGGCTGGAAAATGCACGGCGTGGTCAACGGCATCGACACCGTCACCTACGACCCGGCATCCGACCCGGCGCTTCCGGCGCATTACACGGCGGCAGACCCGGCCGGCAAGGCCGTGTGCAAGGCATCCCTGCAGGCTGCCCTCGGACTTGCCCAGGAGCCGGACACGCCGCTGATCGCCATGGTGACGCGGCTGGTGGGCCACAAGGGGCTTGATCTCGTGCAGCAGGCCATGGACGGCATCATGGCCACCGGCTGCCAGTTCGTGGTGCTGGGCACCGGTGACCGGGGGTATGAGGACTTCTTCCGCTGGAAAGCCGGGCAGTACCCCGGCCGCCTGTCAGCCCAGATCCTGTACGCCGAGGACCTGTCCAGGCGCGTATACGCCGCCGCGGACCTGTTCCTGATGCCCTCCCGCAGCGAGCCCTGCGGCCTGAGCCAGATGATCGCCATGCGCTACGGCGCGGTGCCCATCGTGCGGAGCACCGGCGGTCTGGCGGACACCGTGCGCTCCTGCCAGGTGGGGCAGGAGGACGGCACCGGCTACCTGTTCGGCGACTATGACGCCGGGGCCATGCTCTCCGTCATCGGTCAGGCCACCGGCCTGTACCGGGGCGACCGGACAGGCTTCGACACCGTTCGATACCGGGGCATGACCGCGGACTTCAGCTGGGGCCGCAGTGCGGCGGCCTACCGGCACATTTATGAGAACCTTTGACCCAAGGAGGAGTTACCCGATATGACCTACAACAAAGAGACCCTGAAAGAGGCCATCGTGCAGAAGCTGCGCCTCAACTACGGCTGCACCGAGCAGCAGGCCACCGACGGCGAGATGATGAAGGCCTGCGCCATGGTCCTGCGGGACATCATGGCCGAGCACGGCGTACAGACCCGCGAGGAGACGGCTCACGAGGAAAAGCGCAAGGTCCACTACCTGTCGCTGGAGTTCCTGATGGGCCGCAGCCTGATGAAAAACGCCTTCAATCTGGCGCTGCTGGAGCCCCTGACCGCCGCCATCGGCGAGCTGGGCTTCAGGGCGGCGGACATTTTCGACATGGAGCCGGACGCCGGTCTGGGCAACGGCGGTCTGGGCCGTCTGGCCGCCTGCTATCTGGACAGCATGACCACCCTGGAGATCCCGGCGACGGGCTACTCCATCTGCTATGAGCTGGGCATTTTCAAGCAGAAGATCGTGGAGGGCCAGCAGGTGGAGCTGCCCGACGACTGGATGCAGCTGGGCGACGCGTGGCTGCTGCCCAAGCTGCAGGAGGCGGAGGAGGTCCACTTCGGCGGTAAGGTCCGCACCCGCTGGGACAACAACCACCTGATGGTGGTCCATGAGGACTACACCCGTGTGCTGGCCATCCCCTGCGACATGGAGATCGCCGGCTACGACACCGACCATGTGAACACCCTGCGCCTGTGGCAGGCCCGCAGCCCCAAGCCCATCGACATGAAGCTCTTCAGCGAGGGCCAGTACCTCCATGCCGCCGAGGAGCGCGCCATGGCTGACGCCATCAGTCAGGTGCTCTACCCCGAGGACAACCACTACGAGGGCAAGTCCCTGCGGCTGAAGCAGCAGTATTTCTTCGTGTCCGCCACCATTCAGTCCATCACCCGCAAGCACATCCAGCAGTACGGTACCCTCAAGAACTTCCATGAGAAGAATGTCATCCAGATCAACGACACCCACCCCACGCTGGTGATCCCGGAGCTGATGCGTATCCTCATCGACGATGCCGGCATGGGCTGGGACGAGGCCTGGCACATCACCACCCACTGCGTGGCCTACACCAACCACACCGTGCTTTCCGAGGCCCTTGAGGTCTGGCCGCAGCAGCTGTTCGAAACGCTGCTGCCCCGCGTGTGGCAGATATTGCAGGAGATCTCCCGCCGCTGGCAGCAGCAGGTGGAGGAATTCTATCACGACCCGGCCAAGACCGCCAAGCTGGCCATCATCTGGGACGGCGGCGTCCGCATGGCCAACCTGTGCATCGCCGGCAGCATGGCCGTCAACGGCGTCAGCGCCCTGCACTCCGAGATTTTGCGGAAGGACCTGTTCAAGGACGCCTGCCAGATGATGCCGGACAAGTTCAAGAACGTCACCAACGGCATCGACCACCGCCGCTGGGTGCCCCAGATCAACCCCGGTCTGGACGGACTGCTCCGTGACCTGATCGGCGAGGGCTATCTCACCCATCCGCAGGAGCTGAAAAAGCTGGAGGCCTACACCGGCGACAAGGCGGTGCTGGAACGGCTGGAGGACATCAAGCATCAGAACAAGCTGGCCTTTGCCGCCTTCGCCAGGAAGCACCAGGGTGTGGTGCTGAACACCGACGCCATCTTCGATGTGCAGGTAAAGCGCCTGCACGAGTACAAGCGCCAGCTGCTGAACGCCCTGCAGATCATCTACCTGTACCAGCGCCTGCAGGATGACCCCAGCCTGGACCTCCCGCCCCAGACGTTCCTGTTCGGCGCCAAGGCCGCCCCTGGCTACGCCGTGGCCAAGCGCATCATCCACCTCATCAACTCCCTGGCCGACCAGATCAACAGCGACCCGCTGTGCAAAGATCGGCTCCAGGTGGTGTTCCTGGAGAACTACCGCGTCTCCCTGGCCGAGGTCCTCATGCCCGCCAGCGAAGTCAGCCAGCAGATCTCCACCGCCGGCAAGGAGGCCAGCGGCACCGGCAACATGAAGTTCATGATGAACGGCGCCGTGACCATCGGCACGCTGGACGGCGCGAATGTTGAGATCGCCGATGCCGCCGGCCACGAGAACGAGATCATCTTCGGCATGCTGACCCCCGAGGTCAACGCGCTGAAGGGCATGGGCTACCACCCGAACGCCTTTATCAGCGGCGACAACACCGCTATGGCCGTGCTGGACTTCCTCGAGAAGGGCTGGAACGGCGAAAACTTCAGCGAAGTCACCAGCAACCTGCGCAACTCTGACCCGTACATGGTCATGGCGGACTTCAAGGATTACCGCCGTGCCCAGCACGATCTGCAGGAGCTGTACCGCGACAAGCAGAAGTGGAACCACATGAGCCTGATGAACATCTCCAACGCAGGTATCTTCAGCGCAGACCGCTCCATCATGGACTATGCGCGTGACATCTGGGGCGCCACTCCCGTCAAATAATCTGGTTATCTGATTTTTGCCGTGCCCCGCAAGGGGTGCGGCTTTTTTTAAGATAAGAGATAATAGATAAAAGATAAAAAGTGTGGTGGATCGCACCGCTTGCGCGGCGCTCAAGATTTTGTTTTTGCCCTCGTGGCAAAAGCTCCACATTTTTTATTATCTGTTATCTTTTATCTATTCTCTAAAAAAGGA
>OHPO01001342.1_pt1 | contig 11243 bp, 9 predicted proteins | sample 1577741 | NCBI WGS metagenome assembly OHPO01 (sample SAMEA3879574, study PRJEB24766) | human gut metagenome | biome: human-associated habitat; feature: feces | place: USA | collected 1985/1987
TAATTCCGTTTGTTCCGATATAGCGTTCATGCCAGCAAACACCCAGTGAAAACGAACTTTCATGCTCCATCTCGGCATAATATTCGTCCCCGCAAGAGTAAAGCATATAGCCGTCTGGGTTATGAAGAGAAATCAAATTTTTGGTTTTCCCGACCAAGGAATGCATTTTTTCCATAATGGGTTTCGCAAGATCAATCAGGGTTTGATTGGTCGCTTGCAGAGCTTGGAGCTCAGGACGGGATAAAATCGGAGCCCGAAGAGGCTTCATCATATCCACATGGAAGTCTCTGCTGCGCATCCAAGATGAAGCGATCATTGGCCTCACCTCTGGGGAAATTTCTCCGGTTTCCCGGAAAAGTGCCCATAGGTGTTTTAGATTCTGAAAATACTGCTGGTCCGTTGCATCTAACATTGCAAAACACCCCCTTTACAACATTATAACGTGTTTGCGCTACTTTGCAAGCAATTCTCTTCTTCTGACAGGAAAGCGGACGGGCAAAAAAGTCCCGTCCGCATTTTGCCGATTTATTTATATTACAGAATGGATTTCAGATACTCTACTACCTCTGCTTTGGGCGATGGGCGGAAAGAATTCCCTTGTGTTCCGCCCTCATGTATTGCATATTCCGCCATGGAGTCCAGCTGTTCCTCTGTGACGCCATAGTCGGAAAGACGCCCAATGCCGATCGAGCGGTTGAACGATTGCAGAGAATCGCTGACAATGCGACCGATCTCCTTTGGGGCGGCTTGGGCCTGGATTTCGGCGCCAAGAATTTTACCGATCCTTGCAATGCGGTCAGGAATGACCTCGCTCACCGATGAGAGGGCATAAGGCAGAACCAGAGCGCATGCGGTTCCATGATGGACGTGACCATATACACCTACGCCGTGAGCTATGGCATGACCCAAATGAAGGCCGACCTGAGTAAACGCCTGTCCGGCCATACAGGAGGCGATCAGCAACTGTTCCAGTTCCTCCAGATTGCCGGGTTCTTTCATTGCGGCAGGTAGATGCTTTACAATCATCTCCATGGAAGCGAGGGCTAGCGGTTCCATCATAACATTGGCGGCTTTGCAGGTATATGCTTCTGCACTGTGGGAAAATGCATCCATGGCTGTGGCTGCGATCATGGAGGGAGAAAGCGCAGTCAGCAGTACGGGATCCAAAATAGCCACATCGGGGCCGGCAAAGGGATTGGCAAAAATATACTTGTAATTTGCTTCCCGATCCAACACAACCCCAATGTCAGTGCTCTCTGACCCTGTACCGCAAGTGGTGGGGATGGCAAACAGCAGGTTGCTGCGGCGGATCGGCTTGATTTGTCCCTTGCAGTATGCGATGATATCCCCGTCTACGTCCAACATGCAGGCAATTGCTTTGGCTGTGTCCATGGCGCTGCCCCCGCCAAAGGCGACAATAGCAGACACGTCATGTTCTTTGGCATAGGTGATGCCGCTGCGCACAGTCTCCACCGGCGCGTCAGGCAGAGAGCCATGGAAGACACAAGGCGTGAAGCCTCCGCTGCGGATGCTGTCCAACAGAGAATTCAATAACCCAAGGGAATAGGTTTTATTGCCGCACACCACCATGATATTTTTGCCTGCGCCCCATTGGTTTAAAAGTTCCCCGGTTTGATGAACACTGTTTCTTCCCGCCACTACGAAAGACGGAGCATGAAAATTAAATTCGGTTAACATAAGAATTCCTCCTTACAATAATTAGGGACCCGCTACAAAATACCCAGCATAAAAGCTGCCAATTGTGTCTGCGGACAAAGATGGACAAAACAAGGAAAAATAGAGGTGCAAGTACATCGAATTATGACAGATTCGGTAAAACAGATCCATTCGATTGAAAATTTTGAGAATTTTATTGTCTCGCCATGAGAATTTTCTTGCGAAGGCTTATTCCATTTCGTGGGGAGACGTTTCTCAGCCCACTGGCTTTTGAGATGGACATACTGAACTCATCAGAATAGCCAAAAAAGAAATGGTTTTTTTATCAAATGATCCAAATTTCACTGGTTTACCAGATGTTCAGGCAAAAGGTGTCCGTTATGGCAAAGCGATTGCTTGTATTTTAGCAGGCACGCAAAGCGTGACCAAATATAAGGAGTGTGGTTTTATGCTGACGCAAGAAAAAGAGCGGGAACTGCAGAATTTTGCCCGTGAAATTCGGATCCAAACCATCCGACAGATTGGGATTCGGGGATTTGGACACATCGGTGGATGTATGTCAATCGCGGATCTACTGAGTGTCCTGTATGGGGAGGACATGAAGTACGATCCCCAAAATCCTTCCTGGGAGGGCCGGGACTGGTTGGTTTGCTCCAAGGGCCACGCGGGACCGGCCATCTATGCGGCACTGGCACTGAAAGGCTTTTTCCCGATGGAGTGGATGGAAACGTTGAACCAGCCCGGGACAAATTTACCCAGCCATTGTGATCGCCGGAAGACGCCGGGTATTGATATGACCACAGGCTCTCTGGGACAGGGGCTCTCAATTGCAGCCGGCATCGCGCAGGCATACCTTTTAAATGAAAAAAAGAACACTGTTTATTGCATTATGGGAGACGGGGAGTCCCAGGAGGGCCAAAATTGGGAAGCCATCCTGTATGCGGCACAGCAGAAGCTGGGAAATCTTATCCTCTTTGTGGATGACAATAAAGCCCAGATTGACGGCTACGTTAGTCAGATTAATGAGATGGAGAGCTATGTAGACAAATTTAAGAGCTTCCACTGGGATGCTGTTGAGATCAACGGACACGACTATAATGCCATTCATGAGGCAATTCTAAATGCCAAAGCGGTTCAGGATAAGCCCAGCGCCATTATTCTGCACACCATCAAAGGGAAAGGCTGCACATTTGCCGAGCGCACCTGGTGCCATCATATTTCTGTGTCCAAAGAGGATATGGAGGAAGCGCTTCAGGCGCTTCAAGCCTGATTTTGACAAAAAAAGGAGGAACATTTATGGGCTATCAAGTAATGAACAAGATTGAAATGGAGCCGTCCGGTCTGTCAGAGACTTATTTTCATACCATGATGCGTTTGATGGGTGAAAATCGTGATATCATGGAGCTGGAAGCTGACCTAGGCGTTTGCATTCTCGGCGGCGGATACAAGGAAATGGAACAAACCTACCCGAAACAGCTGTTCAACTGCGGGATTCAGGAAGCCAATATGGTCGGGGTCGCCTGTGGCTTGTCCGCGGTTGGGAAGATCCCCTTCTGTCATACCTTTGCACCGTTCTTGGCTCGCCGTGCCAATGATCAGATTTTTATTTCTGCCTGCTATGCAGGGGCCAATATTCGCTTGGTTGGATCTGATCCTGGCGTAATGGCTGCTTTCAATGGGGGTACGCACATGCCCTTTGAGGACGTTGCGGCTTTGCGCGCCTTCCCCGAATTGACAATTGTAGAACCCACCGATAGCGTGATGTTGGTCAACCTGATGGATCAACTGGCAAAACTCCAAGGTGTCTATTATATCCGTATGGCCCGAAAACCCATGGCCAAAGTTTATCAGGAAGGCTCTGATTTTACCATCGGAAAAGGCTGTGTGATTCGTCCGGGCTCGGATGTCACCATTGTTGCCGCTGGAATAATGGTCGCCGAAGCGATGGAGGCCGCAGAGTTGCTGGCAGCCGATGGAATTTCTGCCCGTGTGGTGGACATGTTTACGATCAAACCCATTGATGAAGATCTTTTAACAACCTGCGCGCAGGAGACAGGTGCAATTGTCACAGCTGAAAATCACAACATTATTGGAGGCCTGGGCAGCGCAGTCTGTGAGACGCTGGGCAGCAATTGCCCTGTCCCTGTTGAGCGTGTGGGCGTCAAGGACAGATTCGGCGAGGTTGGCCCCATTGACTATTTAAAACAGGTCATGGGCCTTACTGCCCAGGACATTGCCGTGGCAGCAAAAAAGTCAATTTCCCGGAAATAAAGTCGGAAGAAAAGGAGAAAACACGCGATGAAAAGGACAAGAGCCGTATTGGTTGCGCCTAAGCAGTTTGATTTTGTTCAGGAGGAAATCCCAAAGCTGAAAGAAAATGAAGTGCTGTATAAAACTATCAGTGTAGGGCTGTGCCATTCTGACATCCCCGCATATCGCGGAACCAGCGCCATGGGCTTCGGAAACAAACATGGCTATGACGCAATGATCAAGAACCCTCAGTTCCCCATGGGAATTGGGCATGAGCCAGTATGCGTTGTCGAGGATGTAGGCAGTGCCGTTACATGTTTCCGACCGGGCGATTTGGTGACGGGCGTACTCAGTACCTGTATTGCGGATTACAATGTAGCAGCCAACGCACAAATGATCAAGATCCCGGAGACATCAAAGCCGATCGACGCCTGCCTGGGTGAGCCGATGATGTGCGTGGCCAACATTGTGCGTGCCGTGGAGCCGAAAATGGGAGACCGGGTTGCTGTGATAGGGTGCGGTTTCATGGGGCTTATGGTTATTGCCGGACTGAAAAGTCGGGCTCTAGGCGATATTGTTGCCATCGACTTGGATGAAAAGCGCCTGGAAATGGCGGTCCAATACGGAGCGACCAAGACCATTAATCCTAAAAACGTGGATGTGGAGGACGTCTCGTTTGAACTGACCCACGGGAGGATGTATGATTGTATTGTTGAGATCACCGGGAGCTTGCGCGGATTGCAGACCGCTCTTTCGGTGGCAAAAATATCGGGCCGCGGCAAGATCCTTGCACCGTCTGTGTATTCAAAAAATGAGACATGGACAGAGGAGATGGCCTACAATATGATGTACCGTTCTCCCATTATCCATGTGGTTCATCCTTATTATACGAATGAATACATGCATACTCTGGAAATCGGAGTGGAAGCTTATGTCAAGGGTGTATTCCCCACAGAGGAATTGATCACCCACCGTATCCCATTCGAACGGGTTGACGAAGGCTTCCGGCTGCTGGATACGAACCCGCCCGGATATATTAAGGGAATTATTACATTTTAAGAATCTGCAGATTGATGAAAAAAGGAATAGAGAGGAGCGCCCATGAAAGAAACTGAATCCATCCAAACTGTGGATACAAATATTAAGATTCCTTTTTGGAAAGCGGCCTGCTTTGGGTTAGGAGATTTCGGAAATAACTTTGTTTGGACCTTTGTGGGATCCTATCTGATGATTTTCTATACAGATGTATTTGGGATCCCAATGGCGGCTGTCTCCTTGCTGATGCTGATTGCACGGGCATGGGACGCGATCAATGACCCGATTATCGGAGGTCTGTCCGACCGCACCAGGACCCGCTGGGGCCGCTACCGGCCTTGGGTGCTGCTGATGTCTTTCCCAACAGCAATCATTACGGTGCTGACGTTCTGGGCACACCCCGATTGGTCTAATACATCCAAGATTGTCTATATGTATGTGACATATGCACTGCTGGTATTCTGTTACACAGGAGTGAATATTCCATACAGCGCAATGACCAGTGTTTTAACTCAGAATACGGACGAACGGGCGAAGCTGTCCACTATGCGGATCACCCTTGCCAATATCTCTATTGCCGGAATTGGGATCATCGTTATTCCCATGGTCTCTGCTTTGGGCAAAGGGGATGCCGCGATGGGATACCGCCTGACTGCGGTCATTTTTGTGCTCATATTTATGTGCTGTTCCGCAGTCGTGTTTGCGACGCAGAAGGAAGTCGTTCCTCCTCCGGTCAAGCATAAGTACCCCCTTAGGGTTCAATTTAAATCCATGTTGGCAAATCGCCCATTTTTGATTGCATTCTGCGGCCAACTGCTCTGGGGCTTTTTTATCCACGGAAGAGGTTCCATGTATACTTACTACTTCAAGTATGTCCAGGGCGACGCAGGTCTGATGTCTCTATATAATCTTGTAGGACTTGTCCCTCTCGTTGCAGGCTGCTATCTGTTTAAAGCTTGGTATAATGTCGATGGCAATAAGGGGCGTGTCACCGCTTATGGATGTATCGGAGCCGGTATCGCCATGATCCTTATGCGATTTACCTCACCTATCGGTTCGCCTGTACTATTCTATGCGCTGTGTGCAATTTCTAAATTCTTTGAAGGGGTTTTGGCTTCTGGTATTTATGGCGTGATTCCCGACACGGTAGAATACGGGCAGCTGAAAACCGGGGTTCGAAACGACGGCTTTTTGTCTGCATTTATCTCGCTGGGAAATAAATTTGGCATTGCATTGGGCAGTGCCGGCGTGGCGGCCATTCTGGCAGTTTTGGGGTTCCAAGCGAATGTGACGCAGACTCCTTTGGTCAGCGGCACCATCAACAATTTCTTTACTGTAATTCCAGGAATCTTGTCTGTTCTGTGCGGAATTGTCTTCTTGTTCTACAAAATTGACCGAAAGACCTTCAATGATATTTTGTCAAAGCTGAACGACAAAGTGCAATCTAATGACCCAGATCTTGTTTAAAGTAAACTCGCTTCAACTAGATTTTTAGTCTCATAGCGGTCAGTCCGGCTCAAATGCTTCCAATTATTAGGATGGTATTTGAGTCGGGCTGTTCGCTTTTGGAATTTCAGATCATGAGACCATATTGCGGCACGGTTTCGATTCCTGTATGCTATAATAAAGAAAAACTGATTGTATGGTCCAATCCTCAAATTTGTCTTTCTCAATGTTTCGGCAAAAATCAGTTTCAGAGCCTCCCATACTAGACCATGCTCTTTGCAAGCAAGCAGTGGGTTCCACATGTGCAGGCAAAAAAACGATAATATACTTGCGACAGGAGATGATGTCTATGCTACAATCGCAAATTCATTGCCAGCAACAAATCCTATCAGCCGAAATGAGACAATCACTAAAAATCCTGCAGTTACCAATGGCTGGACTGCAGGCAGAATTAATCCAGTTTGCAGAAGAAAACCCAATGGTAGATCTGGACCAATTCTATAAAGATTGGCAGAACGGGGACTCCAATTCGCTTATGACTTTTTGTGAGGATTTTTCCGGTTCCATTTTTGAGACCGTGATCCCGTCCCGTCAGGCGGCCAATGAAAATGATTCTGCTCAGACTGCTGATGGCGGTTCAATACAACATCAGGAAACCTTTTCAGAGTATGTGAAGGAACAGCTTCCACAAATTTTGAAATATCTTCCATTTCGCTATGCGGCATGGTGCGAATACATCATTGACAGCCTGGACCATCGCGGATATCTAGACGAACCGCTCGATTTGTTGGCTTCCTTCATGGGAAGTTCAGTGGAAGAGGCCACGCAGGCTTTGTACGCTGTGCAGAGCTTAGCTCCGACCGGAGTGGGTGCTCGCTCTCTGGAGGAATGTTTAACCCTCCAATTAGCTCACAGTCCCTATTTTAACAAATATACTCTGAACATCATTCAGGATTATCTTCCCCTTCTGGCGAAAGGAAATATAGAAAAAATCTCAAAAGATCTGAAGATTCCTTTTGCTGAAGCACAACGCTACTGTCAAGTCATTCAAGCATTTAACCCGATTCCCAGCAATGGGTTTTTGCAGTCCAGCGATTTGCCCGTCTATATAATTCCGGATGCTGCTGTGGAAATCCAGGGCCAGGAAATTACGGTGTCTTACAACCAGCGGGCTCTGCCTAAAATTTCTCCGCTCCCGGAATATCTTGCTATAATAGAACAGCAGAAAACAACAAAATTAGGTGCTTATTTAGAAGATCAAAATCATCGAATCATAAGGATGCAACAGGATCTGGAGCGACGAGAATCTACCCTGATCAAAATGATTCGTTTTATTTTGGACAGACAAAAAGAATACCTCTTGGGGCAAGTCCCAGCCCCCGTTCCTCTGTCTGTTCAGGAAATCGCCCAAGAATTGCACTTCCATCAAAGTACCATCAGCCGCGGCATCAAAGACAAGTATATTTTCTTTTCTGGACACACGGTCCCGCTTCGGGAGTTTGTAAGCGGCAAGGTAGGAAATGGAGCGCCCGTAAACAAAAGAATGCTGAAAATCTGTTTTGACCGCATTATAGACGCAGAAGATAAATTGCATCCTTTGTCAGACGAAAGCTTGCGTCGAGTGCTGTCTTCCATGGATATAGAAGTGTCACGACGGACGGTGACTGAATACCGAAAAGAATTCGATATTCCATCCGCGGCATATCGGAAACGGAAAGAACGATAAAATTCTGAAAAGGTGGAGATTCATAAACGCCTCCATATATAAGCTAATGTTATCATTTTGTTATCGGTATTGATAACACTTGCTCAGTAGCTGTGGATAATAGCTATATGCTGTGGCTTAAATTATAAGCGAGTTTTTTTTGTTTTTTTAATTCTATACCCACCAGGACAACAGATAGCACAAACGCTGAAAAATCAGCAACAGGCCCCGCTAGCAATACTCCCATAATTCCGAAACGAAGCGGGAGCAGCAGGGTAAGCGGAATCAAGAAAAAGGTCTGCCTTGTTAATGCCAACAGAGCACCTCTTAACGATTTTCCTATTGCGGTAAAAAAGCTGGAAGAAAGCAACTGCACACCATTTACCAACACCATGAAAAGATAGGTACGCATGAACAAAACAGCAAATTCAAAATACAGCTCGTCCCCATTTCCGAATAGCGAAATGATAGATTGCGGGAAAAATTGAAATGCGATGAAAGCAATAGTGGAAACAACAAGGTTCCATTTTACCGCAAGCAGGTAAGCCTCCCGTACACGATGGTATTGCCTTGCCCCATAGTTGAAGCCGATAATCGGCTGTGTTCCCTGCGAGATTCCTACAACAATCGCAAGGATTATGGCATTTGTTTTCATAACGATTCCGCAAGCAGCCAAGGGAATATCCGCTCCATATTTTGTTAATGCGCCGTAATAAGTCAACGAATTGTACTGAATGATTTGAATCACGGTAACTGCAATCTGGTTTGAGCTGCTGCTTATCCCCATGTTGCAAATTTTCAGGCTTTCTTTAATGTCCAATAAAAACGACTCTTTTTCAAAATGGATTGTTTGGAAACGCCATAGATAACGGAGTGCGAGTATGAAAGAAAAAATTTGCCCAATAACCGTTGCCCAAGCTCCGCCGGCAATTCCCCAATCGCAAACAAAAATAAAAATGGGGTCAAGAATGGTATTGATAATAGCTCCCACAACCATGCAGACCATTGAATACTTTGGTTTTCCATCTGCTCGAATCAAATTGCTCATACCATTCGTTACAATGAGAAACGGCATTCCAATCAATGTTATTCTGGCATACTGCTTTGCATATGGAAATACATCTGTCGTTGCCCCAAATGCCTTTAGGAGCAAAGACAGAAAAGTTTCTCCAACCAGCAAATAAATAATTCCGAAAATTCCCATCAGAACAATACCATTTCCCGCTGCTTTGGCGGCAGCTTTCGGCTCTTTGCGTCCAAGACAGAGGGAAACGCGGGAAGCACTGCCAATTCCGACCAGTAGTGCAATGGCAAGGCAGATGGTAGAAAACGGGTAGGCAACATTGGTTGCTGCATTTCCCAAATAACCGACCCCTTGACCAATAAAAATCTGATCCACAATATTGTAGATTGAGCCGACAAGAGACGCCACAATACTGGGAACAGCAAAATTTTTCAACAGCTTTGAAATTTTTTCATAGCCCAGAGGATTTTCAGTCATTGAACTCCTCCCCCTTTCTCTCTATATGGAGTTCCGATGTGATATTTCTGCCCGCCTGTATTAAGAAATCCATAAAAAGGTTCTGCTCGGATTCGCTCATACCCTGCAATAAAAGAGCTTCTGTCTTTTCGCATATCATCTGTATCTCGTCAATAATAGACAATGCTCTTTCTGTAGGATACAATTTACATGTCCGCTTATCCTTATCATTGGGAGAACGTGTAATCATTCCCTGCTTTTCCAATGTCGCAACCGTCCGTACAATATTGCTTGGATGAACATAGAACATATTCAACAAAGAATCTTGTAGAATACCGGGCGAACGACAGATTTTGATTAAGAACATATATTGACTGTTGTTGATTCCATAGGGGGCAAGTTGCTTGTCCAAATAGATTTTGTAAAATCGGTCTGTTACGGAAAGCCATTTTAATAGTTTCATAGATATATTCCTCCTAACCACCAGTATTATAATACAATATGCGTGCGCACGCAATTACTTTTAACATTATATCTGCCACTTTGTCCTCCTAAACACAAATCAATTCTACATCTATAATCTCTACTGCTCTGCTACGAATATTATTCATTTTCCTAACCCATTCCATCTGATCCTGCATCTTCAGTTCTTCCGTCACGCCTTGCCTTTCTTTCATCTGCTCCACTAATCTGTCCATCATCTGATTACACTCCTCATCAATCTGATACAGATGCTCATTTAACTTCCCAGCAAGTACCAACTCCAGATATAATCCCTTCCGATGCTCCTGCAAATATGACTTTCTCAGCATTCCATACTTTCCAATCGGATACTCTATCTCTTCCGGGAGGTACAGGTCTGGATAATACAGACCGTCCTCTCCTAAAGTATAGCTAATTCCATTTACTCCCATAATGTGTTTCTCCATGATTGTCCTCCTATCTTGCTCCCCGGTCTTTATTCTGACTATGGGTATGCTGTTTATTTTTCTGTTCATTCTGTATTTCTTGTTTCTTTTCTGCCAGCTTCGCTCTAATACCATGTGCTACTGGCTCTTTTCCTGTTTCTTTCTTCCATTTTTCTATTGCAGTTCGATATTGGCTATACTCAGATTGAGAATCCTTAAAATCTTTTAAAAATTCCTGTACACTTCTATATCCGATTTTCTGTACAATCCTTGGAAGGTAATCTTTCATATCTCTGATCTGGCTTTTCAGTTCATCAATTTCTTTCTGCAATTCTTTTTTCTTTCTTCCTTTAAACCATCCCGTGACCTCTGACAGTTCTTTCTTCTTTGCAGAGAGTTGTTTTTGTTTCTGTTGAATAGCACCGTTTTGATCTTCCAGTTCTTTATTCACTTTAAATAGTTTCGGATACTTTGATGCAAGCCTCGTCATTTTAGGTTGTTCCGGTTCTGCCTTTTCTTCTTTTGTATCATTTGTCTCGTCTGTTTTGATCACACTGTCTCTTCGTCCGGTGCGTTCTTTCTGATTTGCCTTTTCATACTTGTGAAGACATACATTTTCCAGATAATCTACCATATAGTTCTTTGCCATCTGCATGCAATAATTCTCATCCGTTGTCAGATGGAACAGCCATACCAGGATTCCAAGTCCTGCGCCACATGCACCCATCCGCAGGACAGCATC
>OHPO01001343.1_pt1 | contig 11229 bp, 11 predicted proteins | sample 1577741 | NCBI WGS metagenome assembly OHPO01 (sample SAMEA3879574, study PRJEB24766) | human gut metagenome | biome: human-associated habitat; feature: feces | place: USA | collected 1985/1987
CTTTGGCGTCGTTCAGATCCGCGATGCCGCCGGCGGCCTTGATCTTCACATGGGGAGCAACGTTTGCCTTGAACAGGGCCACGTCCTCCCGGGTGGCTCCGCCGCCGCCGAAGCCGGTGGAGGTCTTGATATAGTCCGCGCCGGACTCAGACACCACCCGGCACATCTCCACCTTTTCGGCGTCGGTGAGCAGGCAGGTCTCGATGATGACCTTCAGGAGCCGTCCCTGGCAGGCGTCCTTCACGGCGCGGATTTCATCCAGCACCCGGTCATACAGGCCGTCCTTCACCCAGCCGATGTTGATGACCATGTCGATCTCGGACGCGCCGTTGTTCACGGCGTCGGTGGCCTGGAAGCACTTGGAGGCGGTGGTGTCGTAGCCGTTGGGGAAGCCGATGACGGTGCACACGGCGATCTTGCCCGCCACATACTCCGCCGCCTGCTTCACATAGGAGGCGGGGATGCACACGCTGGCGCAGCCGTACTTCACGCCATCGTCGCAGATGGCCCGGATCTGGTCCCAGGTAGCCGTCTGGGACAGCAGGGTGTGGTCCACCCGGGCCAGAATGGGCTTGAGTTCGTTGTTCATGATAAAAATCTCCTTTCGGATGCCGTACATATTTTTGCGGATACGATTCCATTGTAGCAGAAAAAACCGCCTTTGTAAACCTTGACACCGGCGGCGGGGCAAGGGTCTGCAACAGCGAATTCATGAACAGGAGCAGCAGGCAGAGGGTACATATCGAACATGACCTCGTAGGCTACATCCCCTTGGACGAGCTGCTAAAAGCGGAACAGGCATGACCGAAATCATGCCTGTTTCAAGAAATTTGATTTTACTGTCTTACCAGCAGAGAGCATTTCGCCGCAGCTTTTTATAGCGCTTTCACACAATATAGTGCGCCAAAAGCGTCAGATAAAGTATTTTTTCCGGCAGTAGCGGTACGGCGTGTCGGGGGTTTCGGCCCGGGCCAGGAGGTTGGCGGCAAAGACCAGGTCATGGATGGCGATGCCGTAGTTATACACCAGAATGCGCTGGACGTTATCCGTGCGGCCGGGGGCGGCACCGTTGAGCACGTCGGTGACGTTGGTGGTGACGGGGGCGAAATACTTGAAGCCCCGGATCTGCTCAATTTCATCGGTGAACACCCGGTCGAAGAACAGGTCGCAGTTCTGGAAGCCCATGGTGCAGATGGGGATGACGGTGCAGCCCTCCTTGAAGTACTCGTCGGTGACGAAGTTCTCCGTGACCTTGGTAATGGCGGAGATCACCAGGTCAGAGCCGCCGATGACCTCCTCATAGGTGTCGCACAGGACGAAATGCACGTCCGGGTCCTGACGGAACAGGTCCATGATGCGGTTTTCGTGGCCGTGGCGGCCGATCATCTTCACCATGGCCAGGTTGCCCCGCTCATAGATGCAGGGCATGACGTTGTAATAGTCGCCGTCCTGCTGGGAGATGTGGATTTTGGGGGGCAGGGTGTAGCCGGACTTTTCCCGCAGGGCCTCGTCCACTCAGCGGATGAGCTCGCTGTCCGGAGTCTCGGCTGCAATGGCCCGGACGGCTTCAAAATCAAGTGCTTTCGTGTGTTCTCTCTCCATTTTCATCTTTCTTCTCTCATATAAGCCCTCCGGCTTTTGCCGGAGGGCTTCAGGGGTCATCAATAGAGCTTGGCTCCGGCGGGGATGCGGCCGTCCACCATCAGCAGGTGGAGCTTCTCCTGGCCGTTTTCGTGATGCACGGCGGAGATGAGCATACCGCAGGACTCGATGCCCATCATGGGCCGGGGCGGGAGGTTCGTGATGGCGATGCAGGTCTTGCCTACCAGCTCCTCCGGCTCATAATACTCGTGGATGCCGGAGAGGATCACCCGGTCCGTGCCGGTGCCGTCGTCCAGAACGAACTTCAGGAGCTTCTTGGACTTCTTCACGGCCTCGCATTCCTTGACCTTCACGGCCCGGAAATCGGACTTGGAGAAGGTGTCGAAATCCACCAGGTCGGTGAACAGCGGTTCGATCTGCACGTTGGAGAAGTCGATCTTCTCCTCCACGACAGGGGCGGTGGGAGCGGTCTCGGCGGGCTTTGCGGGCTTCTTGTCGGTATCCAGCGGCTTCATTGTGGGGAACAGGATCACGTCCCGGATGGAGTCGGTGCCGCAGAGCATCATGGCGCAGCGGTCGATGCCGAAGCCCAGACCGCCGGTGGGAGGCATGCCGTATTCCAGGGCGAGAACGAAATCCTCGTCCATCATGTCGGCCTCGTCGTCGCCGTTGGCGCGCTTTTCGGCCTGGGCCTTGAAGCGCTGATACTGGTCGATGGGGTCGTTCAGCTCGGAGAAGGCGTTGCCCATCTCGCAGCCGCAGATGAACATCTCATATCGCTCGGTAAGCTCCGGCTGGGCGGGGCTGCGCTTGGCCAGGGGGCTGACCTCCACGGGGTACATGGTGATGAAGGTGGGCTGGATCAGGGTCTCCTCCACCTTCTGGTCGAAGGTCTCATACAGGGCGTTGCCCCAGGTGTGGGGCACGCCGTCCATATCCACGCCCACGCTGCGGGCCAGCTCCACGCCCCGGTCGGCGTCGCCGATGCAGGCCATAAAATCGGCCCCGGTGACGTTCTTCACGGCATCGGCCATGGTGACACGCTGCCAGCTGGGGGTCAGGTCGATGTCGTGGCCCATCCAGGTGACCTGGTAGGTGCCCAGGATCTCCTTGGCGGCTCCCGTGAGGATGCCCTCCAGAATGTCCATCATGCCGTCCAGATTGGTGAAGGCCTGATACAGCTCACAGGTGGTGAACTCGGGGTTGTGCTTGGTGTCCATGCCCTCGTTGCGGAAGATCCGGCCCACCTCATACACCCGCTCCATGCCGCCCACGATCAGCCGCTTCAGGTGCAGCTCCGTGGCGATGCGCATATACATGTCGATATCCAGGGTGTTGTGGTGGGTGATGAAGGGCCGGGCGTTGGCGCCGCCGGCGATGGGGCTGAGCACGGGGGTCTCCACCTCCATAAAGCCCAGGTTGTCCAGATAACGGCGCAGGAAGGCCACAAACTTGCTGCGGATCTCAAAATTCCGCTTGGATTCGGGGTTCATAATGAGGTCCACATACCGCTGGCGATAGCGCAGCTCCTTGTCGGTGAGGCCGTGGAACTTCTCGGGCAGGGGCTGGAGGGACTTGCTGAGCAGGGTGATCTCGTGGGCGCGGATGCTCATCTCGCCCTTCTGGGTGCGGAACACCTCACCCTTGACCCCCACAATGTCGCCGATGTCGTACTTCTTGAAGCGGTTATAGGCCTCCTCGTCCATCTCGTCCCTGCGGGCGTAGATCTGGATGCGGCCGGACTTGTCCTGCAAATCGCAGAAGGACACCTTGCCCATGCCGCGCTTGGACATCAGGCGGCCGCCCAGGGACACGGTCTGCCCCTCCAGGGCGTCGAAGTTGTCCTTGACCTCCTGGGCGTGGTGGGTCACGTCGTAGCGGGTGATCTCAAAGGGGTTCATCCCCGCGTCCTGCAGGGCCTTGAGCTTGTCCCGGCGGATCTGGAGAATTTCCCGCAGGTCCTGCTGTGTATTCTGTTCTGCCATGGTGCAGTTCTCCTCTCTTGTTATCGTTCGATGGTGTCCACACGGTAGTGGATGACGCCCCGGGGGGCTTCCACGGTGATCTCGTCACCGGCCTTGGTGCCCATCAGGGCCTTGCCGAAGGGGGAATCCTCGGACACCTTGCGCTCCATGACGTTGGCCTCCTGGGAGCCCACGATGGTGTATTCCGGCAGCTGTTTGCCGTTATCCAGATTGGTGACCACCACACGGCAGCCGATGGAAATCTTGTCGGAGTCCATCTCGGACTCGTCCACAATGACGGCGTGGAGCAGAATCTCCTCCAGCTCGGCAATGCGGGAATAGAGCTTGCCCTGCTCGTTTTTCGCCTCGTCATACTCGCTGTTTTCGGACAGGTCGCCGAAGCCACGGGCCTCTTTGATCAGCTCGGCGATCTCGTCGGCGCGAGTGGTTTTGCTGTAGTCCAGTTCTTTTTTGAGCTCGTCATAGCGCTCCTGGCTCATTCTGAATTCTTTTACGGTTGCCATATGATCCATTCCTTTCGGGTGTCCGCCGGAAGGCGGCCACGATATACCTATAATATGTCACGTTGCATTATAGTGATTTTCCCGGCTTCTGTCAAGGGTTTCCACGGATTTGACGCAGATCTCCGGCAGGCGGCAGGCCCGGTGCAGCAGGGACAGAAGCCCCTCCGGCGGCGGGGTCTGGGACGGGTCCGGCCAGGCGTACCGTACCTCCTGGCGCAGGGCGCAGTCGGGAGTCAGATACAGGGGCAGGCCCTCCCGGGGCGGCGGGCCGAAGGTCACGGTGACGGCGGCGGGGCCGCAGCCGGTGGTAAGTCCCAGCTGCCGCAGCAGCTGCCGCTCCAGGGCCTCCTGTCCCGCTCCCGTCTCCAGCCGCAGGTGCCGGAAGCGCCGGGCCAGGACCTGGGCCGCCAGCAGAGCCCGGCTGTCGGCGTAGTCCGCCAGCAGCAGGGCCGTGTCCCCGGCGGGGGCCAGGGCGTCCAGCAATTGCGGCAGCAGGGCCAGCCGCAGTCCGTCCGGCAGAACCGGACGCAGAGGGGCAAAATTCCCCTCCCGGCCCGGCGGCAGGGCGGCGTGGGACACCCCGCAGCGCTCCAGCCGCCCGATCCACCGCCGCAGACGCCGCCCGGGAAACAGGCCCCCGTCCAGGTCCCCCTCCAGGGCCCAGTAGGTCATACCGGCGGCGGCGCGGCGCTCCAGCACCGGGCGTCCGGCGGTCAGATGCACATATCCCAGCATAAAAAAATCCCCTCCCGCCTTAATCCTGTTCCAAAAGAGCAATGCTCTTTTGGAACAAAAAGTCATTCGCTCCGAACCGCGCGTCCGAATGGCCTTTTAAGCCCATTCGGGCACACTCTCTCCGCGCAAAGTATTTTTCGCGACGTACACGCCCAGCGGAAGTCCCCTTGGGGGATGCCGCCGCGAAAAATGGATTTGACTTGATTCGTGACCTGCGGGCCGCGAACTCTGCGAGGTTTTTTTCGCATAAAAATCCCCTCCCGCCTTATTGTATGAGGCGGGAGGGGAAATCATGTGCTTTTTTACCAGCCGTAGCGGACGTAGCCGGGGAGGTAGGGCAGGGGGTTCACAGCGGTACCGTTAACGCCGCCGATGCGGATCTCATAGTGCAGGTGGGGGCCGGTGGAAACGCCGGTGGAGCCTATCTTTCCGATGACCTGACCCTGGGCCACCCGCTGGCCTGTCACGGCGATGACCCGGCTCATGTGGCCGTACACCGTGCTGGTGCCGTCGTCATGCTGAATCTTCACGCAATAGCCCAGGCCATAGTTCCAGCCCTCGTTGGCCACCTTCACGGTGCCTGCCTTGGTGGCGTAAATGTCGGAGCCCCAGGAGGCGCCGATGTCCACACCCAGATGATAGGTGCTGGCGCCGGGGCACGGTGCGTCGCGGCCGCCGTAGCCGCCGGTGATCAGGCGGCAGGCGGTGGGCCAGATGAAGCCGCCCACAGCGGTCTGGTTGTTGCGGTTGGCTTCCTCGGACTTGCGGATCTCCTCCTGAAGCTCCTTTTCCCGGGCGGCCTGCTGGTTCAGCAGGGCCTGCTGGCCTGCCTCGCTGGCGGCGTACTCCTCAAACACCCGGGTAGCCTCGGCCACCTGGGCGTCCAGCTCTGTCTTGCTGGCGGTAAGCTCCGCCTGCTGCTGCTCCAGATCCGCCTTATCCTGGGCCAGCTGCTCCCGCAGGGTGCGCAGCTGGTCGATGACGCTCTGGTCGTGCTCCACGATCTCGTTGATGAAGTCCATGCGGCTGAGGAGGTCGGCAAAGCCCGTGGCCTTGAACAGCACGGACCAGTAGGAAACGGCGCCCCGCTCCTCCTCCTGCCGCACCTGGCGGCAGAACAGCTGATACTGCTGCTCCTCCTGGGCCTCGTTTTCGGTGATGCGGTCCTGGGTGTCCTTGATTTGCAGCTCCAGCAGGTCGATCTGCTGGGCGATGACGGCGGCCTGCTGGTCCAGCAGTTCCTTCTGCTCCAGGGCCTTGGCCTTGTCGGACTTGATCTGGTCCAGCTGCTGCTGAATCTCCTGCTTTTTGGCACGGGTCTCGGCCAGCTGGTCATTGAGACTGGCGCCGTAGGCCGTGTCCACCGGCCGCAGGGCCAGACACAGGGCGGCCATCATGGCTGCGGCGCACACCAGGGCGGTCAGGCGTTTGATTTTCTGTTTCATGACGGTCTCCTCTCTTGTTATACCCGCAGGAATTTTCGGATGGCGGTCAGGCTGCCGCCCACGCCCACCAGGATGCCCACGCCGGCGAATACCGCCGCCACCGGGGCCCAGATCTGACGGAAGTCCACCACCCGCAGCAGCTGCATGGTGTCGGAATTGGCGATGCCCTGGGATACGGCGGCATACAGCAGCCACTGGAGCCCGAAGGCCACCACCGCGCCGATGAGTCCCAGCAGCAGGCCCTCATACACGAAGGGCCAGCGGATGAAGCCATCGGTAGCCCCCACCATTTTCATGATGGCGATCTCGTCCCGCCGGTCGAAGGTGGTGAGCTTGATGGTGTTGGAAATGATGAACACGGAGATGATCAGCAGAATGGCGATCAGAGCGATGCTGATGACCCCCGCGATGTTGCGGACGGTGATGAAGCCGTTGGAGATGTCCTGGTCCGCCCGGACCTTGGCGATGCCCTCCACGCTCTCCAGGCTCTGCACCACCTGGTCCATGAGCTTCAGGTCCGTCAGGTGCATCACATAGCGGTGGCGGAAGATGGTGGGGTCCAGGTCGCTGTACAGGTCGTCCTCGTTATACTGGTCCACATATTCGTCCCGGGCCTCCTGCCGGGAGACGAAGGTGCAGTCCGCCACGCCGGAGATGCCCGACAGTTGGGACTGGAGGCCCTGGGCCTCCTCATCCGTGAGGCTCTCGTCCACGAAGGCCACCACGGCGTTCTCCTTCTGCAGGTCCTGCAGGTTGATGTTGGCGTTGTAGGCCACCAGCGAGAAGGTGCCCATAATCAGCAGGCACGCCACGGTGACGCCGATGGCGGCAAAGGACATGAACCCGTGGGACAGCATATTGCCCACGCCCTCCCGGAAGAAATAACGGAAATTACGCATGGGCGGCCACCTCGTATCTGCCCACGCCGGTGGCGGCTACCACGCCGTGGTCGATCATAATGACCCGCTTGTCAAAATGATTCACCAGGCTCTTTTCGTGGGTCACCACCACCACGGTGGTGCCCAGGGCGTTGATGCGCTCCAGCAGGGTCATGATCTCCAGAGAGCGGGCGGGGTCCAGGTTGCCGGTGGGCTCGTCGGCCACGATGGTGCTGGGATTGTTCACCAGGGCCCGGGCGATGGCCACTCTCTGCTGCTCGCCGCCGGACAGCTCATCAGGGAACCGGCGGCCCTTGCCGTCCAGCCCCACCAGGCCCAGCACATAGGGGATGCGGCTTTTGATCTCCCTGGCGGAGGCCCCCACCGTCCGCATGGCCAGGCTCAGATTGTCGTACACGGTTTTGTTGCCGATCAGGCGGAAATCCTGGAAAATCACCCCCACGGTGCGGCGCATCAGGGGAATCTGACGCCGGGTGATGTTGCTCATGGAGAAGCCGTTGATCATCACCCGGCCCCGGGAGGGCACCAGCTCGCCGGTCAGCAGCTTGATGATGGTGGACTTTCCGCTGCCGGAGGGGCCCACCAGGAACACGAATTCTCCGTCCTGAATCTCAAAAGAAATGCCATTTAACGCATGGGTGCCATTTTCGTATGTTTTTTCAACATTTGTCATTCTGATCATGGGATAATACCTCGATGTATGCACACACGATGCCCTTTGACAGGCGTCGTCATTCGGCCTTTTTTTACTTCACGGAAACATTATAAACAAAAAGTTACAAAATGGCAACAAAAAAAATATTAAATCTTTGTGAATGCAGGCGGTAAAATATGGAAAATCTGCCAGTGCCCGGTTACTTTCGGGGGGAGAAGCCCGCAAGGGACAGGAAGTCTGCCTGCAATTGTGCGGAGTTGCCAACGAGAAATGGTTTTGGCTCGCAAAAGTAAATTTTTTGAGAATGCACATTTTCATGTTTCAAAAAGAAGAATCCTGTGATATAATACGCATGCATTTATATACAAGACCTTCAAAATCAACAATTACGGCTGAGGAGTGGAGAATGATGTGGAAATGTCCGGTATGCAGATACGAAAATAAGATCACCCGGTTCTGTCTCCGGTGCGGGTACAACGGAGACCACGGGCAATCCCCTGACGCCCCGGCGGCAAGCGGCAAAGGCGGCTGCCCCGCGCCGCAGCAGGAGCATAACCTGACCCCGGTGCAGTGGCTCAATTTAGCTAAACAGGAGCAGGATCCGACTAAGCGGATCGCATACCTGAAGAAGGCTGCGGAGCTGGGCAATGCAGAGGCGCAGTATCAGCTGGGCCTCTGCTATTACGGCAGGGGCACACAGGAGGACGAGGCCCAGACCGTTTGCTGGCTCCGCAGGGCCGCCGAGCAGGGCCACGCCAAGGCACAGTATGTGCTGGGCGTTTGCTGCGAAAGAGGCAAAGGCGTGAAACAGGACGCAGCCCAGACCGTGCTCTGGTACCGCAAGTCCGCCGAGCTGGGCTACAAGCATGCGCAGTATTATCTGGGACGCTGCTACGAAAACGGCACCGGCGTGACGAGGGACCTCGTTCAGGCCGCCCAGTGGTACCAAAAAGCCGCCCGGCAGGGGCAAAGGGACGCCCAGTTTGCCCTGGCGGCCTGCTATGAGAACGGCTGGGGCATAAAGCGGAGCTCTTTCCTGGCTGCCCATTGGCGGACAAAAGCCAGAAACAACAACGATGTCTAAGGAAGCCCCGCCGCCTGCATGTGCAGACGGCGGGGCCTTGTATTTGGGTCAGATAACGTGCCCAGAATGCCGCAGCTGAGGCTCAGTTCATCTGCTTGCGGCGGGAGAGGTTCACGGTGCCGTCGTTCATCTCGTGGACGGAATCCAGGCTCTTGCCGGTGCCGATGGCCACGCAGCTGATGGCATTTTCGGCCACCACGGTGTGGATGCCGGTGCGGGCGGTGATGAGCTTGTCGAAGCCGTCCACCAGGCTGCCGCCGCCGGTCATGACGATGCCGTTGTTGGCGATATCCGCCACCAGCTCCGGCGGGGTGCGCTCCAGGACGCCGTGGACGGCCTCCAGGATCCGCTCCACGGGCTCCTCAAAGGCCTCCAGCATCTCGGTGGAGGTGACGGTGATGGTCTTGGGCAGGCCGGTCATCAGGCAGCGGCCCTTGATCTCGATGGTGGTCTCCTCCTCCTTGGGGAAGACGCAGCCGATCTGCATCTTCATCTGCTCGGCGGTACGCTCACCGATGAGGATGTTGTGCTTGCGGCGCATGTATTTGACGATGGCTTCGTTGAACTGGTCGCCGGCCACCTTGATGGAGGCGCTTTCCACCACGCCCTTCAGGGAGATCACGGCAATGTCGCTGGTGCCGCCGCCGATGTCCACCACCAGATGGCCGCTGGGGCCGCGAATGTCCAGTCCCGCGCCCAGACCCGCCGCGAGGGGTTCCTCTATCAGGAACACTCTGCGCGCGCCGGCTTCGATGGCGGCGTTGATGACGCTGCGCTCCTCTACCTCGGACACGCCGGAGGGTACGGAGATGACCACACGGGGCTTGGGAGTGAAGAAGGACGCCTTCGTCGCGGTCTTAAACATTTCCTGAAGCATCCGGACGGTCATTTCATGGTCGGATACGGTGCCGTCCTTCAGCGGGTGCATGGCGACCAGCATGTTCCGGGCGGCCGCGCCCACCTGCAAAATCTTGCCGGTGTTCTTGTCCATAGCCACAACAGAGGGTTCCCGGACGACCAGTCCCTTGCCGTCGGCGTAAATCAAAACATTGGATGTACCAAGGTCAACGCCCAGATCATTGGAAAATAAAAACATAATGACACCTACTTATTCCTTTCCTGCCGATGCAACGGCAGCGCAATGTACTTCCTTCGCCCCGGCGGTTTTCAGCACACGGGCGGCTTCTCCCGCCGTGGCGCCGGTGGTCAGAATGTCGTCCAGCAGCAATATCCGCTTTCCGGCAATTTCTACACCTTGGGTCAGCCGGTAGACGCCCAGCACATTTGCCCGGCGTTCCGCCTCGCCGTGAATGCCGGACTGGGGACGATTGTGACGGACTTTCCGCAGAAGGGGCGTCGGGGTCATCCCCAGCTCCCGCCCAACGGTCTTCGCCAGCAGCTCCACCTGATCATAGCCACGACGCAGCTTCCGCAGACGGCTGACGGGGATCCATGTCAGCACATTGAACCCGTCGGGGTACTGATTCTGGATACGCATGGCCAACAGCCTGCCATAAGCAGCGGCGTAATTTCTCGCGCCGCCGAACTTGAAACGCAGAAGGCTCCTTCTTACATTCCCTTCATAGTACCAGACCGCAGCGAAACTGTCAAGAAATTGACACCTTCTTTTTCTATTAAGAAATTCCGGCGCTTCCTCCCGGCAGGTGCGGCACAGGTCAAGTTCCTCTTTTCCCAGGACTTTGCCGCACAGAACGCACTTTGGCGGGAACAGCACGCCCAGCAGCCAGTGAACCAGTCTCATTCGGTTTTCCCCTGTAAGCGAAGCTTCAACCCCGTGTAGCGGCGGTTTTTCTTCGCGTTTTCCACCATCGCCGCCACGGTTTCCTCACGACCTACAATAATCAGCAGTTCTCTCGCCCGGGTGATGGCGGTGTAGAGAATACTGCGGCTGAGCAGATACGGAGAACCGTTCCACGCCGTTAAAATCACAGCCCGGTACTCGCTGCCCTGACTCTTGTGAACGGTGATGGCGTAGGCAAGCTCCAGCTCGGGAGCCATCTCGAACAGGTACTCCGCCAGCCGGTCGTCAAAGCGCACCTGCATCGTTTTGGAGGGTCGGTCGATCGTCTCAATAAATCCGATGTCCCCGTTGTAAACACCCATTCCCTCCTCGCCGTTCTCCTTCTGCCAGAGGATGTCGTAGTTGTTTTTAATCTGCATCACCTTGTCCCCCACCCGAAAGGTGCGACCGTTGTTTTCAAACTGCGCCTTCTCGGGAGACGGTGGATTGAGCGCCTCCTGCAAGCTCTGGTTGAGGGCGTTTGCGCCCACTGCTCCCACGCGGGTTGGCACAATCACCT
>OHPO01001346.1_pt1 | contig 11203 bp, 12 predicted proteins | sample 1577741 | NCBI WGS metagenome assembly OHPO01 (sample SAMEA3879574, study PRJEB24766) | human gut metagenome | biome: human-associated habitat; feature: feces | place: USA | collected 1985/1987
CTTCATACGCTGCTTCCGCATTTTGCAAATCGGCGTCCAGCTGTTTGCCGTGCTGCGCCACAAACAAGGCTACCTGTAAGCCGAAAATCTCCGGCAGACTCTCGGCGTTGTGCTTTTCCTGCAAGGCTTGCAGGGTCGAATAGCGGTTGGCATCGGTGATTTGCCACCCCAATGGTTTGGAGGCTTTGCCGGAAGGGTGGGTGTCCTTGATGTCAAACAGATACCGCACATTGCCCACCATATTACCGGTGCCAAGGGACGCTACGCCGCGCGCACCGCGGTTGACCCAGCGCCCGGCAGCACGGTTCCAAGTGTCGATGTCCGCAAGCATGGTAGCTCCGGGACGCTGGCTGTAAATAAGCGCCTGATTCGGGAAAGCGTAATGCGTTGTATACGCGGCTGAGCGCAAAAACGCCCGCCAGCTGTTGGCATTGTCTGCTACATCGGCAATCGCCTGATGCGCCTGCCGTAAAATATTTTGGTAATTCGCCAATCGGTTTCATCTCCTTTGCGGTAATAAAAAAGCCCTGCACATTGCTGTGCAGAGCTTTCCATTCGCGTGATTAAATTTTATGCGGGGCGGTTGTTACTGCGTTCGCTGCGTTTGATGCCCATAAACGGGGGAACCGAGGAACGGTTCAGCCCTTTTTCGTGCGCTTGTTTCATGGAAAATTCGTGTGCTGCAACCGCATCGATGAACGCACGCTGTTTTTCAGTGGCGTGGTAGTAATCAACCTTATACCGTTTGCATACGGCAAAAAAGACATCCAGATACTGAATGTTTTCCTTAGTCATTCGCGTGACCTCAAGCTCAGTTTTATCCTTTTGCATAAGCGTTCCTCCTTTATGAAAGATAGGTGCTGAAAATCTCCTGTGCGCTTTCGTCAGCAATCATTAACAACTTGGGACCGCCGGACATAGGCTGTGCAATGGGAATTGCACCAAAGTCCTTTATATAATGTTCCAGCAATTCATCGGTTTTGGCTGCAAAGGTGACGATGCCGCCAAGGCTGGCATCAATAGATAGGTGAATACCAAAGGCAATCATCATGCGACCGATGCCAAGATATTTTTTAGGGCGGGAGATAGTTGGGTTACTCTCAGGATGAGCTTCAATATCAACGATATAAATAGAAATACCGCTTTCATCTTCTTTGTATTCATAAAAGTACATCCAAACAAGTTCATTCCTGAGAATTTCCCCGTAACCGTGCTTAAAATATTTATTCCACAAATCCAAATGATAATTCCAATGAATGCGGCTACTATGAGTCTTATATCTCCGCTCCTATTTGCCTTGGCATTCATATATCTTTTGTAATATAAAACAAAAAAATGAATGCAGATGAAGCCAACCAGATTCGTGTAGTAATAGGCTTGTCCTAAAATCCCTGCAACGGAATACACAACGAATAAAATCTTGACGAGTTTCTTTGTTTCTTTCTTATTCATTCTCTCAATCGCCTTATTTAAGAGAGGGTGTATAAGATAATATATAATATAGCAGCCAACAAACCAGTTTAGATTGAATCTAACCGGAAAGAACGCTTTTACTATTTCAGAAAACAGTGGCTTCATACAGCAAAAAGCCGCAACTAATCCGATAATCGAAAGAATCCATGAATCCAAGATCATCCTAATCGGCTTATTCGCTTTTATCTGTTTGCTATCGCATAAGAACCACGCCGACACTGCAATGAATAATGTATCACCTATTTGACCACACCATCTAAATAGCTCTTCCGATCTCTAAGGTCCCCCGGTATGTGGCACCATAGGGAAGCGCAGAAGACAGTATAATCAAAAATACTGCAACAAGTTTAATAATCTCAATGTTTGAATTTTTTTTTGCCCTTGCTTCCATTTAAGTATCCTTTAGCCTTAATTATATAACCGTATATTCCGCCGGCTTCCTTTCGGAACGTGTTGTCTGACACTCATCCGGGTAGTTTCCAATACCAATAAACATGATAAGAACTTCCGCCGGATCAAGTTTTAAGAGCTTTCTGACATTTTCTTCCTGTTCTTTCGTTAAAGATGCACTCAACGGTACGCTTGCAATTCTTTCATAGTACAAACTATCCAGTACACGCATTGCATACATACCGCCGTCAATATAAACTTGGAATACTTCCCTGTCTCTATTGAAACATCTCAAATCTCCGACAACAACAAGAAGTTTATCAAATTCCTGTCCAAATCCTCGATTTCCATTTTGATTCTTCAACACTTCCCTTAATACGGCCTTGTCATTTACAATATAAGTTTTCCATCCCTGCCTATTGCAAGCGGACGGAGTATACTGCGCAAGTTTTACTGCATTTTCAACTCTTTCCAACTCAACCGGCTTATCAGAGAAATGGCGAATACTATGCCGTGTTTCCACAAGCTCTTTGTAATTGGCCTTACTAAGCTCTTCTGATGATAATGGAACAAACTTGATTGCTCCACCAGCTTCATTTTTCTTACCTGGCAATGCAGAGATACGTTTAGAAAGTTCTTTATTTTCAACGCCATGTTCCGCATTTTTTCTTACATATTCATTTAAAACTGAGAGAGCCGTTTGGTAGAAGAACTTATCTACGCTGTACTGCTTTGAATACTGTTCCAATGATCTTACCAAAGCTTCTACGTTTTCTTTTCCAAAACCTGGTCTATAATTCAGGTAGGACAAGCCTTTTTCTACGGTATGGTAGAGGCGCGTTATACTTGCTTCAAATTGCTTTTCATCTGTGCAGGAACCATCAACAAAAGAAAATCTCCGGTATTTGTTGTAATAATTCTCATACAGCGTTTTTTCTGGCGTTTTACCCAACAACTTTTATTTTATTCTTTGCTTTTTTTACAATGCTCATCATTCTGCCCTCTTTACTTTTTCATTTTATTCTTTAAAGTCAAAAGGATGCTTTTCATTATTTTCCTGTTAACCACAACTGCAATTATACATCCCAAAATAATATTGAGTACATTTAATGCCACCGTATCAATCCAGCAAATAGCACACATTAAGACAAGCAGCGCAATCAGCAAGCAAAAACGTCCTGTGTTGAATTTGACCTTTTGAAATTTCTGCACATCAACCATTCTGTAAATTGTCAGAAAAACATAGCTGACTAATGTTGAAATGGATGCCGCAAAAATTCCAATTTTATGAACAAAGACCAGATCAATCACAAGGTTGCAAGCCGCTGCGAGAATAGTTGTAACTCCCACACTTCGTGTTTTCTTATGTGCAACATAAATTCCACCTATAAAGGAAGCCATCGACGAAAAAAGCATACCCATAAACAAAATAGGCATCTGATAATACGCTTCTTTATAGTCTCCTCTAATAAGGAGCCAAAACAGAATTGGTGTTGCTGCAATAAGCAATGCCATTATTCCAACAAGAATACCGAAAATGCTGTCAAACATTTCCGCATAGTAAGTATCTGCATCTGAATCCTTAGATGCCAAAGATGCATTCTCTTGCCAAGCAAAGACAAACGTTCCCTGCACAGTTGTAAACAGCGCCGGAATCTTATTGGCAACAGAGTATATCGCATTAGCTTCCAGTCCCATAAATGCCGTTAATACAGCTCGATCCGAGAAACTAAGGACCCAATTGGACAAACTATTCGGAATCATCGGCCACGAATAGCTTAACATTTCCAATAGAGTTTTCCTAGAAAGCAGTGACAAATCAATTCTAGATAAGATGTGCCCTTTTACTAACAGTAAGATTAATCCAATCGTTGTTGCAATAGTAATAGAAGCCAAAACGCCTACTAGTCCCTGTTTTCCAACAGAAATAGTCAGTACAATCAAAAGCATATTGGAAAAAGAGATTGTAACTGAACTGGCCGAATATAATTTATTATTAGATAATCCACGAACAATTTGCTGCGTTGAAAGCATTAAAATATCCGAAAAGAAATAAAGACAAATCAGCCAACGGATTACCAGACTTACATTCCCCAAACACAAATAAAGAATTGTAAGGGCAATAAGCGATGTTGGTAAAATAAAGGAAATAATGTTCGTTATAATTCTCTTCGTCTCTTTTTCATCTTCTCTGACATCAATCAAGAAACGAAATGCAGCCGACTGGATCTGCAATGTTGCAACCGGTAAAAACAGAGAAACAAGGGTACTGATAAGGTCATACGTACCCATTTCTGCCTTAGTAAGACCACCAGTAATAATTGGAAGCGTAATAATGCTTGAAAACTTAGGCAAGAAAGTTCCGATTGCTATTATGAATGTGTTTTTTGCAAGAGCTTTTTCTCTATTCATTACTCCAAATACCCCGCAATCTGATCAAAGCAATTATTTTTTCTGATTTCAGTCAGATGTGCTTTAATACTTGCAGATTCCTTATCCTTATTAATTAAAAGCTGATCAATCACATTTTTAACCTGATCAGAATTGAAATTTGGTTCTGTTATATCGAACGCAAACTGCTCTTGACCTACATTTGCAGCCAGTTCCTTATACTTAATTGCCCAACCAAGGAGAATGCATGGAATGTAATTGCGGTACGCATGAACCACTCCATGGAAACGAGAGGATATAACGAAATCAAATTTTTTCACAAACTCATCATATTCAAGGCAAGAGAATTCATTGCCCAAAAGTACCACATTCTTATTTCCTTGAAATTGCTCTGCAATCAATTTGCAAATCGGAAAATCTTCTCTTGAATGTCTAAATATGTACACTGTTTTTCCAGCTTTAAGGAGATAAGATATGATTTCCTTATACATTTGTATATTCCTATCTTTGTCTCCATGGTTAAAGCACTGTGTATTAGGAATCAATGCAACAGAATTCTTTTCCACATGAGGAAGGCTCATATTCTTTAATGGTTTTTTATAAATGTTGGAAACATCCACACCATCGTTTTGCAATACCAAGTCCGTTGAAAGTTGTACATTCTTTAACCCGAACTGTTCGGTGAGCATTTGATAGCCTTCTCTTTCTCTTGCAAAAATAATTTTAGGATATTTTAGCAATTCGCTAATCTCTTTAAGCAAGAATTTTTTATCTTCTGGATAATCAAAGCTTCCAAAAGATTGAGGCATCATAATAATTGGGATATTATATTTCCGGGCCAATCTAATATTATTCAAATAGGATTCTTGAATCTCTACACTCCACTTTTTTCCAATATTGAATCCACTGACATCTATAATAATATTGATTTTTTTAATCAAGTTCTTAATCTCATTGAATCGAAACAAATTATTTCGCTTTCCAACAACAAACTTAACGCAGTCTTTGATGAAGCATTTTGTTTCCAGCATCATTGCATTATTGCCTAATGCAATACTCTTTGCTGGCTCAGAATAAAACACCTCATGAAAGGCGTATTTATTTCCATCAAAGACCTCGCAGCCTGCAAAAAAGACTTCACAACCAGGCATTCTTTTTTTTAATTCATCAACTGTTATAAACAACATTGACTGAGCACCTTTGTTTTCAAAGTTTGCTCCTACAATCAGTATTTTACTTGCCATATTTTTCCTTTCGCTTTAAATCACCTATCACATCGTTGTTTACTTTTATCAATAATCATCTTCACTACCTTGCTGTCTCGAAGATTATAAATATACACTATTCTTAGCAGTTTTTCTTTAAACGAAAGTGTATCATATTTTTTTATCAAATGCGTAGCTTCGTTAATTTCATCTTTGTTGTGCTCATACAATGCAATTCCAAACAATGTACGATACTGCATTGCATAGTATTTTGGTTTTTCCTCTCCCAGTGCATCAATGTCATTCTCAAACTTCTGCCCGAATTGATCTATGACAGATTTCATTTTGTCATATTTAGGATGATTCAGTGTTCCATTTTCTGACTTAACAATCAATTTATCTGGTACATATCCCACACGACCTTCGTGACATACGCGAATCATAAATTCGATGTCTTGCCTTCTTACAAAGCTTTCATCAAATCCATGGATTCCTTTTACAACATCGCTTTTTACAAAAATGTTGCTACCAGTTCCTATAACCATTTCTTTCCGCAGTAAATCAGAAATTTTCAAATCACACTGCGGTCTTACTTTCAAATTTATGGTTCCCTCTTTGTCGATAATATCAACACCTGCATATACACCTACAGCGTCTCTATTCTTTTCAAGATACCTTACACTTTTTTCTATACGATTCGGAAGATAATAGTCATCATCATCCAAAAAGGCGATATACTTACCAGTTGCCGCAGTAATTCCTGTATTTCTGGCAACTGCGCCATTCGAATTTCTTTGATGTTTGATGTAACGAATTCTTTTGTCTCCAATATAGCGACTCATAAGGGCTTCTGTATTTTTTCTTTCATCGCTTGTTGGATCATTATCATCAACTACAATTATTTCAATTTCCTTATATGATTGACACAACACACTATCAATTGCCCTATTTAAGGCACTACTTCCTTTATATGTAGGTATTATCACCGAAACAGGCATTCCTCTGCCCTCCCTCTTTGATCATTAAAAGCAAAAAGTGTACAAACGAGCAGGCGAACTCGCATAACTAAAGAACGATACAGTCATTAGCATAACCACGCCAATTTTATAAAACTGTCCACTTTTTTTAGTGAAATATTTTTGAGCAATCGGAAAGAGCAATACAAGGAAAATTCTAAAGTACATTGCCACCCTAGATATAACCGTCAACTGCATTCCAACAAGCTCTACACCAATGTAAATTGTTGCCATATAGATTAGCCACCAATCTATATTATCCGATTGGTTAGCACGTATCATAATTAACAGAACAATTGCAATAATTATCCAGAGCAAGAGTGTTCCTCGTAGTTGTGCTCCCCAAAAACTAACTGACAAATAACTTGCATATTTACTGGAGAAGATACTGACCACTTTAATAGCCACAGGGATTAAAACTGGCAATGCACAAACAGTCACAAGGAGATAAATATATCTTTCTTTTTTCTTCTTTAATAAATAAAATAAATCGGCAACAAAAAAAACTATTGCAGATTGATGGAAGCATGCGGCTAATAGAACACATGCTATTGCTCCCTTATACTTTTCTTTTTTTATTAATTCTATGGATTGCACTGCAATGGATATTGCCAAAATTTGTCGCATTGTATTAAACGAATTCATAAACATCGCATCGCACATGTAAATATAAACAGCCAGTATGGCATCTTGTTTGACTGTTATGTTATCTAAAATAAACTTTGCAAATAGAGCATTCGTAATTGCAGCTGTTATAAGAAGAACTGCCTGCGCATTATGAAATATAAGCATTATCAATTTGCAGTAGGCCAAATAAACTGTTTCCGTCCGCTCACTAAATCCACTTAAGCCGCCATATGAAATATATCTCCACTGACTCGTTGGAAAGCTAGAAAACACTTCTTTCCATGATATATTAGTTACTCTTTCTGCAATATTAAGATACATTTTTGTATCTTCGCCCACTGTAGCCCCTCTTAGTCCCAAAACAATTGTCATCAGGAAAAAAGAAAAGAGCACAAAATATTTTGCTTTATAATTACTTCTGCTTGCGATAAAGCCAAATACAACTACAGCGCCCCATAAAAAAATGTAAACACTCATATGCACTCCTTCACTGTTTTATCAGTAGCATTGGAAAGCACAACCACATAGTGGCCTTTAGTCTTTCTCTATAATTAAGACTATTCCTCAATATAAATCTAGCATCCATTCCTTCTATTTCTTTAGTCGTAATCCCATACTGTCTACATTCGTGTATATACATTTTCACAAGCATTCCATATAGGCATTTTTTCAAGTCCACATCATCTACAAGATCAAACTGCTCTTTCCATTCTTTTAAATTTTGAATTGAATCGTTTTTCTTTTTCTCGTCTTTCTGAGATGTCATAATTGAATTTTCTCGAATAATATAATGATAGAATGTTCCATCTATGCATGTGATTTTTTTTGCCCGCAAAAAAACACGTGGCAACATTTGAACATCCTCAAAGTAAATTCCTTTTTTGAAGTACAACTGATTATCAAGAAGAAAGTCCCTTCTATACATATTAAGCCATGCAGGGGCATACCACTGATATGCTTTAACAGCACTCATAATAAACTGCTTGGCAGTATAGGTGATTCCAGATGGTGTCGCTGAGTGTATCATCATTTCTTTACCATCTGGGTTTTCCATAATTGCATTTCCAACAATAATATCTATTTTCTGATTACCCGCTGCCTTTATAAATCTTTCGCAGGTATCCAAATCAATATAATCATCAGAATCAACATACAGAATATACTCGCCCGTTGCTTGTTTTAACCCTGCATTGCGGGCGTCTGATAGTCCGCCGTTTTCTTTATGGATGACCTTAACTCTTTTATCCATCTCGGCATAATTTTCGCATAATTCAGGACATTTATCAGGACTGCCATCATCCACAAGAATTATTTCCAAATTTTTATAAGTCTGTTTAAACAGACTTTGAACACAGCGATCTAGTTCCCTCTCAACTTTATATACAGGAACAATAATACTTACTTTATTTTGCACAATTTGTTCTCCCTTTGCAGAAAACATGCAGACTCATAACTCCTCGTTATTTATTATCCACACATTTAATCTTCAATAGGTGATGCTATATATCCTCTTGTCGCATTTTCTTTTGCAATAATCCTTCCAGGATTTCCTATTACTATAGAGTGATCCGGAACATCAAAGTTCACATATGCACCAGGAGCAATTAACACATCATTTCCTATCTGAACCTTACCAACAACTATTGAATTGGTCCCCAAAAACACATTATCACCAATTCTCGGCACGCCTGCCTTAGCACCGAAATCAATTTGCCCAAGCAAAACACCATTTAAGCAATCAACATTTTTTCCAATTTCAACACCCGGATTAAATACAATACCTCCGAGATGTCTGATTTTGAACCCCCCCGATTTTACAACGGGCAGGAATATCTGTATTGTATTTTACCTTATAGTGTTCATATCGCATCCGAGCAAATAAGTACAGCAGCTTATTTTTGTCAGCCCAATACTCACATAATCTTTTTGCTTTTACAAATCTATATTGAGCTATAAAATTTGGATGACTGACCTCTGACTTCCATCTAATTTTATCTAAATCCATAATTTTCTCCGTTTCTATATACAAGTCACTTTTGATACAGGTCCTTGATTTCTTTAGAATGTTCTGTCATTGTTTTAATGTGTGTATTGGCAACAATATAGTTATTCATATCTTCCAATATTTCAGGTTTATCCAACACACTTCTTAGCTTTGTTTTTAGAGAATCTACATTACCTTCAACAACAAACCCGTTTTTACCCTCGTCAACAATATCCTTTGCACCCACATGACTACTAACAATAACAGGAACACCATAACTTAGAGCTTCTAAGACAGTAAAGCCAAATGTTTCATTCCCCAAACTAGGTAATATAACGCAATCTGCATCATCCATCACCTTGCCCAATTCTGAGTATTGGTACGGCGCGTGTGAAATGATAAAGGGCTCCGAAGCATCTTCAAAATAAATATTTAACTGAAACTTATATCCTTCTTTATGCAACTGATTTAGTGTTTCTTTTAATACATAGTATCCTTTATTATATGTATCTGGTCCCAAATAAGAAAAATGCAATAGCTCGTGTTTCTTTTTTTTCTTTTTATTATCTTTTATCATTTCATGTGATATAGAAACAACCTCGTTGTTTAACATCTCCTTAGCTGCTTTTAAATACGCATCTCTTGTATTGCTACTATTAAAATGGATGATATTAAAACTCTTTAATAGTTTTATATAATACTCTCGTAGCTCAACATATTCTTCTGCTCGTTTTGCACTCTGGACAGAAGCCTGTTGTTGTGCAGAATCATTCTTCGATTCATTCCAATGTTTTTTTCTGAGCTTTTTTACAATTGGTGAATCTTTCAGAACCCTATATACTGAAGATTGTAGAATTTTCAATTTTCTATAACTAATAGCATTCTCACAGCATTCCGCGCACAATTCCGGTGTGCAGCCATCACAAATTTCGCCATTTTGACGCACCAAAGTCGTCCTTGGACACAATCCAAAATAATCATGCGTCGTAAATACTGTTTTTATCCCAAGCTTTCTTGCCGTTTCAACATATTCTAGCGGCAAGCCCATTAATGTATGAAAGTGGATGACATCAGGTCTCCAGTTCTTTAAAAATTGTTTCCAAATTTCTGGGTTCTTTTTTTCAGTAAATAGATCCGGATTTTTAATCCCCTCTAAAAGAGGAACAGGTAAAATCCCTTGTATTTCATAATTTTCAATCTTACTCTTTCCTATGTTGTATTTTTTTCTTTTTTTTATTGCAACTTTTTTCTTCTTGATAATTCCGATTTCACCAGGCCAGCACATAGCTACCACATTACCCTGCATTTCCTGTGCTGCCATAAGATCCAAGCAATATTTTGTCAGTCCTCCCCTTCGATAAGGGGGAAACCCTAGTGAGTAATGCAGGATTCGCATTATATTATCTCCTTATTCAAAAAACTTTCTTTTCAGAGCCCATTTAATCTTGCCCCAATAGTCTCGTTCAGTTTCGATTAACTCAACCTCTATATATGTCTTTTTATTTGTTCTAATCCATACATCCAACAGGAACTCACTAAATGCTCCCATTATGCGATCATAGTAGACATCATGGTCATATATTTTTTTCTCTAGAACAAACAAAATCTTAAACAGCCACTCGCAGTAATTGTCCAGATCTTGCTTTTTCATCACAAACATATTAAGCATGTGTGCACTATGCCCATTCATAGTTTTATCGTATTCAGCAATATATTTTGGTGCCACCTCAAGGATCGAATCACGAAGTAATTGTAAATGAATTTTGTGTGCATCTTTTCTGCTTTTAATACAGTTAATATAATGGTCGGCTATTGTTTGAGAATACCTTTTCTCTCTAGGTACAATTATGTCATAGTCCATCAAGAGTTCTTCAATTCTAGGCTGAGATAGAGCATCCTCTATGTTTTTACTTCTCTTTGACTCAGTCAGATATCTACGATAATGAGCCAGTCCGATATAATCACAGTTCAAGTTTTTCCAAGCCCAATACAGTGCTGTCAGTTCGCAATAAAGAATATTCTTATCAGAGATGTTTTCACCTTCATCGTCAGCCTGATACTTATTCCTTAAAGCATCTCTGCCAACGCCAACGCATACTGGAAGGTACACTGTATCA